>Ga0114963_10000442_pt1 | contig 27664 bp, 27 predicted proteins | sample C_131016_EF_Meta_FD_87019 | JGI IMG/M metagenome (GOLD analysis project Ga0114963, IMG submission 87019) | Freshwater microbial communities from Lake Croche, Canada to study carbon cycling - C_131016_EF_MetaG | ecosystem: Environmental > Aquatic > Freshwater > Lake | place: Lake Croche, Canada... | reverse complement strand
TTTTTGGATGAAGAGAAGCCGGGGCCTGATCACCCATCCATGAAGTGCACTTGGAGCAGGCACAACCCATCTCGCCACAACACTCATCCTTTTTTGGATGAAGAGAAGCCGGGGCCTGATCACTCATCCACACAGTACACTGGAAGCATGCACAACCCATCTCGCCACAACACTCATCCTTTTTTTGAGGAAGAGAAGCGGGTGCATGATCACCCATCCACGCAGTGCACTTGGAGCATGCACAACCCATCTGACAATTCTTTTCAAAATCAGCCATGTTGTAGATGTAATGTTGAATTACTGAAAGGAGAGTCAGATTTAGTTATATGTATTTTTGTTATAAGCTTTTTAATATGTTGAATATTCAATTTTTTATTTAAATTCAAACCAATTAACGAAATTATACAGAGTAAAATGGTCCTATATATTTTTTACATAACATTTTATAACTATCTATATTTATTTTAAATATTATATATGCATCCATTATTTCATCTCTTTTCTTTTTTAATTCATCTAAAGATATAGCACTATTAATAATGTCATTGAGTGCTAATCCAATGTTTATTTCTACATCCTCCATATAAATTTCTATTGTATTAATAATCATAATGTAAGGTATCAATATTGTCGGTACTGAAAGAAAATATATTTTTCCATAATTAATAGCACTTTTACCTAATTCCTTTATTGTTTGATATACTATTGGATCCTTCCTAAAACTATTATTATCCTCATTATATATTTTTTATAATCTATTCCTGTTTTTTTTTGTAATCTTTTTAGAAGAAATATAGATGGTTTAAAAATTTCAGCATTGTATGCAATTATTACTATTGTAGATGTTTTATAATGTAAAATACATTCAGGTTCTGGTATGTGACATGGATCATCCATGTTTATATTTATTATTTTTTATATTACTATTGTCAATATATTTATAATATCAATTTTTATAATTTTATTTTAAAAAATTGAATATTTTAAATTAAACAATCCCTATATAGCATATTTAAATTATATAAAATGGCAGAATATAAAATATACAAAGATTCTGAAAACGTTAGCTATATACAAAAACAGATAAATAAATATGTTTTTCATCCACATAATAGATCATTTCAAAAACCTGATTGGATTAAGTATCTTAGAATTTCAGATAAAATTATTATATCATATTTTTCATTAGATCCAATTGATTCTATAGATAAAAAATATATATTGTATAGTCATGGAAATGGTAGTGATATATATGATTATTATAGTGATATGGTTAAATGGTGGAAATCTATGAATAAAAAAATTGGCATAATTATGTATGATTATCAGGGTTTCGGGTGGAGTTGCGGTATTTGTACTGAAAAAAATACGTACAATGATTTGACTAATATGGTAAAATTCTGTTTGAATGATTTAAATGTTAAAGAATCTAATCTTTTTCTAGTTGGACAAAGTTTAGGTACAGGCGTTGTTGTAAATTTTTGTTGTGATAATAATTGGAAAACACCAATATGTTTAATATCTCCATACAAATCAATATCTAAAATAGTTTATGATCATTTAAAATATAAATTTATTGCTGGTATTCTAAGTTTATTTGATATGTATACAACACAAAATAAACTTAAAAATATAAAGTGTAAAATTGTAATGTATCATGGAAATCTGGATCCTATAATTTTTCCATCTCATAGTATTGATATGTATAATGATTATAAAGATAAAATTAAACTTATATTAAATGATGCAACACATAATGATATATTAAGTAAAATTAATCCGAATGATATGATACATTTATTAAATAATTTTACTGTTTAAAATAATGAAATAAATAAATAAAAAATAATTTAGTAATTATTTTTTGTTGTGGGTATTTCAATTAGTTTGAATATTAATTTTTTTTATAAATAAAGTAATTTGATAATTAATATTCACTTCGCTTCCAATGAGTACGTAACCATTCATACGCCTTCAATAGCTCATCCGTTTGACTTGCAATTCTTTCCTGTTTTTCTCTAAACTGGTTTAGTTGTTCTGATACTGAAAGAGTTGTGTCAATAGGATTAGATAATTCCTTCAATGTTACTGTACGTATTGCCAATAGTAGATCAACTCGCATTGTATAACATGTTAAACTTTCATCTAGACTATTATACATCAGATCTGGATCCATATAGCGCTTTCCAATCAGCCGACTATACAGTATAAGACAACTGGGAAATTGTCTAGTAATTGCCTCAGTTTCATTATAGGGTTCTTCATCTCTATACTCCTCAATATCTTCAAATTCATCTAAAAGTTTCGGTAGATCCAGATGTGTACGAAATGAAAGATCAGACTGGTCAAAATCCTTTTGAGTAGCATCAATTAGTCCAGCCTTCGTGATTGTATTTAAAAAAGATTGTGTAAAAATATTGTAATAAACTGTGACAAATTTCATTCTATTTTCAAGAAATAGATTATATTTAGATTTTTAAATTGGTATTATCAATATGTTTATATATTCAATTTTTAAACAATTGCCTAAAAATTTGAAATTTATATTATATTGTTAAATCTATATAACTTTTATATAGATTATTAATACTTTTAAGGTATATTTAAAATCCCTATTAAAAGGGGATTTTAAAATGTCTAGTTTGCTCAATCCAGGTCCAATAAATCCTGATGCAGAATATAGTGAAGATCCTATTCTGGTATATAATGCTGAATCTACTACACAAACAGTACAACCTAAAGTGAATATACCAAATAACCATATTGATCATGATGATCATGTTGTACAACCTAATTATAATCATGATACTAATATATCATTAAATTTTAATGTACAACCTCCTGGTAATCCTTTTGAAAACGATACACCTACAGGATCCATTGCTCTTCTAAATTCAAATGATAGTAATAATTGCAAATTATGTACATATTTTAATGATTTTGAATGGTCTTTTGAAAATATAAAATTGCTAACTATATTGTCATATATTGTAATTTCTTACATCATATTTTTTACCGTATATGGTGCATATGAATTTACTTACAATTTTAATATAACATTTGGTAAATTTAATGATTATAAAAATGCTTATTTGATAATGTATACATCATACATTATAATTTTAGTAAATATCCTAATTATTATTCAATTATATATTCATAAATTATATAATAGAAGTAGGGGAACATGCATATATGTTTTTAAATGTATTTTAATAATTCCCCTTAGCATGTATTTAGCCAGTTTTGTTACGTCTTTAAAATACAGTCCAGTTAAGTCTTCTGATACAATAAATAATTTATTGTTATGTGGCCCAGTAGATATGATTGTATTTACAATTAGTCTATATGTTTCATTATTGGGACCTATAATACTATATGGTTTTGTAAATTTATGTAAATGGAGTATTAATACTTGTCAGGACGATGGTCTTGTTTAATTTTGTTTATTAATGTAAAATTTTTAATCAATAAAAAAATAGTTTTTATATAGGAACTGTTTAATTTAGAATCTTTAAATATTATTAATAAACAATAAATAATTACTAAATTATTTTACACAAAAACTTTTTCGCAAACATTAAAAAGCTTCTTATGTAATGAAAAGTAACACTATTCATAATATCCCCCATATGTGGTTTCTACTTGATTCGTAAGTAGAAAAGATAATACATAACCCTTCTTTTATGGGGTTTTCAATTTTTTATTATGTTGTTTTATTTATTTTACTGTTTAATTTGTACTTTTTTATTTTATAAAAAAATATTTATGATAAATAAAAAATAATTTAGTAATTGTTTTTTGTTTATTGACTAGTAACCTCGTTGTGAAGATATGCGTCTTCAGGTTCGCTTAAACCTTTCAAGGACAAAGAGTTGAGCCTGACTCAATTCTTCCATTCGAGATAATAGATTCCTTTGCTTTTCTCTCTCCTGTGCTAACTGGTCTGCCATAGGAAGTGTTGTGTCAATTGTGCGTGACAGCTCTTCCTTTGTTGCAGTTGCCATTGCCAATGGAATATCAAAACTAATAGTATAGTGCTCTGAACCATTACCATCGTCTACCTCAATGCTCTGAGAGAATGGGATCAGACAAGAAGGAATTTCAACTGTGTTGAGCGTTGGGATTGTCCGACTCCAACTAGAAGTATTCAGGAAAAAAGCAGATTTTCCCGTTTCATCCCTATACTTCTTGATAAAACAATGAAGTTCAGGATCAGTCCTAAACACGCCAGAGTTGTGACTAATTATTGCTTCAGGGTAATATTTCTTTAGTGTAGCCAAAAACTCCTTTGTAAAAACATTGGTGACGAACTCTTTGGTAGTGGGCATTGAGACAGCCATTCTTACAAAAGTGATACGGTTTCTACTAGATTCGTAAGTAGAAAAGATAATACATACCTTTCTTTTATGGGGAATTCAATATATTTGATTATTCAATTTTTTTGTTATTTTACTCTTTAATTTGTGACTTTAATTGATTTATTTATAAAAAAAATATTTATGATAAACAAAAAATAATTTAGTAATTGTTTTTTGTTTATCCACTTAGTTGCCTCCTTCAACTCATCAAGTCGAGATAAAAGTCTTTTTTGCTTTTCTCTTTCCTGTACTAGTTGTTCTACTGCTAAAAGAGTGGCGTCAACTGGACGCGACAGCTCTTCGCACATTACAGTTTCCATTGCCAATGGTAGCTCCTTTTTGATCAATAAGATTTGCATTTGCAATAAAGGCTAAAAAATAATACTTGATAGTATTTTATTATTATATTGTTTACAGCCGGTTCTAATTTTATTTGGACTTTGGCTTCATGACCTCTTTTTTAAGAGTACTCACTTTAAACGTTCCGTCGGAATCATCTAACTGTTTGACACTAATAAAAGTTCTGTTTTTTTATTCATTGCATGTTGTTCCTTTTTATTTACCACTTGTTTTTCGATATTTTTTTATTCTTTTATTTTTTTGTTTTTATTAGTACTCTTGGTAGAGGTTTTAGGGTCAGCCGCGTTTTTTGTTTCTTTTAACTCTTTATTTTCTTTTTTTTGTCTTTTGTATATTTCAGGTCTTTCTCCTCCTGTTTTAAGAAAATAATTTGTTATATATTGCATACTATTTACTGCACTTTTATCTCGATTAATACATCCATGTCTTCCGTTTTCCATTTTATATGTTAGAATAGAATGTATCTTTCTTAAAGTACTTTGTTTATCTGGCAAATATAAATTCTCATTCTCTTTGCCTGTTTTACAATTTATTAATGATGTTCTATATTCATCTATCATATCAAAAATAAATTATTAATATTAAAAAATTCACTATTATAAAAATTAATAACAGCTATTTTTAAGTCATTTGATATATTTTTTGGCATTTTATAATTATTGATTATAATATACATTTATATAAAAAAAGTGATATATGATTTTTTATTTATATATTATAAAAAGTAACAATATATAATAAAGTCCAAATAAATTTAAGACTACCTGTAATTTAGAATTCTAAATTAAATATTCAATATATATAAAAAAAATTGATATAACAACATATTATAGTAGATAATTATAATAATAATACTAATATAACAATATAATGGAAAAACCACTTGATAAAGGTGACTATATTAAGGAACATATTATACCTCTTTTAAGACAATTAAATACTAGAAAAACAGGGTATGAAAATAGCAATAAAAATTACGAAAAAGCTTACCATGAATATTTTGAACATATATCAAAATTTATGACTGTAATGAATAAAAAATTAGATTTACAAATAGAAGAAATTAAAGATAAAGAGGAAGAATGCAATGATGGAAAATCTATAGATTCTCTTTCAACATATGACGAATTTGATGATGAAACAGCTAGAGATAAAGACTTAAAAGATCAATTAGAAGAATTAAAATCTAAAACAGCAATTAAGCTTGATAGAATATCTAGATCGCGAGGTTTTAATATAAGCAAAATATTTGTTTTAAAGAAATCATCGAGTGAAAAAAAGGAACAAAAAAAAGCACCATCATGTGTTGAACAAAATGAAATAATGGCCCAAGAAGCATAAAATTGAAGTTTATTTATTTAATACTTAAAGATATACCTTTTTTATATTAATTAATGTATGAATATAAAAAATTTATAGAAACAAATAAATACATTGGTAAAATATTTGTAAATACAGATATAATTGCTAAAGATTTAATAATTGTAATAAATAATTTTAAATTTGCAAAAGATAAAGATATTGCATCAAAAATTATAGGAGATATAATAAGACAAAATGAGAAACACACATATTATAAGGAAAAAAAAATAATTACATTATTTACCATAACTGAAATATTAATAGCTAATACTGAATATGAAGAATATATTAAAAATATTAAATCTGTATCAGATATTAAATTAGATATATATAACAAATGTCTTGAAGAAATAAAAATAAAATATTTATATAATTATACAAATAATGTATATTATATTGATTTTACAAAGGGATCTACAAAAATAAATAATTTAAATAATCTTATATCACATAATGATAAAGAATTGTATTTAAATAATTTTTTAAAATTAGAAAAAAGTATATATGATACAAGTATTAATCCATTAATTATAATAGAAAATAAAGATATATCAACTAATAATTTAGAAACAGTTAGTATATTACCCTATATTGATGATATGTTAAGACAAAAATTTAATACATTTGATGATTTATTATTTTTTTGTAATGAAATGTATAATATATTATTAAATGTAAAAAATACAATTTATTGTAATATTCTAAAATATAAAATATTAAATATACTTATAAAACCTTATGTAACTAATAATCCAAATCCATTATTAATAAGATTATTTAATACATATAATAAATTTGATAGTAAGGAATTAAAAAAATATTTTTTATCTAATAAAATAGATAATTTTAATATTTTAGAAGATAAAACAAAACAGAAATTAGAAAATTTAAAAACATTATCAAAAACAGAAATTATAGAATCTATTGATATATTTTCCAGTCCTATAACATTTTCTAATTGGATTGATGAAACTATATCAGATTCATGTATTGGTATTGGTGTAACATTGGAGAAATCAAAAAAATTTAATGAATTTTTTATGAAATATTTATATACATCATTTGACACATCAATAATATTATCAATTGACGAATATGTTAATATGGTAGTTGAAAATAATATATTTACCAATAAAATAAATACATTTATTCCATTATATATTCATTATAATCATTGGTTTTATGCATCAAATATAAGAAAATATATGTTAAGTATATATTTTAAAGGTAATCCATTAAATTATAATAAACGCATGGATAATTTTTATGCATATGTTCTGTTTTATTCAATAATATATTTATGTAATAATTTAAATAATAAAAATATTAGATTAACATTATCCATTTTAAGAACATATTATCAAATCATGAAAGAAAATAAAATAATAAATAGTATAATGACTAAAAATTTAGATTATGATAAAATTATTATAATTATACAATTAATAACATTAAAAATATCTGATGATATTAAAATAAATAATTTAATCAATGATAATCTCATCATAATAATGAATAATATTAATAAATATGTTGATGATAATGAATTAAAAAATAAATATAAAAATGAAGAAATTGATATTTTTAATAAAATATTAAATTTTTATAATGTATTTGTTAACAATATAAAATATAAAACTATAGGTCATTTTATTAAAAATATCGATGATAATTTCGGTATTGTTTCAGATTCAGACTGTGAATATTTTATCAATATATTAAAGAAACAATCAGAAATAATAGATCGATCTAAATATCTTACTATTTAATTTGATTATTAAATATTGATTTTAGTATTTTATTCAAAATTTTTATTAAAAATTTTAAATAAAAGTATTAAAAAAATCAATTTAAACAATTAAATAGTAATTAACCTATATTTTTAGAATAGGTATTTAATTTTCTTTTATCATATATTATTCCAAACTTTTTATTATCATTATATATTATACATATATTTTCATTATTTATATTATTTAATAATATATCATTTTTTGTTATATTATCTTTTTGTGTATTATTTTTTGTATTATTTTTTGTATTATTTTTTGTATTATTCTGAACATCATTAATAATTTCTTTACATAAAAAGACTTTATTTTCTGTATTAATATCATATAAGTATTCATTATTAATTTTACGTATATTTTTAATCTTCATTAAAGAAGCTATTTTATTATAAATTAAATCATAAATATCGTATTATTTTTATTTTCAATTTTTATTATTTTTTATCCTTTTTAGCACCATTTTTTTTTGGTTTTTCATCTTCATTATCTTCTGCTGGTTTTGATACATCCTTTTTAGCTGATTTTGCTACTTCTTTTTTTGATTTAACTTCTTTTTCATCGTCACTATCTTCTACCTGTTTTGATACATCCTTTTTAGCAGATTTGGTTACCTCTTTTTTTGATTTAACTTTTTTTTCATCTTCTTCTACTGGTTTTGATGTTTCTTTTTTTGAAGACTTTTCATCTACTGATTTTTCTTCTTTTTTTGTATCTTTTTTAACAAGTTTTACTTCCTTTACTTCTACTTCATCATCAACTTCTTTTTTACTTGATTTTTGTTTAGAATTGCTTTCCATTTTTTTTGTATCAACATCACTTTCTTCCTCTTCAATCTCATCTACATCATCATCATCGTTTTCACCCTCATCATCATCATCATCATGTTTTTTAGATTTTTTTTCATTTTCATTATCATTTGCTGGAGAATCATTTTCACCTGATGGTTCTTGTCTTTTTCTTACCTCTTGTGCTAAACTATCTAATTGATCAAATATAACAGTGCATTTAGATTTAAAATATGTACTGATTTCAACAACTACAAGCCATGAAGCTTGTCTATTATCAAAGAGAGATTTTAATTTTTCTGTATCAAGTCCAGCAAGATCAGGAAGATCTGGTACATTTGATTGTACATAGTTGTCAATCATCTCTTTAATATCGTGTTCAAATACACTTTTTGATGGTTTATCTGATTCTACCTTTTTAGATTGAGTATTAGATTTTTTTGAGGACATTATAGCTTATTTACTGTTAATATATAAGATTTATCTATAGAATAAATGAATTTCAATTTTTTGTATTCAATTTTATAAGTATATAAATTAATAATTATAATTATACAATAATCAAATTATTTTCAATTGTTAAAATATACAGTATGAAATATAAATATCCACCATTATATAAATATCTAATATATGCGGTTTTGGTATATATGTTTTTACGCCATCAAAAAATAATGAGACAAGATAAACTTATAATGAATTCTATATTAATTACAGCTATAATAATACTTTTAGATTATATGCTTATATCTGATCACCCTAATTTAACAGATATAGATTCCAAAACTATAGATAATACTCTATCTTCAAATATAGATGAGCTTCTATCTGAGTTAGATGAAGATGATAATGATAATGATGTTGATGAAAATGAGGAGGATGAAGAAAAAATTTATGAAGAACAAAAACAAAAAAGAAATAAAAGAAGACAAAAAAGAAGAATAATTGAAGATGAAGAATCTCCAGAATATGATCAACAATATACTCAACAACAATATAATCCATACGGTAATATGAGTAGTGCTGGAATGGGCATATCCCCTGATATGGCTGGAAGTGGCTATTAAAATTAATTATTTTCTTAAGTATAAAAATAATATTGAAAATACTTAAAGATTAGAGAAATATATTAATTATAGGGAATATTTAACTTAGAATCTCTAAATATTCCCTATTTTTGCGTTTTAAAACCAAAATAAACAGAAAATAAACAGAAAATATTAGAGAATAAAAATCTCTTATAATTAAGACTGCATAATTCAATAGAAGAATATTACTTTGACTCAGTAAAAAAATCGGTGCAATTCCGATTGCAGTTACGGGGATTTAATTTAAAAGTAGAATACTAAGTTTGCAACTTAGATGCAACGGAGCGTTACCGTTAATCTCCATTTTATTATTTATTAATTACAATATTAATAAATTAAACTTTTCTATTTTCTAATATCTTTTCAACATAATCATCAAATTCTGTTCTATTTAATCTTCCATCTTCTAACTCATATAATACACAATTTGTTTCTGTAATTAGATCAACATCATGTGATATTATAATTACAGCTCCTGCAAAATCATTTATAGCATTAATTAATGATTCTATAGATTCTATATCTAAATGATTAGTCGGTTCATCTAATAATAATAAATGTGGTTTTTTAACATAAAATTCTAATAGGGATAATCTAGCTTTTTGTCCCCCAGACATACTCTCTATTTTTTGTTTCATACAACCTCCTAATCCTATAGTACCAATTAATTTACAGGCATCATGATCATTAATATCTCCTAATGTTTTTACATATTGTATAGGTGTTAAATTTTCAGGAAGTTTTTCATGACTATGTTGATTAAAATATCCTGTTCTTAATTTATTATGTTGTATTACCTCTCCAGACAATGGTTTTATATCACAATTCATTAGTTTTAATAAGGTTGATTTACCTACCCCATTTAATCCAACAATTGTTACTCTTGATTTACTATCTATACCAAAATCCAAATTATCAAATAAAATTTTATCTTCAGTATATCCAAATTTTATATTATCAAGAGATAATAAATTTCCATTTAATTCATCAACATCATAAAGTGATATTCTTACTCTATACGGCATTGGAGGTTTCTTAACACCTGATTTTCTTATAAATTCATCAACATCTTTTTTAGGTGTGCTTTTAGATTGCATTTCTTTTACTCTCTTTTGTATTTTATTCCATTCTGATTCTAAATGTTTTTCATTATCTTCATATGCCTTTACAAATTTAGTATAATTTCCAATATAATAATTTAATTTAGATTCATTAATATGTATAATATCAGTACATACCTCATTTAAAAATCCCTGATTGTGTGATATAACAACTATAGTATGTTTATATTCTTTTAAATATTCTTGTAACCAAATTACTGTTTCTAAATCTAAATGATTTGTAGGTTCATCTAAAAATAGATACATTGGAGACATATATAACGCTTTTGCTAAAGAAATTCTCATTCTCCATCCTCCTGAAAATTCTGATGTTGTTTTATTCTGAATGTTTTTTTCAAATCCCATACCATGTAGAATTTTCCTAACCTCAGCTTCCTGTTTATCATATTCTAATTCTACTAATTTATTTTGTATTTTATTGTATCTATTAACTAATTTTTCATCATCAGGATTTTCATCCATTAATTTTTCTGTCTCTTCTAATTTAGTTATCAAAAAATATATCTTATAATTAGCTTCTAAAACTGTTTGATATACTGTTTTTGTAGTAGACGCTACAACCTCTTGTTCTACATAAAATATATCATATGTAGATACATCTATTTTTTTATCAGTAAAATCACCTGTTGTAATTGTTTTTAATAATGTTGTTTTTCCTGATCCATTAATTCCTATTAATCCGTATATTCTTCCTCCCATTCCTAATTTTATATCTGTATTTGTTAATAATTCTTTTTTTGGATACATAATTGATACATTTTCTATAATAAGATCTTTTTGGACCTTTATTATTTCATGTACATTTAAATCTTCATCAGGATCTATTTCATCCTTTTGTTTTATCTCTTTATCATCTTCTGATAAAATTATTTCTCTTTTCTTCTCTTTTTTATTTTCCTTCTTATTATTTTTTTTATTATCTTCTTTAATTATAGGTTGTGTAACTTTTTCATCTTCACTACTAGAATCACCTCTTCGTTTACCCTTTTTATTTTTTCTTTTAGATTCTACAGGTAGTTCTTTTATAACAGGAATTTCTTCTTCTATTTTTTTATCTTTCTTATCCTTCTTTCCCATCTTTAATCTATTTATGCTTAATTATATACTTCTTCTTATATATTATTATTTGATATTTTAGAATATAAAAAATCAAACTTTTTGAAAATCTAATAGTAAACTTTATCAGGATTTGCTACATAAGTATCCATTACAAAATCATCATCTTTAATATCTCTTAATTTTTGTGTTATTTCAAAATCCGTAGGAATAGAATTACTATAATCAATTCCCCCATTATTTAATTTCAATGGGGTCCCTTCGCATGGTTTACATTTTATTCTATTTTTTATATCATCCGGAATTACATCTGCAACTTTATTTATTATGATATCTTTAATATCAGTATTAATAATTTTTTTTACATTATCTGTAAAATTATTATTTATATTTTTTTGTTCACTATTACTTGTAATATTTAAATTACCTATTATAGTTTTATTTATTATAGGTTTAAATACAGTAATTCGAAGGTAATAAAGAAATAATCCAAATAATATAATAAAAAATATTATTATAAATATATTATCTATATTAAGATTTCTTTTTTGTATTTTTTTCATATATTATAGGTACTGTTTTATTTAAAATCTCTAAAATTAATTTAAAAACAAATTAAATATCTAAAATACTCAAATCATTTTTTATATTTTCCAAATTTTCAATTATCTTTTTTTCATCATCAATAATTTTTTGCAATTCAAGAATTTTATTATTTCTTTTTTCAATCATAAAATTAACTTTAGTTATTATACTATTTATATTTACTATCTCTTTAGGTTTTTCAAGTTTCATAAATTTATTTACATCTAATAATCCAATATTATTATAATTAATAACTTTATAAAAAAATATTAGATCAGTATTATCTTTATGAACTCCTCTATTTTCTATAACCATAGCTCCATGATCTTTTGTTAAATTAGAAAATATCTCATTAAATGAATAAAATGACTGAAACATTCCAGCATAGTGATTCCATAATCTCTTTATATTAGCTTTAATATTTTCAGAAAATAAAAATATATTATCAAAATTTGCTCTTAATTCTGGGGAAATTTCTAAAGGAAATTGTATTGATATTATTAATGTTATATCATAATGTCTACCATTAAATATTAAATTATGAATAAATAGATTCTTACGTATAGATTGTTTTGATATACAATCATCTAATATTAAAATTGTATTATATTTTTCTTCATTTTCATTTCTTTTATATGATATATGTTCTAAATAATTTTTAAAATCAAAATCTTCAATACTGTTATATGTTTTATAAGGTAAATTTTGTAAATGAGCAATTGGAGAAATATAATGTATTTCTTTAACTTCATTTTGTATACCTATAATCATATCATTAATTAATGTAGTTTTTCCCGACTTTTTTGAACCAATAATTAAACTCGTATTCCCCAATATTGAATTTTTATTGTATTCCTTAATTAGTATTTTATCTCCTGAATTAAATTTAGCATTTTGGTTAGTACATTGACTAACACTGAAAGAATCTCCAGATGATATAAAATCATTAGAGTTTTCAAGCCCATTGTCTTGATAGTCCATAATGGATAATATTATATCATAAAAAAATAATTTTTATTTAAACGCAGTAATTCTTTAAATAGTATAAATTTGTTAAACTATTTAAAGACTAGAGATTTATATTAATAATAGGATAAATTAGTTAAAAACTTTTTTGTTCAAGCTCTTATAGTTCAATGGTAGAACGTTCGTTTAGTAAGCGACTGATAATGGTTCAATTCCATTTGAGAGCATTTTTAAATATAAATAGTATTGTTATTTTCTATTTTTTCAATACGTTCTTCTATTTCATATTTATTATTTCTAACATATCATAAGGATGATTTTTTTCAACTGTATTATAATTTTTAAATGTTGAAGAATCTGTTAATAAATATTCAGTAAAATTAATCAGTCCCTATAATAAATAAAAATATAGTAATAATAAATGTAATTATGAATACATCATTCCTTTAGATATATCATTATCTTTATCTTTATCTTTACCCTTTTCAGAATTTATTTTTAATTGTTCAAAAGCTAAATTAAAATCATCTAAAGTAATTATTTTTCTAAATTTAGGATTTTTTCCAACAACTCTTTTTGAATGAGTTAATTTACAATTCAAAGTTAATGTTTCAATATCGCCACCAAAATGTTTAAAATTATCTTTATTTGTTTCAAAGAATTTAGTTAACATTTTTTCATTAATATCTGGATGTAATTTCCATCCTAATTTTCTAATCTTATCATAAAATATATCTTTCATTTCAATATTACTATATCCTTCTATTGTTATTCTAAATGGAAATCTTCTTTTTAATCCATCATTATATGAAAAGAAACATGAATCTAATTTATCCGGATAACCAGCAACAATTACTATTAAATTTTTCTTTTTCTCTGATAAATTTTGATTTATTGTATCAATCGCTTCTTTTGCAAATGAATCTTTTCCTTCTTTTTCGCCCAAAGAATAAGCCTCATCTAAAAAGAGTACACCTCCTTCAGCTTCATCAATTACTTTTTGAGTTTTAGTTGCAGTATGACCTAAATATTGCCCTATAAGATCAGTTCTCTTTACTAAAGTAAATCTCGGTGACTTAATAATTCCTAATGCTGAATATATTTCAGCTAATAATTTACCAACTCTTGTTTTACCTACACCGGGTGGTCCTTCAATAGTGGTATGCAACATATTACTTGTATTTTTCTCAAAATTTTGCAAATAATATAATATCATATTTAAAATTAAATCTTTAACATTTTTCATTCCCACCATTCTATCTAATTTTTTTAATGGATTTATTAAATTTACTAATATTTCAAGATTTATAGAATATTTTTTTTCATTTAATTCATATATTTCTTTATTAACAGATACTTCTTCTGATTCTGTTATTTTTTTTACATCATTATCTTCATCTATATTATTATTTCCAATATTTTTTTTTATTTCATATTCAATTTGTCTATTTATTTCTTCTTTTGTTTCATCCTCAAATTCTTCTTTATGTTTATCTAGTATTTTATGGGTATTTTCAATTGCTATATCTGCTGATATTATTTGTCCTTTAAATAATAATTGCAAAAATTCATTTGGAAAAATATTTGAAGAATCAATTGGTAGTTCATCTTCTTTTATTTCTTCTTTTTTAATTTCTTTTACTTCTTTTTTATGTGTTTTTAAATATTCATTTACTTCATCTTTATATTTTTCACCAATATTAATTAAATCAACAATAGATTTAATTTTACCTAAATCAACAAATTCATTATTATCATCTTCTTTCGGTAAATCATCAGTTTTCATATAAACTTCTGCATTACCATCATAATCTTCATCTTCATCTAAACAATTATTATCCACTTTTTTTTCCTCTTTTTTTGGATCCCTTAACATAGTTCCAAATATTGTTAACATTGGATTGGTAGTAATTACCGGTTTTATATCTTTAATTCCTGTATTTGTTTGAGTATGTGTATCATCCGGTTTTTTTGGTTTTAATTTTCTATTAATTGGTGATTTTCTATTATAATTATCATTATTATATTTATTTTTAGGATATTGTTGTTGGGTATACGGATTTTTATACACAGCAATTTGGTCTAATGGTCTATTATAAATTTTATCTTCTAATAATTTTAGTCTATCATGAATCATATCAAATTTTTTATTATTATAATTTTCAATAATAGTTGATTTTTGTGCTAATAAATCATGTAATTTTAGTTGAGCATTTATATAATCATTTTCTTTTGTTTGATGTTTTAATATAATATTATATACATCTAATTCACTTTTAATACTATCATTTATTTTATTATAATGATTATTAAGTTCAAGTAGTTTTTTAAATTCCGATATTATATAAATATTATCTTTAAAATTACTATTTCCAATTAATAATAATTCATCTACTTTTTTTTGTAAATGTGTTAAATATTCATAATTATCTTTTTTATAACTTTGTAATTCTTCTAATAAACTACTATATTTTATATCTTCAGATATACATTTGTCCACTTCTATTTCGGTATCATTTTTGTCATCGTTATCCTTAAAACTCATTTGTATATTAATTCTATATAATACTGATATATTCCCTTATTATTATTCTTTCAATTTTTTAATGTATTGAATAAAATATAAAGGTTCCAATTTAAACAGTAAAAATAAATGAAATTTATACATCAAAATTAATTGCTATAAATATTTTATACTTACTTACTTAAAGATATAATAATAATTTATATTATAAATAAAATGGATTATCAATTAAAACTTGGTTCTTTAAAAATAGGTTCATATAATAATTTAGTTCCTGCTCTTAATGACATGTTATGTTTTGTTATAGAAATATCAAAAATAACTTCTGATCATAATGTAATAAATAATATTAAATTATCTATGTATACAAATACATCTCTTAATACACTATATCCATTAGAAGTTAATTTTTATTTTATACAAAATGGAGAATTATGTCATGGATATGATGCAAAACTATTATCATATGATGATATTGCATTAGAATTTCCTACAATTCTAAATACTTATAAAATGTTTAAAAAATATATGAATAGTACAATTAATATGAATAGTACAATTAATATGAATAGTACAAATAATATGAATAGTACAAATAATATGAATAGTACAAATAATATGAATAGTACAAATAACATGAATAGTATAAATAATATGAATAGTATAAATAATATGAATAGTATAAATAATATGAATAGTACAAATAATATGAATAGTACAAATAATATGAATAATAATATGAAAAATATATCAAAACCTGTTTTTGCAAAACAACAAGGATTGGGAAAAAAAGTAACAATAAAAACTCCACAAGAAGAGAATAAAAAAAGTTTAGCAGATATATTAAAAGATACGAATAATATTTTAAGAAATACAATAAATATTCAATCTAATTCTGATTCAAATGAAAGAATAATAGAAACAGTTAAACTTACATCTGAATCAAATGATGATGAAGATAAAGAAGCTGAACATAATAGAATTGTTGAAGAAGATGAAGAACCAATTAGAGCGAATAATAATGATAATAGTAAACATTTTTCTAATAATGAAAGCAAAAGCAAAAATAAAAAAAATTATACTGAAGATGATTTAGAATCATTAACATCTGAAGAGGAAAAATTATTAGAACATCATTTAAATGAATTAATAGACCATAAAGATAATTTAGAAGAAATTGTAAAGGATAAAAAGAAAGTATTAGCAGATGATGCTGATAATAAGGTAAATTATGAATGTCATTTAAGATATGATAAAATGAAATTAGATAGACAAAAAGAGAAAGAAAAAGAAAATAGGAAAATATTTTTATCAGATACAAATACCTATAGAAAATTCAAAGCTAATATAAATAATACTGAATTAAAAAATAGATTTACAGAAGATGATATTGGCCCATTTTTTCAGGCAAAATATTATATATTTAATTTCTTAGATTCTGAAGAATTATTAGAACAAGTTCATCATGGTATGGATGATGTCGATTTAGAAGAAATATATAATTTTTATAAAGTACTTTATGATTCTGCATATTCACACGATGAAGATTATGAACCTCCAAATGAATATAATGATGTAGTAAAAAGATTTATAGATACATTACCCAAAAGTAAAACAATATTAACAGCTGATGAATATAATGAACTTTTAAATGAAAATGATGGAAATAATCTATTTGAAAAAACAATGACATATTGTGAAGATGATGAAGATAATACAAATGGAAGTAGAAAATCAAATTTTGTTGTATAAAAATATTATTTAATATTATCTCTATTTTGTTGTTTAATTTAGACTTTTAATACTTTTTTATTTTATAAAAGGAATTAAAAGTCTAAATTAAACAACCCCTATATAAATAAATAAAATATATTTATATTTTATTTATGGAAGAAAGAAAAAATAACATAAAAAAATTATTAGATAAAATTGTTGAATATAATGTTTCAACGGAAGAAATAAAATTAATAAATAAAAAATTTCCTGTAACAAAAAAATGTGAATATATAAAAACAGAACAGATAGAATTAGGAAATGTAATTTATTTAATTAATAATACTTTTGATAAAATAATGGGAGGATGTATTGTTAAAAAAATAAAAAAAACTCAAACCAAAATTATAGAAGAAATATTGGTATCAGATATGGATGGAGAAATAGTTTGGAGAATAAAACCTACAAAATATTATATATTTAAATCAATAGCAACAAGACAATCTGAAAATGAAAAATTAATACATGATTTTTTAAAAACATTTAAGAAATAAATAATATATAATATTATAAATGTCAAAAACTAAAAAAGATGATGACTTAAAAATTATAACATTAACTGAGCAATTTGGAAAAGATAAAAAAAATAATAAATCAAAAATAAATAAAAATTATAATAAAGAAAAAGACTATAATAAAGAAGATAGTAATAATTATAGTGAATCAAGTAAAAATAATGATAATATACAACATAAATCATTTACAGATAGATTATCAAAAAAAGAAATTGAAGATATGGTTTTGGATTATGAACAAACAGATATAAAAGATATTCAAATTGGAACAGATGTAAGATATTTTATAAAGGATAAAAATGGAGAGATGCATTTTAGAATGGGAGGTACAATTATAGTAAAAAGTTTACCAAAATATGTTATATTAAGTAATGGAGGGAAAACATGGTCTGTGCAAGTGAAAGGAACAACTTTTTTAAGTAAATTAAATATTATAAAAATAAAAAATGAATATGATATGAAAATAAATGAATTGACAGAAAGTATAAAAACTTATAAACTTGAAAGAAATAAATTAAAAAAATTAGCAGTTGAACAGAATGAATATATCAAAAAACAGGATAAAATTATAAAAGATTTAGAAAATAAATTAAAAAAAAAATAATAAGATGTGTTTATTACTTAAATAAAAAATGTTATTATAGATTATAAAAATGTCAGATTGTGGATATGATGATGATTGTTATATTAATTGGTGTGGAAAGGTATTTAATAGGGATTATATAATGATTAAAAAATTAGGAAAAGGTACATTTTCTTCTGTATGGTTAGCATATTCTTATTCAAAAGATAATTTTTTCGCTATTAAAATATTTAACAGATATGATTATGAAAATGGAAAAAAAGAAAAAGAAATTTATGATAAAATAAAAAAAATAGATATTAATAATACATTAATGAAATATATTGAATGTTTTGAATATGGAACAGATGAATTGGGTGATACAGATGATTCCGATGATAAATCAATATTAATGCATTTCTGTATGGTAATGAAATTAATGGGATGTTCAACATATAATTTATTAAAATATAAAAAATATGAAAAAGGATTACCTCCAAGTTTAGTAGCAAATATAATAAAACAATTATTAATAGGTTTATCGAATCTTCATAAAGCAAATATAATACATACTGATATTAAACCTGAAAATGTATTAGTAGAAAATTTAGATGAAACATTTGGAGAAATTTTTACATTTGTAAGAGAACATAAAAAAAAAATATTAACAACAAAATCAAATAAAAAGGGTAAACCAAATTCATTGAGAGATAATATATTAAAATTAGCTGAAATTTGCAAAAAAGAATTTGATATAGAAACAGATAAAAATAGTACTGAAAGTGATAATAGTGATGATACTGATAGTGATAGTAATCGTTTTACAATAAAATCTGATAATTCAGATGATTATAATGATAGTAGTGATGATAATGATAGTAGTAATGAAAATTATATTTTATCTCCTATAAATGAAAAACATTTATTGGATATAAAAGTAAAATTAACTGACATGGGAACATGTATTTTACCAGATAAACGTAAAAGTTATTCAATACAAACTAGATATTATAGGTCACCAGAAGTATTAATGAAAATACCATACACAAATAAATGTGATATTTGGTCAATTGGATGTATGATATATGAATTATTAACAGGAGAGATTTTATTTGATCCAGATGACCATACAGATTCTAATATTGATAGACATCATTTATATTTAATTGCAAAAACAATAGGCTATTTTGATTTAGAAATGATTAAAAAATGTAAAGATAAAGAATTATTTTTTACAAAAGATATGAAACATATTAGAGGTTATAAAACAATAAATCATAATCCGTTCAATTTAAAATTATTAAAAAAACAATATCATGATAAAAAAGAAGATCATATATTGGTAAAATTAGCAGATCTGATAAAAAAAATGTTATCATTAGATCCTATTAATAGACCAACATGTGATGAATGTTTATCACATTCTATATTTTCTGAATCTGTAAAAGAGAGTTTTAATTAAACGAAGATTAACTAGGTGGTGTAACACCTGATTCGCCTGATCCAGTTGGATATGAATTATTTCTCTCGGCACTACATGGCCCACTGTCTACATGTAGAAAAAATGATGGGGGTGTTGTTTTATTTGGAATTACACTACTTTTTCTGTCCAGATATAAAAGTGCGTCTTGAGTATTCCAAGGTGCCGGTATAGTAAAAGATCTATACGTAGAACTTTTACTATATGTTTTTTTACCCTCTATTACACAGGGTAAACTATTGACATTTCCCGGTATAGGGGGACCGGTAAATGCACATCTATCGTAATCTTCAAATGATTTGATATCCATTTTATATAGGTTTTGTTTGTATTATATATGCTTTTAGATAGATTTATATATAGCTATTGCGTAAGGATATTTAAAATATCAATATTTCAACTTTTTCCATGATTATTTTTATATTTAATTAAAATAACTATTTTACTATTTATTACATTTTTTTTGTCCGTTTTTATACAAATTTATTATTTTTTTAATTAAATGTAAATTTAATTAAAAAAATAATAAATATATAAATTCTATAAGAAGATTGATATGTTTAAAATTATGAATTCTAATGGAAAATATATAACAACACTTCCAGATTCAAATAAAATAGTTTTAAAAGATAAGTTAAACAGATTAGAACAAAATGTTTCATATAATGCACAAGGTGAATTAATAATTGACGGAAAATGTATTACTACCAGTGATGGCAGTACTTTAAAAATGGATGAATGTAATAAATCAAAAGGTCAAAAATGGATTATAAAAAATAATAAATTAATATTAGATAATAATAAAAAATGTATAAGTGATAATACAGATAATAATAATACAGATAATGATAATACAGATAATGATAATACAGATAATGATAATATAGATAATGATAATATATATAATAATGATGATGAATCTGATATATCATTAAAAGCATGTAATCAAAATACAACAGATTCATCTGAACAATCATGGTTTCAAGAATTAATTAATAAAAATAATGATAATATTTTTAAGGGTAAAAATGTTATTTTAGTAAATACAGATGATCCATGGTATATTAACAAAGAATTTACGATACCTCAAAAATATATTGATAATAACTTATCATCATTAGATAATAATTTAGATTATGATTATGCAGATTTTAATAGCTATTTTAATATTAATACTAAACGGGCAGATTTAGGATATGGTTATTCATACGCATCAAGACTAGGGGAAAAATATAATGAACATTTTACTAATTCTAAAAAGAAAACAAATGAAAATAACATATATAATAATGATAATGATTATACATCTATTATTATTTTATTATGCATTTTATTAATTATAATATTTTTATATAGAAGATTTTAATATATTACAAATTTATAATGAAGGAAACATTAAATATACTTTTTATAAAAAAAACTTCATCTCTTGAATATGTATCAGATGATACTATTTTAGATAAAATATATTTTGGTATTGCAAAAGTACCATCAATAAATAATATAAAAACATATGATAGAAATGAAACAAATAATGAAATAAATAAAATAATTAAAAATTTAAAGGAATCAGATTATGATGAATTTATAGAACATATAAAAAATTATATATCTTCATTAGAATATAAAATACCATTATATGATTCATATACTGAAAATTTATATATAATTAATAGATTATCAGTATATAATAGGGTAATTGTACAACATTATAGATTTCCTGATGAAAAATTATATAATTATTTAAAAAATAAATATGACATAAAAAAGGATCAAATTAATAATAAAAAATATGATGTTCTATTTTCAAGGAAAATAAAAAAATTAGAATTAATGTTAGAATTTTTAGATAATTTTAATTTAATAACATTAGAAAAAACATATTTTCAAATATTTTATAAATATTCTCCAAATTCTGGTAAAGAAATAATTTCATGTATTAGACCATCTTTTAGTAAATATTATCCACATTTAAAACCTTATTATACTAGATCTGAAATTATTAATCTTGCATTAAATTTAGGAATAAATATTGATAGTAATAAATTTATAGAAACAATTGAATTAAATAATTTATGTGATATTGTAAAAAAAAATGATATTACATCAAATATTCTATTATCGCATCAAAAATATATTATAAATAAAGATGGTTTAGGTTTAATGCAATATTACACTTTACAAGGTAGTTTTTTTATAAATCAATATTTGCGAAATTTTACATCTTATAAAACTAAAAATGAATTTCTTGAAAAAATAATTAAACAATTATATAATTTATGTATAGATTCTCCAGAATTTGATAAATCATACATAGTTTATAGATTTATAAAAAATGATGACTATTTAAATAATCTAAATTTAAATGATATATATACAGAATCTGGTTTTATGAGTACAACAAGAGACCCTTTTTATAGATCAGATCTTTATAAATTTGGTTTTATTTTATTGAAAATAAAAATACCTAAAAATATAAAAGGTATTGCGTTATGTATTGAAACTCTATCACATTTCCCACAAGAAGAAGAAATAATATTTCCCCCCAATAGTAGATTTAAACTTATAGCAAAAAATGAACAATGTAAATATTATCATATAGATTATAAATATAGTTGCAATATAAAAACAAGATATGAATTTGAATGGGTACAGTCAGATAATAAAAAATTAGAAATTATTAGGGAACCATATATTGGAAAAATTAATATAATTGATTTTTTAAATATAAATAAAAAAGATGGAAGACTTAAAGATAAAATTTTATATTTTACAAATAATTATGTAAATCAATTATCACAATTTACTTCAAAAATTGGAGATATTGAATTTGTCAATATTGCTGAAAATTATGATAGTACAAGTGCTTATAAAGATTTTTATTCTATTTATACTACTGATGGATTTTCTATTTATTCATATTATTATGGTCAATTATTATATATGATTGAGATAGGGGAAGATAATATGGGTTATAATATGTACGTAAATAGAAATTCTAGATATAATGCAAGCAATTTAAATAGTAAAGATTTTAATTATGAGGAATTCATAAAATATGTTGCATGTATTGCATATTATTTTGATATTGATAAGGTTTGTATTTTTGCAAATTATAAATCATGTAATATATATGATAATAATTTATTATCTACAATAACAAATAAAAAACAAAGAGAATTTGCAAATCAAAAAGAAGGGGAAAGTTTAGATGATATTGATAATGAAGAATTATTATCTTTTGGCAACTATTGTGAAGATTTTTATAGATATTTAAAATATAATGTTAAGGAACAATATATGAATTGTAAAAATATATTATCTGTTGAATTAAAACCTACATATAATTATTTTGATCTTAATTTATTAAAAAAAGCTAATCCCAATACAATATTTTATAATGATAATAATGAATTATATGATGATCCTGATGAATTATATCAAATATATAAAAAAACATATTTGCCATTAAATAGAGAAAATACACTTTCTGATTTTATGGTATGGATTATCGAAAATAAATGCTATCTAACTGTAAATATAATTGAAAAATTAGATAGATTTTATAAAGATATTAAAAATCCATTTATTTCTGATATATATATATTAAATGTTAATGTCTATTTATATAATCGTAAATTAATAAAATCATTATCGGTTGGTATCGATTTTAATATACAAAAACAAAGGGATTTATTAATACAAAAAAATAAATATAGATTGGAAAAATATATTAAAAATATTAGAGAAGATTAAATATTTTATTTTTTATTTTCTTTTTCATTATCTCCATTATTTAATAATTTTATACCTGTTACAATATTTCTTTCTAATTTAAATTCCTCTTTTTGTAGTAAATATTCTACAAAATCTTTTCTATTTGGTGCCTTTTCATTATATGCTTCTCTGTACCATTCTCTAAATGTATCATATAATAATGGTAAATCCTCTTTCTCTCCCTCAATTGTTTCAGTATTCTCATTTAAAAATTCAAAATAGAAATCTGAATCCTTTTTGTATTTCTTTGTATGTTCTGTAACTTCACTTGGCTCTTCAAATCCAAACTTTTCATATCTTGGATAATATATATGTAATAACATCCACATAAATGCTGAATTCCATTCAGCTATATTATCCATTAAATCTCTATCCATTTTAAATTCATTGTCCTTTTTTGGATTATCTGTAAATTTTGATCCCCACGCAACAACTCTCATACGTCTCCATGTACCATCATCTCTTGCTTTAATATTTGGTAATTTGTTACATGCAAGTACCATCTTAAATTGAGGTTTATAGTAAAATAATTGTCCATATGGTGCTCTTGCTGCTATATTTTCACCACCAGACCATTCTTTCATTTTACTTACACCTAATGTATCACTTCCTTCTGGTTCATTCATCATTATAAGTCTAACACCTCTTTTATCAGCTAATTCAGGTGTTGCATTACCAGGTCCTGCACTTTTACGTGTCATTACTTCATTTGGCATTGTCTTAAAATAATCTCCTAATGTATGACTTATAAGTTTTTCAGTAGTCGATTTACCATTGGCACCAGTACCAGTCCAAATAAAGAATTTTTGATCTTTTGTTGATCCATCAAGACATGATGATATAAATCTTAATGTATATTCTCTCATTTTTACATCTCTTTGTACTTTTGAAAAATATTCAGTAATCTTTATAATTGTTGGATGTTTTAAATCATATAATTTATAATCATATCCTGTAGACATTTTAATAAAATCATCTGGTGTTCCATTTCTAAATTGCTTTAACTGTAAATCATAAACTCCATTATCAAATCCTATAAGATGAATATTACTATCTAGTTTCTCTTCAAATTTTCTATCATAAAATTTACTTCTACATGCTATCATTAATTTTTCCTTAAAAGTTACATTTTTAAGATTTTCACATAATTTTGCTGATTTATTTGCATTTGCTGATCCCATATCACCATGTGGCCCTGTTAGATCATTTGCTAATCTTATATATGCCGATGATATTTGTAAAAATGTTTTTGCTAATTCATCTGAAATCTTTTCAAATAATGAATGTCCCTGTTCGCATATATCCCAACGATGTCCTTTAAACTCATACCATGAATTTGCTTTTATATTTGTACATTTATATAAATCTCTATATAATTCAAACATCGCATTTGCTACATCATCGTGCGTACCTGTTAATGCTCTTGTTATATGATCACTTGCACAATCAGCAACTATTGTATCGAAGATTTTTGGATTTTCTTTATTATCCTCCCTTACCCACCATATTAGAGATGCCATTGATAATCCTTTATCACATGCATCATTCCATACTTTATCACATGCTGATTCATCATATTTTTTTGGACATTTCTTTGAAAAATCTTTAAATGAACCAAGTAAACTATAATCTACATTATATAATGCCCATCCTACTCTTATCCAACTATGAAATTCTCTTGATCTTTTTGGTGATAATTCATTTACTATTCTTTTAGCCATTCTTATTATATGTTCCTGTGAAGTATGTATTTCTTTGCCATTTTTATTTATTGTTTTTGTTGATGATATATTTGATCTTGGTAAATCTGTAGTAGATTGTTCTACTTTTTTTTTATTTTTGTTTTTTTTACCATTACTATACATTTGATAATTCTCTTCTACTTCATCTATTATATCATCCTCATTTAACATATTATTATATTCTAATTGATCATCATCTGCGCATCTTCTTAATAATGTCATGTCTACTACATCATCTATTGTATACAATTTAACATTTATATCATTCATTTCAAAATCAAATGCGTATGTAAGTTCATATGGTTCACGATTTTCTTTGTGAGATTTATACATTAATAATCCATTATTAATAATAACACTTGAATCAAATATACTATCTAATTCACAATCCTCATCCATATCAATATCTTTAAAGGGGTTATCATCTTGCGCTTCCTCTAACATCATATTATATAAAAAATATCTATTCTTTACTGATAATACAACTTCCGGAAAAATAATATGAAATCCATCTTTATATCTTTTTATTCCATCTTTAACCTCTTTTGTTGGCGTTGCTTTCTCAAAAATAAGAGATGTTAATTCAATATCTGTTATATTAAAAAATTTTTTTATTAATGTTATATATCTCATAGTTAAATCTTTTATGTGTTCTATTGTATATTGTCTTTCTTTATGTTCTGTTTTATAATCAATATCAACTACTAATGGTCCTACATCTTTATTTCTCTCTACTATATATAAATCATCACCTTCTTTTATAGCATCTTTATACAATGATATAAATTTTTCATATTTATTATCAGGAATTCTATAACTGCCTTTTTGTCCTCCCATACTTGTATGAGTTGGCTTCTCTGATTCAGATCCTGTTTTGTCTTTAGGATCAATATATTTCATTTTATGCTTTTGCATAAATTCATTTAATTTATTTATCGCATTATTTTGAGACATTATTATAGTCATATTATATTATCTCTTAAATAATATATTTTAACTATTTTATTTTTGTCAATATAAAAATCAATTTTTTATACCTATCATATCTGCGTTTTTATCGTGTTTTGACCTACTATTTTTTTTCATATGGAACTATTTTTATTCTTCTCCATATATTAACATTATCTTCGTATAGTAATTCGTTATTTATAACTGTCATTCTCGGCCTAGCTTTAATACTTTCACCACCTGTGTATGATTTGATTTTGTTATTTAATAAAAAATGTTCATCAATTTGAGGATCTTCAATAATTATAGTTTTATATTTGTTTTTTTCATACCATTTATCTATATCTTCCAAAGTTTTAACTAACTTATGATGTGCATAAACGGGTTCAGCTATTTTAATTTCTATATTTGATTTTGCTAATTTCTTTTTTAATATAGATTTGCTTTTTATATATATATTCCATTTTTTTGATTGATTTATATTCTCTTCTCTTTTAATTACCATAATATTATCTTTATATTACTATATATTGACTATTTAATTTAAAATATTCAATTTTTTTTACTGTAAAAAATATTTAAATTACATCTAGTCTTATTTTTATTTAAAAAATGCTAATATAAATATAATTAAAAAACACATAAAGAAAGGTATAATATATACTATTATTAATACATATAATGTTTTTTTTATTTTTAAGTATTCATTATTTATTAATAATTAATATTTATAAAGTGCTGTTTAATAGAAGCTTATTACTTTTTATTGAGAAAAAAAGTAATATAATTTAATAAATTGGTAATTTTTATAAATATAATAATATATATAATTTAATAAACTAATATTTTACATATATTACTTTTAATAA
>Ga0114963_10000440_pt1 | contig 27728 bp, 23 predicted proteins | sample C_131016_EF_Meta_FD_87019 | JGI IMG/M metagenome (GOLD analysis project Ga0114963, IMG submission 87019) | Freshwater microbial communities from Lake Croche, Canada to study carbon cycling - C_131016_EF_MetaG | ecosystem: Environmental > Aquatic > Freshwater > Lake | place: Lake Croche, Canada... | reverse complement strand
CTCCGACCCCTTGCCCCCTCCCGCCCTTCGGGGAATTCTAATTCCTTACCTTTTCCAATCATAAGATTTCTTGATGAAAAACTGTTATCATTTTCCTGGGTTCCCGGTGGATAATGCTGAATAAAAAATTGAATTGCTTTTTTGTGATGATAAAGTAAAGCAATACAACTAAAATACAAAATGCCAAGCGATCAAATCAATAACGTTAGTCTAGAGTACGAAAAATACGACATTCCAACTCTGGAAGAGAATATAGAAAAATTCTCTCTATGGAAACTTCTAAAGACGCAAATACTAACACCCGAGTTTTGCGTAAGGTATATATTGGATGAAGACTTCGCTTCTTGTGACGAAGATACCTTTATATGTATTCGCAATGTTCTTCAGTACCAAAAACACATTACGGAAGAACAGTTGATGGACGCATTCAAAAAGGAACGAGAATTACACATCAAAGTAGAAAAACTCAACGAAAAGTAAGCAAATATAATGTTTGATTCAAGTCTCCTAATATTTCATCTCGTATGTTATATAGGTCGCTATTGGACATAATATGCATCGCGTCGTTGGAATCCAAGTCTACGAGGAAGGTCTTCATGCGGTTGATTTCGACGATAAATTCTTCGGCGGAGGAAAAATCTTTCAATGGAATGGTATGTGTTTTAAGTAGATTTACGCGATTTCCTATTTTCCCAAGGAGAACCTCAACGAATTTATCAACATTTTCATTTAACGACGAATACAATTCATCCGTTGCCTTGTGTGTTGCGTAAGATTGTGTTTTCCAATGAAACAATTTTACCGTGTTCAACAACCCTAAAAAAGTGAGAATAATTTTCTGTTCAAATGCTTGAACGGAACCACTTTTTTTTAAAGACCCTTCTTTTGCTCCACTTTTTCCAAAAGTGGAACCACCTAAACCAAAACAAATTTGTCGTCTACTTTTTTTTGTTCCGTTTTTTTTCCCACTTTTCTTGAAAGTGGATTTGGGCATTGTTGACGAGTTGTTTATATTATTAATCGTTAAAATAATATAGCAGGGAACCAAGGGTTGGTTACACAACCCTGCGACCCCTCCTAATAACCTATTATTTAGACAACTTTTAAGTCTTACTCGAAAATAAGTAATGATATTTAAACATTCATTCTAAAACAGATTAAAATGTTTACATGTTATTTTTTGATGCAGGTAACATAACTCATAGAATTTATTGTTTTCTTCTTTTTGTTCTCCTTTTTACTCGCCTTTTTGCTCCACTTTTTTTAAAAGTGGAATTTTTAAAAGTGGATTTTGCTCCACCTTTTGCTCCACTTTTTTTAAAAGTGGACGTGGAAGTGGAAGTGGTAAGACGCGTCTTCAATTCGTCATACAATTGGGTAGCAATAGTTTCATCCATTCCCCCTTCACGCATAACTTGTAAAAACTGCGGTTTCTTTTTACTTGTAACGAGAGAACGAATATATGTTGCCGACATGGCACCTTCAGGTCGCGGAACAGCTTCAATGGTTCCTTCAATGGGGTCATCTCTATTTTTCAGTGAACGCATAATCCATTGATAATCTGTGGCGCGGTCTTCACCAATAATAAGATGCAACCTAGCATCAGGAGGATATTCAGACAATAATGTATTAATAGAATTCATGGGAAATTTACCAAACTGTGATTGAACTTCGGGGTCTTCTGTGCATAATACGCGGACTTCCATATTACGAACCCGTTCTTTTTCTTCCATCGACGAATACTCTTCCATCAGTTGTGGTTTTAACCCCTTCATTATGAGTTCAAGTAAAATTTCTCTCTTTTTCCTACACTCTAACGGATTTTTTTTGTTATCTGTCGTATGTGACAAAATAACATTGATGCGTGGTTCTCCGAATTCCATCGCACGCTTCATCATGGTACGAATTAATAACAAATGACCGGAAGTTGGAGGGTTCATTCGTCCAATGGTGAATATAATGGTTTGATTACCCTCTTCCATATATTTTATGGATATATTATTCATTTTTATTCCCAACATCATGAAGGTTTTTAAACATCATATACCAAGCGTCAAAATAACTAATTGGAGTGTATTTAATGTCCCATTTTTTACAAAATAACTGTAACTCTTTACTTACTTCCGGACCGCGATACTGTGGCATAGAAGGAAACAAGTGATGAATTACTTGACAATTTAAATAACCCATTATCCATGATACAATAGGGTTTTGGGGTTCAATGTCAACCGTGTGTTCAACTGCGTATCGAATCCAGTTAGGATTTTCATTTTCTTGTATAACAGGGGTAAATGTGTGAGATAATGAAAAATGCCCGAACAAATATATACCTGAAACCCATACACTAAAAAAATGACACATCAAAGAATGATATAAACTCATATTTCCAAGATGCATAAATAACAACGTTCTGCTAACATGACCAAATAAAATGACAAACGCTTGAAAAATGTTTTTGTCGCGAATTATTTTTCTTGGATGTAAGTAAAATATCCAAAACAACATTACAAAAACACCAGAGGTTAAAGGCAAAAATGAATACATTTGATATTTCAACCACAGATTTGACAATTTTTGAAATATGTAATTTTTTTTATAATTTTTTTTATGATAAAAAGCAACAAGAGGTTCCGTGTCAAGATCAATGTCGTGACCTATTTTTTGCGGAGTGGCGTGATGTTTGTTATGCATGCTATTCCACATAGAACCGTCGGTTAGTAAACCGATCCCAATAAAAACATTTTGAATTATTTTATCCAGTTTTATATTCCCTGTTAAAGAGTTATGACCTCCTTCGTGTTGTAACCAACCGCATCTGCTTCCAAATATTCCAAATAAAAAAATGGACACGTAAACGTTTAACGGAATGAACGCAACAGCAAAACCATATATTAAAACAAGTTCAACAATTCTATTAAATATATGAAAATAAGATGGTTTAAAAAAGTTTCGATCCTCTAATGATTTTCTGAAAAGAACAAAATCTTTCAACATTTCATGGTCTTCTTTTTTAACGTCGGTGGAAATAATTTTTTTTTTAGGAAGAGATTGAAGAATAGCCTTTGCCTTTTTAGAACGATAATGAAATTCTTCAAATGCGTTCGTTGAATCTTGTCTTTGAGTCATATAATATATTACGTTTCCGCCTGGATGTTTGAAGTTTGTAATATCATATTCGTATTCTCCTATGCAAATTGTTTTTGTTTCTTTTTCAACAGGAGTTGAGATGAGCAAGTTATTCTTTTCTTGTTCTTTTGCCTTTTCTTTTTCTTTTTCTTTTTCTTTTTCTTTTTCGTTTTTAACAGAATATTTTTTATTAAAAAAATTTAAAAACATAAACCCGTAACTTAAACATATTGCACCATTTATGATAGAAAACATTTTATATTTATATTCAACGTTATGGTTATATGAAACGTAATTCATAAATGCTCCACTAAACAACTGAAATATTTGCAACTTAGTTAAATATTTTGCATATGGTTTAATAGGTTTAAAATCCGCATAATATAAATACATAACAATGTGTATAAAACTATTTAAAATACCAACTGTATAATTTGAACTACAATAAAATCCAGTATAAAACGCCCAAGTAATTGTTGAATGGTGCCACCAATGAAGCGTAATTACTTTTTTTTTGTTTATTATTAATAGTATTGTGTCAATCCACTCCCATACTTTGCTTACTAAAAAAATATAGAGCAACCAGTCTGTTTTTCCTTGTTGATTAAGTTGCGACGCTTTATTTGAAACTGTTATGAAATCTAAGTAGTGAATATTATATTTCATAGACACATTATAATAGTCATATAAACAACTGAACAATAAAATGCAACTTTGAAAAACCATATTATAATTATGGTAGATTGGGTTTATAACTTTATTCGATTTTTTATAAAACCAATGTGTAACTAGTAACGCTGCGTTATAAACAATTGGACTTAATAATATTGCTATATCAAAGTGAGTAACTAACATATTTATTAAAAATATAATAAAAATGTCATAATTTTTAACTTAATTTTTGGTTGTATGGTTTTATCGCATTCGCAGAAAATAAAAACTTGGCATTTGTAGGAAATTTATTCCCTGCGTCAGTATATGTTCTTCTAACCCGAGGATAATACGTTTGTAAACCAGCGTTCCAGCACAGTGTTACGGCAGGTCCTGGAACATCCGAACCGGTTGAAGGAGTGCATTGCGTAGAATACGAAATCTTTTCTGTTTCTCCTGTACAAGGATTGACAGTAACATTTCCCAATAAAGTCCCACCATCTTGTATTAATATCAATTGCTGACTTGTTGTAGAAGTCCCGGGAATAAGAGTAGTGAGAGGATTTGAACCAACCGCATTTTGGGACGACACCGCGGGTAAAGTATTCGACGAGGAAGAAAATGCAACTTGTGGTAACGCGGAAAATGTGGGTGGAGTGGATTCCCAGGAAATACAGTCAGCATTGATGTAAAAAGACGCGGTATCTTGGGATGGAATGGGTAAAACGGTTCCTGTGCTAGGATTCAAGTAAGAATAAGTATAATTTACGCGTTTTAATGAAGTAGAATTTGGATTACTATATTGTTGACTTTGAGACGACCAAGTTTTGTTACGGTTTTGCCACTTTCCTTTGGCAATTTGTGCGTAAGTTTGCGACTTGGTTAAATTCGAACTATTTATTTTGTATTGTAAAATATTACCCTTTTTATAAACGGCTTCTTGATAAAGAATGGTGTTCGATGCACCATTTGTATCTATGTATTCATTTAATATGGGAATATAGATACTTTGACCTAGAGGGGCGGGTGTCGGTGTCAGGGTAGTTGACGATAACTGAAGGACGGATGTATCAGGTTGTCGATTTTCAAATCGGTACCATTCCCTTGGAGGTTGTGGATTATATTCGGGACCTAAACAGGACATCTTATATTAGTTACAGATAGAAACCGAGTTAATGATTGTCAACAATGTCCACCAGTATCCCAAAATTATGATTTTTAGAGAATAATGAGAATTTTTAGAATAAAGTTTAAAATATCATTACAAATTTACGAGTGAGACTTAAAAATTATATAAATACTCGGTTAACAGGAGGGGTCGCAGGGGAACCTGGGTTCCCTGCTTAAGGATTATATCCATCATTGTTTCCATAAAAGTACCATCGCAACGAGAGATAGTTGGGATTTTTCATGGTGATTGCGTTGGAACCCGTCATTTTAATATTCGGTCCGTTCTTCACCAAGTTTTGAATGGCCATGGTTCCTAAAGAATAATTGTAATACCATAAATTGGAGATGTAACCCGAAAACCCACCATTCATGGCGACATAAACATTACCATAATTTTGTTTGGGAACACCAAGTAATGTTGCACTCTTGGTAATCACCCCGTTAATATACACGTCCAATGTGGTATTTTTACAACGAATAATGACATTGACCCATTTATTCAACGGAATATCAGGAATATCAATTTCTTCTACAATACTACTCGCCGAAGTATCGTTGTTAAATGTGTTCATCATAACAACAAGCGCGTTTGTATTCGGTGAAATATAAAGACCAGGTGCGTTATTTGGTGTATTCAGACCATTGCTATTCATAGCGTCATTTCCCTTGTGAAAAATATGACGATATTTTCCGGCGCCATAAGTGATGTCGTCGATGTAAACCCAAACAGACCACGTAAATTCGATACCATTGCGTCCGTTCACGGAACGACTAATCATTTTGGAACCGTTTACGTTGGGGTCTTGTGTAATAATAAGCATTTGTTTGGCGTCCACCATACCATTAATCAAATGAGGCGAACTTGTTGGACCCAAGAAATATCCCATAATGGAAATGCAAAATTGTAACAAAAGAACAAATACAAAAATCACCAATAATAAAAATGAGATTTTGGCAACTAAACTATTTGAATTCATAAACTCAGCAAGTCCATTTTGCGCCGAATTCAAAACACCAGACCCAGAGTCGGCAATGGAACTGACACTTGTTCCAGAATAATCATTTTGTAAAGAACTCATTTCTTATAATATATAATACTATAAGAAAAGATACGCTTACCCTCTTAAAGCGTTACGCTACTTGATTCAGTTTGATTTTCCAAGAGTGAAATTTTTACTTGATACTTGCCAAAAATATTGCTCAACATACTCGCCCCATATCCTTTTTGATAAATGTTCCACGCGGTTTGAGGATCCGTGGAATTCGCGTAATACTGAAATTTGGAAGTCCATCCGGAAAACCCGCCCTTGGGCGTAACATACACGTTGGATGTACCCGCGTTACTTACATTCACAACGCCTTCTAAAACACAAGTTCGTACAAGTTTTCCATCTAAATAGACATCCAACGTTCGTCCATATACACTAATCAATAAATTGACCCATTTTTGAATAGGCACGTTTTCTACACTACATGTGTGAACGATGGTAGGACTTGTAGTAACAGAACTGGTTGATTCTGTACCTGGATACAAAGATAAAAACACAGATAACGTATTGGAAATGTCTCCTAAAACTACAACGGGACTTGGGGCCATTGCTTTAATTCCGGCAACACTATTGGAATCAGCGCCCGCGGCAGTTGGGTCTCCCATTCGTCCATAAAGAATCTTGGGTTCTCCGTAACGATAATTCCAGTCATTGATATAGAACCATATGGAGTAAGTAAAATTTGTGGCAGGGGTTCCATTATCAGTTTGCGCTAAAGAAGAAGAACTAATGGTTTGCATGGTGGTTCCTGACGAAATACTGGTGAGGGTATTTACGTCAGTGCTTACGTATCGTACAACAATATACAATAATATTAATATGATAACAATAAAAATAATGGTCTTGACTTCCATAATATTATATTATAGGATTAAAAAAATTCCACTAGTTTTTGATAACTTTTTCTCTCGTTTTGTGTAGTAAGTGTTTATTTTGATGGTTGTTTATAAAAAATGTAAACCCTCTCTTCCCCTTCAATCACTTGAACAATTCGGTGAGAGAAAAAGTTATTGAGACTTAACGCCATTTTTAACATTATTTTTAGTTGTAGTAAAGACGCTAATCATTTTTGAATTTATTTCTTTTCCTTTATCTGTTGCCAAAGAACCCGTTTGGTTTGCCATCGCAATGATGGTTTCTCCAGAACGCTTATCATATACGGGCGGTTCATAATCCTTTACAAAGTTATACAAATAATAAATCTCAAATATGTTCAGCGTCCGATTGAAATAATTTACATTACATATTCCGCCATGAACTCCTTGTTCAGTTCCAATCGTTAACTCGTCGGTATTTACATATGGATATTGAACGATACCATTGGTCGCACTTACAGGAATAATTCCCCCCATAGATTTTACGAGTTCGCCATTATAGAAAACATCCATCGTTCCACTTGCGTAATTGATAATAATGTTATTCCATTTTTGTAAGAGGACGTTCCCTCGTTTATAAACAATTATGTTCCCGTTTTCATCTAGTTCTAGAGGTGTTCCATTTACTGGGTCGAGAGATAGACCTGCTACATTTTCCATGGTAATAATCATTGTATTTGTACTTCCTTTATAAAGCACATTAGGTTTTCCGCTATAATTCAAGAGAGAAGTATAACTTTCATACGAAGAATTGACGGGTCCAGTGGAATCCAAAAAGACCCAAAAGGACAAACCATATTTGTAATCATTTTGAGAATTATGATTAAGTTGTTGAAATGACGCAAGTGTATGTTGTGAATTTGTATAAACTGGTAAATTGACAAGAACATTTCCACCTTGTTTTGAGAACCATGTACCCGCGTAAGGATATAAGAAATAGATGGCGTAAACGAGCAATATAATAATTAAAACGAGAACATAACGATAGGTGCTTGCGTCAGGTGTCAACGCACTAGAAATGTTTGTAAAAATGGTTTCCCAACGACCCTTTTTTGTGGAAGACGAAGTCGTCTTCGTTTTATCCAAACCTAGTGCGGAGATTGTTCCCTCCATCATAGACAAAAACAAACAAGGAATATATAACACACTGTTTACAATAAGACGAAACAATGGACTATTTTTATAAAGTGAACTCGCCGAAATAATTTTATATACCATGGCCAACATAATGACAATAATCAAAATATTCAAAAACATAGAAAATGCGTCAGACTTTGAAGACAGTTTACCAACACCCATAAAAATCCATACAATAAATGTAATGGAAAATCCTAGACCGAATAAGAGGAATAGAACATTGATAAATATTTGTTGTAAGTTGCTTTTATTGTTAAAGATGTCGTTCCATACACCTTGTCTTTCTTCTTCTCTCAAATTTGACATGAACCCTTTTGTTATAGCATCGTCACCATCTTCTTGTGTCATTAAATATAAAAATGCAACTAGGGTAAAAATTAGAGATATTACAAAAAAAGTAATATTGGCAGTATTTCCACCAGAAATAATAATCCAAGAGAGAAATCCAACAAACGCAAGAAAAGAGACAATAAATGGCACATATTTTAAAATGGTTGATGTAATATAAGATTTGTTGTAGGTTGTTTTCGTAGGAATATTTATATTTTTCAAACTAGGTCCAAAATAATAGTAGATAAGTAAAGTCATCAATCCAAAAACTCCAATCAAAATGGCGAATAAAGAGGTTACGCCAAAATATTTACTGATATATCCACCAGGGTCTACCGCATATAAAAATATTAATAAAACAATATAAAGAGTGAAAATCAGAACATATTTAAATCGTTCGAAATAAACATTCGGGTGTGGTTCTTCGAATCTAAAATTCAAATAAAAAACGCCGGCAACAAGGGATAAGAACAGTATCAAAAAAATTCCGATGTAGTTTGTAAAGAACTTACCCAATTTGAGAGAGAAAATAATAATGATAAATAATATTGCCAGAACTAGTGCAAACAATCGAATTACACTACCCTTATTATTTTTAATTTCATCTATGATACTAGTCATAATAAAGAATTATATTATATTTTAGCAGGGCGTTGAAGTAGTCATTTGTTCCTCCAATTTACATATTTTCCATTGCTGTTTTTTGCCCGTGACATTCTCTACATAAAGCAACTAAATTTTGAACTTCATTTGTTCCGCCATATTCGAGTCGTTTGACATGATCAACTTCAAACCATGCGTTTAATTGTTGATTGCATTTTTTACATTTCCAATTTTGCATGGAGGCTACATATTTTTTCTTTGTCTCGCTTACAGACCGCTTGGTTGCTCTTACAGCACCTCCAACACCTCCAACAACCCCACCAGAAGTCAATATTTTTTGTTCATATGCGTTTGCTCCAAACAGTGGAAACTCGCCTGTAGAACTGTCATTTTCTTCACCACCGTTACCAAACCCCTGATTTAATGAACTCATAAAACTTCGATTTCCACTTGTAAAATCAATAATGGGAGAGATCATTTCCATAGAAGAACGATCAATTGGTGCGTATTTAATCATGTTGTTTGCGTATAACAAAATATTTCTACATTGTGCAGGGTTTCGTTTCATCAATAGATAGAGAGAAATACCAACGAGCGCCAACACACCCATATTCATATATTTTTTATAAGAGAGAAGCATTTTTGTATATTTTCCATCATGATAAGTATTGAATATGAAAAAAGCAGTAATCAATAAAATTATGATTTCTAATCTCATAGATTACGAGAATATAATTTTCTTTGCAGGGAACCCAGGTTCCCCTGCGACCCCTCCTGATAAATTAGTATTTAGATTATATTTAGATAAGGTTTAAGTCTCACTTGAAAATGCACAATGACATTTTAAAAATTCATTCTAAAACTAACTACGATATGTTAAAATCCCATTTTTGGAATACCGGTGGACATTGCCGATTTTTCTACGTTTTGTTATTCGTTTCGCGCCTTTTGCATTTTGTTTTCTTAATCCCTTTCCAAGACCTATTTTTGAGGTGCGTTTTTTTGGACTATATGTTAAATAAAGAAGTTCTTCATTTAAAAGTTGTATTTGTTGTATGACAGATTCAACTGGAATAGGGTCTACACTATGTTGTATCAATAGCGATAACATTGATTTGAATCGGTCGAGAATAACTCGTTGTTTTTTGTTGATTTTCGTGTATTTTAAAACATAATCCACATAAGGTTTAAAGGAAAATACAAATCCCCAAACATCTACATTTTTGGAGAAAACCTCAACAAAGTACGTATTTACATCAAATTGTTTTTTTGTCTCAAAATTTGTAAAACGCGTAACAACTTGTACAAGGTATTCAAAAATAAAGTAACTTGTATAATCAATTGGTTCTCGTTCTTGTTCTCTATTAGTTGACCCCAACAAATTATTAAATAAATTATTATAAATATTTTTCATCGCCTTCAAATGTCCATAACCGACGCGTTCAATCATGTTATCCACATACGAAATCATAAAGGACATGGTTGCTTCTTTGTCGGGTCTGGTTTCATTTTCTTCTAAAAATTCATGATAGGATTGAGAGAATGTTTGCGAAAACAAAACCGTCGTAAATGGACAATTGAATTGAAATGGATAATTTTCTAATGCCAAATGAACGGGTTGACCTCTTTGATAATTAATAGAAAGTCCCCAGTCAATAATGCGCGTATATAATCTTCTCTCATCTTCAATCACAAGAATATTGTTGGATTTAACATCGCAATGATAAATATGTAGTTCATTCATGGGAAGAATGCCATGAAGAAGTAGGTCTATCAGTTGGTTATTGAGATAAACTAATTTGAAATAATTTTTCGCGTTTCGTTGAACATATTCATTCATTTCTACTCCACCGTAACGCATTGAAACCGCGCTTAACGTATTCATTGTGTCTTCATCATTAATCGTTTCTTTTGTTATATCGTCAGATAGTAGCGCGGTGCACTCTTTATCAAAATTTTCCAAATCACTTTCGGTTAATCTGTCTACTTTACAAATAGAAACATCGTCCACCAAAAAGTAATCTTTGTAGTTGGGTATATTTTTTAAAACTTCACGAACACGAACAATCTCATTGTATTCGTTTTCAGCGTATTCTTCGTTAAATAGTTTGGTTACATATCCTTTTTTCCGTTGCGCATTTTTGCATTTCAGTGCCGGTCGAAACACGCAACCATATCCACCCGAACCAATGGCGTTACCACCGTTTTTATAATTCATATTAGTTGTCATGAATGAATCGTTTAACTTCCTATAATAATGATAGGAAATTAAATATATAAGCGCGTGTAAGGTGTCATTCTCTCAACAAATAATATATGAGACCCAAAATACATAATAAAACTACAACATATATAACTTGCCCCCGTCGTTTGTAATATTCTCGCATTCGAATGTCCTTCGGTTTATACGCTTCGTAATAATCTTTGTAAAACTGACTTAAAGAAATTTTCGGCACTTCCAAGTGCTCGTTCACCTTGTTATGAATAAAATGCATCCAGCGAATAAACGCATCTCGACTATCCAAATAAGGCGTAACTGGATATTCGTCTAATAATTTGCTAAAATTTGTTGCCATTTGTTCAATAGGTATAAACATCGGTATATTTTGAATAAAGTCGTAGTACTTTTTTTTTGTAATTGTATTTGGACGAATTGGATAATTCATCGCAATCGTGTGTAAAAAAAACCAATAATGGGGTCCCCATACATTCGCATCAAATGTCATAAAATGTTGACATATAATTGTTTAGCAATTTGAACCTAAACACTTCTTTACATATTTATGTAATTGTTTACACATCAGTATATTTGTCTATCATGAATAAAAATAACTTATGTAATAATTGCGGAAAAGGAGGTCATATATTTCATCAGTGTAAGTTACCAATCATTAGTTACGGTATCATTTTATTTCGTCATAGTGAATATGGCGTGCAATATTTGATGATACGAAGAAAGGATTCATTTGGTTATATAGACTTTGTTCGAGGTAAATATTCTCCTTATAATATCGAACAAGTACAAAAAATTGTGAATGAGATGAGTGTTGTTGAAAAAACTCGCATTTTAGAAGAACCCTTTGAAAATTTATGGAAAATGATGTGGGGAGGAGAAAACAACGGGTCGCAATATAGGAGCGAAGAACAGTCGTCCTCAAAAAAATTTGACACAATTAAAAATGGAGTGATTACCGATTCCAAAGAATTGATAACATTACAAAACATAGTTGAAAACAGCAATACTTGTTGGAGTGAGACCGAATGGGAATTTCCCAAAGGGAGAAGAAATTACCAAGAAAAGGATTTAGAGTGCGCACTGCGCGAGTTTGAAGAAGAAACTGGTCTATCAAAAGACGATGTTATTTTAGTAGATAATTTGTTTCCGTTTGAAGAAATATTTATTGGTTCAAATCATAAGTCTTATAAACATAAGTATTATTTGGGTCATATGAAAGACCATTCCAAGTCTCTCAATAATTATCAACTTACAGAAGTAAGCAAACTGGAGTGGAAAACATTCGATGAGTGTCTGGCTTCAATTCGACCTTATAATTTAGAAAAAAAACAACTGATTACAAACGTGAATAAAGTATTACAACAATACAGATTATATTTGTAGTTGCGCGAGTAAATACATCCTCTTTTATATTTGTAGTATATAAGTAATGTCTTCTACAAATATAAAAAATAAAATAACAACACAAAAAGACACAACGAAAAAACGAAAAAATTGTCCGAAAGGAACACGTCGAAATAAACAAGGGGATTGTGTTCCTAATCAAAAACTTGTGTTTGAAGAAACCAAAGAAAATATAGATTTATCCGAGGACAAAGACGGTAAAAAATCGGTTGATTTGAAAACAGAATATGAAAACGCGAACTGTCAAACGATTTATAGTGTTGAAAACAAGACGTGTAATAAGTTTTTATTAAAAAAAGAGTTACTAGAACGTAAAGAACTAGAAACAAATCCAGACGATTATTCTTTTTTATATCCAACCCTCAACGACCCCTATTTTAATATCAAAATTGCCGAAAAAAAAGAATTTCAAGATACGAAATATGATGGGGAAATTTATACGGATATTGAAAAACGCGCAGAATATTTAAGTCGCGCCGAATTTGAACTTGCGCCTCATCAAGCATTTGTTCGTAATTTTCTCTCATTTCAGACCCCCTACAATAGTTTACTTTTATATCATGGTCTAGGAAGTGGAAAAACGTGTTCAGCAATTGGTGTTTGCGAAGAAATGCGAGATTACTTGAATCAAATTGGAAAACCGAAAAAAATTATTATTGTGGCGTCACCGAATGTTCAAGAAAATTTCCGACTTCAACTCTTTGATGAGAGAAAACTCAAACTCGTGGATGGATTGTGGAATATTCGCGCATGCACTGGAAATAAACTTATTAAAGAAATTAATCCTATGAATATGAAGGGATTTGATAGAAAAAAGGTCATTAGTATGATTCAAAAAATAATTAACGGTTCCTACAAGTTTATTGGTTATATTGGGTTCGCAAATTGGATTAAAAGTGAAGGAAACATAACGGGAGAGTATAAAAATGAAAAAGACCGAGCAGCGCGTGAGGTCAACGCACTAAAACGTATATTCAATGACTCTATGATTGTGATTGATGAGGTTCATAATATTCGTATTGCTGAGGACAATGACAAAAAAATTGTAGCTGAGCAGTTAATGAGGTTGGTTCAAATTGCGGACAACATGCGATTATTGTTATTATCCGCAACGCCAATGTATAATAGTTATAAAGAAATTGTTTGGTTGTTGAACTTGATGAATATTAATGACAGACGCGGAGTTGTGGAAGTAGATGAAATTTTTGATAAAAACGGAGCATTTTTGAAGAATGAACGCGGTGAAGAAACAGGAAAAGAAACGTTGATTCGAAAAGCAACAGGTTATGTTTCTTTTGTCCGGGGTGATAATCCATACACATTTCCGTTTCGTGTTTATCCCTCCGAATTCGCCCCAGAACATTCTTTCAACTATCAATTTCCAAATGGAAAATACGCGTATCCAATGGGTTCAACTGTGAGTACAAATCGGGATGAACGAATTAACATATTAAATTTGTATTTATTGGAAATTGGAAATTATCAAGCAATGGGATACAAGTATATTATGGATAATATTTACAAAAAACGGATCTCTGTAATGACGGATAAAGGTGTAGTCAATGATATTCCGACAATTGATCTAATGGGTTCGTTGAATTATTCAGTAATGCAACTTCCACTCGAAGCGCTCATCATTGTTTACCCGATGGATAATCTGGAAGAAGTGGTTGATAACAAAAATGCAACGAGTGCTCCCATATCAATTGTTCCAAAGTTATCGGACGAACCTGAGGTTGAACCCATCAAATATGAACCTGTAACTGTTCCCGGTAAAAATTCTTTATATATTAATGCGAATGACTTGACCGGGTCTGCTGGATTAAAACGCGTCATGAATTTTGAAGATAACGCCGACTTCGAGTACAACGACATGATTCTTCGCAAATATGGGCGCATTTTTTCCAAAGATGAAATCGGAAAATATAGTTCAAAAATAAAGAACATTTGTGATTGTGTAATTCAATCAGAAGGTGTTGTGCTTATATTTTCACAGTATATTCCGGGTGGGTTGATTCCCGTAGCGCTTGCGCTGGAAGAATTGGGGTTCACGCGTTTTGGAGAAAACGCAAAACCTTTTTTCAAGACACCCCCCACAGAATTGTTAGATTCAAGAACAATGAAACCTAAAAGTGCTGTAAAAAAGGAGGACTTTATACCTGCCAGGTATGCGATGATTACAGGGGATGTAAAAATATCGCCCAACAATTCGTTTGAATTGAAAACCATTACAAACGAAGAAAATAAATACGGCAAAAACGTAAAAGTTGTTCTCATTTCAAAAGCAGGGTCAGAAGGGTTGGATTTCAAATTTTTGAGACAAGTTCACATATTAGAACCATGGTATAACATGAATCGAAACGAACAGATTATTGGACGCGCTGTTCGTAACGGAAGTCACATTGATTTGCCTTTTACAAAACGCAATGTTCAAATTTATATGTACGCAACAATGTTGGAAAATCCACAAGAAGAGTCGGTGGATTTGTATGTATATAGAGGTGCCGAATTCAAGTCAATTCAAATTGGGAGAGTAAGTCGGGTGTTGAAAGAAACTGCGGTGGATTGTGTAATTAACCATGACCAGACAAACTATAGTCAAGAGGCTATGGGAATTGAAGTGGAACAATTGTTATCGGATGGAACCATTTTACCCAAATTTAAAGTGGGCGACGCGCCATATTCCGCAAATTGTGATTACATGGAAAACTGTGACTATTTATGTGGAAATGGAGGGAAAGAAAGAAAACTCAACATAACTGAGGATTCCTACAACGAATCATTTATTTTAATGAACTCGGACAAAATAATTCAAAAGATTAAAGTTTTGATGAGAGAACGGTTCTTTTACAAAAAGAACGAACTCATTTATTATATAAATACTCCCAAACCATTTCCGCTGGTTCAAATTTACGCTGCTTTAACAACCCTTGTAGAAAACCGCAATGAGTTTATTGTAGATAAATACAAAAGAACTGGATACCTTGTGAATATAGGCGAATATTACTTATTTCAACCAAGTGAATTGAACAACGAACATAGTAGTGTATTTGAGAGAATCACACCGATTGATTATAAACGTGCGTCGTTACAGTTTGAATTGAACCCTGATGTCTTGAAGAAAAAATCCAAACAACGAGTTTACAAAAAGAAAACAGTGGAAGAAATGGAAGAGGAGGGTGAAACAAAGACATTTATAAAAACTCGTCATGTAGTGAGAAATTATGAATTGGTGAATGACTTAAAGAAATTATTTGACACGGCAATTGAATACGCAAGAGTAGGTGAAAAGGTGGAGCGTGGTGACAATGATTGGTATAAACATTGCGGCGTAGTAATGAAAAAAATGGGCGATGAAAAAGTTTCTGGGGAACTGCTTTTGTCCTTGTTGATTGCTCATATTGTGGACACATTGATGTATCACGACAAAGTAGAATTACTCAATCATTTATATTCCATTGAAACGATTAACGAACAAACATTCGAAGGAAGAATGAAAACCTATTTTGATAGTAAGGTGATACGAACCAAACGGGGTGTAACTGGAATGATCTTGTATGACACTACACCAAAAAAAGAGAGAAAAACTATCTATTTGAATGAAGAAAATACATGGGTTCCAGTCCAACGATTAGAAGATTTAGAATTGATGGAGGAGGCCGTGCGTTTATATGAACCATCTCAAGCAACATTCGATGAATTGGTTGGATATATTGGACTTGAAAAAAATAACAAGTATTTAATATTCAAAGTAAAAAACACAAAAAATGCGCGAAATACGGGTGCGCGATGTGATGAGTCTAGTAAAACAAGTCGTATTGATATTTTGAATAAACTTGCTGGATTTGAAAAGTATACCAAAGAAAATACGAAAGGAATCGTTCAACCCGAACTTTGTGCTCTACAGGAATTTTTATTTCGTTTGAAACAGAGAACATACAATGAAACAAGTTCTCATCAAAAGGCATTTTTAGATTTTGATGGCGCGGTGTTTTATCGTTTTTTTGGAGAGAAAGAGTAAGCGGCGCGGAACACGGCACTCTTATTATAATAAAATTGAAATCAAATTAAAAAGATAGTATTATGTTTAATATATACGCAACTTGTAATGGAAACGAAACCAACCAAACAAAAAAAAATTAGAAAGGAGGTAAAAAATACGAATATTTATATTAAATCATTAATTACGCGAACCATATCTCTTCCCATTTCTACGATTGGAAAAAATATTCGAGAGACGATTGAAAAATGCATCTCTGCCATGTTTGAAGGTAAATGTTTGGTAGAAGGATTTGTAAAACCAGGTTCGTCTACAATTATTACACATTCTAGTGGAATGGTAAGTGGAACAAATGTAAAGTTTGAAGTAGTATTTGAATGTTATATTTGTTGTCCGGTGGAAGGTATGCTTATAGAATGTGTTGCCAAAAACATTACAAATGCAGGTATTCGCGCGGAAAGTTCGACCGAAAAGGTTTCTCCCGTTGTTGTCTTTGTTACGCGAGACCATCATTACATGAACCCAAATTTTTCCAAAATTCAAGAGAACGATACGTTTGTTGCGCGTGTTATTGGGCAACGATACGAATTGAATGACAAGTATGTGTCTATCATTGCCGAGTTGGTGGATAAAAAGGAGTTTGACGAAAAAAATGAAAAGACAAAAAAACCCAAAAAACCTACACTTGTTATAGACGATGACGACGAATAATAGGGGGAACCCCCGGACTGCGTTGCTGCCCCATTGCGCTTCGCGCAATAAGGTTGAGGTCGCTTTGCGACCTCCGACCCCTGGCAACCTCCCGCCCTTCGGGGAATTCTAATTCATTACCTTTTCCATCATAAGATTTCTTGATGAAAAACTATTATAATCTTCCTGGGTTCCCTGCTAGAATAATGATCATACTTGAATTTTATATATATAATGTATGAAATCAATAAAAAAATCGCAAAAAGGAGGGGTAATTATAAAAACGGACCCCGAAAAAGCGATCCATTTTTTTATTGATAACTGTCGGGAAATTAAAATACTAACCACTGGTAGTTCAAGTGGTGTTTTATTTAACTGTAACTTGAAACCGGGTGTAGATTCTCCCTATGAAATGTTACGTTCGGAAAATTTCAGAGAACCTGTAACCAATATTATTATTAAACTAGTTGGAGTGAATTCATCGGTTGAAGATGAAACAGATGAAAACTATTCACCGTCGTCATGGACAATTGAAGGAGTAACTCCAAAAAAATTGGAACAAGAAGAAAGTTTTACGAGAGAAATCAACATACAGACCGACATTTATTTAAAAACGATTTCCTATTTAGAACCCATTTGCCCTGCACCCATTTACGCAAATGTAATTAAAATAAAAAACGATGCGGAAGAGTTTGTATTGAAAATGTTGAGACATGTGAAACCTAACAGTGAAAACAAAAGAGTATTGCGAGAAATTCTTGAAAGTATTGCGAATTCAGAAATACCTTATTTAGGCGTACTGTGCATGGAAATTGCGGAAGGTTATACAACCTTATGGGACTGTTATCGCATGGTCAAGGGAGAAACCGTTGAAGACATAAGAAGATTTGAAAATATGGCTAGATTGAAGTTTCTTGAATTGGCAACAAAAACGGGATATTCTCAAAATGATTTTCATGCGGGAAATGTTTTGGTAAATGAGAGCGTAAAAGGGTTTTATAATGGAAAACAAGGTAACGTTTTACTTATTGATTTTGGTTATGCGGATAAAATTCCTTTAGATAAGTTGAGACAAATCAAACAATATGTTTCCGAAGAAAAATTTGTTGAAGCGTTGAAAGTTTTCCAGTCATTTTATCGACCAGACGATTTGGTAATAGATGAATACCCATCATTTTACGGTTGGTTATATTACAGTTATGATAACTTGAACGAACGTAAGATGCTTTATCCGAATAAGACACAACGAGAGAAAATGAATAGGGAACTTGCTCGTTTATTATTAGCAGAAGACGAAGCTATCACCGAAAGGATTCATTTTTTCAATAGTGAATTGCATAGCGAAAACCGAAAACAATATCCGTTTTTACCCGTTTCAAACTCAATCAAAAACAGTTTATTTGAAGGAGTGATCGAAGGAGGCGCGTCCAAGAAAAAGAGTCGGAGGAAAAAGAAAAGACGACAAAATAGTAAGACGAAAAAAACAATATAAATGTAACACCATAAATAAATAAAAGCAAATAGTATGAATTCGCTGGAAAGTCAACCATCTACAATAAATGTTGCCGAACTGAATGCACTTCGTGAAAAGATTGAAGGAATGTCAAAATTCAATCAAGTTGAAATTTTAAGACTGTTGAATAAACATAAAACAGTTACTCTGAATGAAAACAAATATGGCATTCATATTAACTTATCTGACCTGTCATCAGAAGTAATTGAGGAATTGAAAATACATATTAATTATGTGAACGACCAAGAAATGAACTTGAATGAGATGGAGCAACAAAAAGAAACGTTACAAAATATATATTTTACAAAAGATAATAAAGATACCTCCGCAAAAAATAAAGTAGAACCCAAACCAAAAAAGAATGGTAAGCAATGAAGTAAACACGAAATCAATATTGAATGGAATGTGCGATTATATGTTATATGGCAAAATGATGATTCATTCGTTGAAATACAAATTGAAAGATTTGGCAAACAACATGGATTTAACAAGTTCCAGTTTTAGTGTTTTGACAAATGACACTGTGACAACGAAAGAACATGATGACATTGTGTTTTCAAACGACAACCCAGACATTGTTCTTTCAAACGACAAACAAGATGTCGTTTTTTCAACCGACAAACAAAACATATTTTTACCAAAAGAGTGTAAAATTGGCATAGAAGAAGATGTCGTCACAGAACAAGAACCAGTTCTTCCACAACAAAAACAGCAAGAACATAAAAAATCGTCCATGTTTTTTCCCAAGCAAAAAGATTCACTGTTTTGGTGTTTTTATATTGCAAAACATGGATTTTCAAAATACGAATTTCCAAATACAACCTCTTTCGAAAATGAAAAAACTATAAAATATGAATGTATTTATAAGTTGAGAGAAAAGAAGGAGTTGTTGAAAGCGAAAAAGGTAAAAAATATAAAGGAAGATGTGGAAGACGATTTGGGAAGTAAAGACAAAATAACTATGAAAACATTTTTAGCGTTGTGTATAGTTGAAAATTTGAATGTTTTGTATATTCATAAACGAAAGTGTTTTTGTATACATACCAATGACACAGATCCTTGGCACGTAATTCATTGTATAGACAAACCTTATACGAAATACGCATACGAAACAAATGTAACGGTTGAACAGTTGGAAAGTTATAAGACAGAATATTTTAAATGGGAAAATTACGATAAACCATTGAAGGCTGCGTCTGCGTATAAGGTGGAAGAATTGGTTCAAATGTGTAAACAATTAACACCAGATAAACCGCCTGATAAAAAACTAGGGAAAAAAGAGTTATATGAATTGTTATTGCTTCACTTGTGAATCAAAAAATTTGTAAAATATTGAATATAATCAAATTGTATATGCCCTTTGTGACAGACATAGTCGTCGCGTTAATACTTACACTCGTTGGCGCTGGTGCAACAGCAATAGTTAGTAACTACATTCCAATTCAAGCAACATAACAAGAATAACAACAACAAATTTAATAAAAAATTGAAGATATAATATAAATAAATGTGTTTATATTATATACGAGTATGTCATCTAATTTAAAAACACACAAAGAGGAATTTCGTCGTGACAAGAAACCATACGAACAACGCCAACAACCCACAAATGAAGAATCGAAAAAGGCGTTGGATGAAATGGTGAAACATTATTGGGAAAATGAAAATTACGGCAATAAATTCAAAAAGAATTATGAATTAGAAGTCCGTTTTGGAACGCGCAACGACAAAAAACACATCACCAAAATCGATTTCGACAATGTTGTTTCCAAGTTAAAATCTCTTGGATTTGTTTGCGCGAACCCAGAAGGTTATTATATGTTGCGCATTGAGAACAAATATATGGACGCCAAAACAGGTTCTCAAATTTTCTCTAAAATTAGAACGGAAATTAAAGGTTTACACGAAATACAAAAATATTGTAAGTCAGGGGATATTCAAGCAGTTTCAAACAAAACATTTTATAAAAAGTCTTTCGCAAAGAAGGACGAAAACTCTGCGATTTTTCCAGTAAATTTCGATGACTTCAACTTCCGTGTTTCTTATCAGTTGGAAGAAGAATTTGGTTCTCAAAGCAATGTAATTAAAAACATACTTGATGACTGGTCTCGAAATAAAAAGAAGTTTCGTTACATACATCGCACAACATTTCAGAGACCTGATTTGCCGATTCAAGTAGACATGAGTATTGTTAAAGCATCATATACTCCGTCATATACAACGGAACAGTCAGGTGTATTTAAAAACTTGGAAACTTATGAGATTGAGTTGGAAGTCATAAATCGTTTAGTTGGCCCTTATTCCCAAAATTTCAATACCCCACAAATTTTACTTGGTTCTATGAAAAAGGCGATTAACTATGTTTTGATGGGACTTCAAAAAACCAACTACCCGATTTCGTATAATGAACAAGACGTAGTTCTAAAAAGTTATATGTCTATTATCAAAGGGCCGTCTTATCAACATCAACCTGGAAAACCGATTTATTCAACCAATTTTATTGGTCCATCGTCTTATACACTCCAATTGAAAAACATAGTCCCCGTGAATCAAAACACAAATGTTCCCAATATTCGCAAAGGATTTACAGTAACGGATAAGGCCGACGGTGAACGCCACATGTTGGTTGTTTCTTCTAATGGAAAGGTATATCTTATCAACACCAATATGGATGTTATTTACACAGGGTGTGTAACCAAGGTAGAAGGTTTATTCAATAGTATTTTGGACGGTGAAATTATTCTTCACGATAAATTGGGCGCATTTATAAACTTGTTTGCTGCGTTTGACATTTATTTTGTGAATAACAAAGATGTTCGTTCTTTTACGTTTACACCGACTGGTTCCGACGTGAACGAAAAACAGGATAAATCATATCGTTTGCCATTACTGAAAGAATTTGTAAAACAAATAAACTTACACTCCATTTTGCCAAATGAAATTGTTTCTCCAATGACCATTCGGTGTAAGCAGTTTTATCCAGTGGATGGTGGTGAAAACACAAGTATATTTGATTCATGTAAAATGATACTACAAAAAGATATGGAGGGTGGATTTGAATATACAACAGATGGTCTTATTTTTACGCCAGCCAATATGGGGGTAGGGTCAGACAGAGCCGGTTCCGCGGGCCCCCTTCAAAGAATTACATGGGATTATTCTTTCAAGTGGAAACCACCCCAGTTTAATACAATTGATTTCTTGGTGACTACCGTGAAAAATAATACAGGTGTCGACCAAGTAACCCCAATATTTCAAAACGGAATGAGCGCAGACACGGGTTCGTCTCTCGATGAATTTAAAACAATTATATTGCGTTGCGGGTTTGAAGAAGGAAAACATGGATATATTAATCCATGTCAAGATGTAATTGAAGATAAACTTCCTGATTTTAAAAACGCAACGGAAAATGAGAATAAATACTTACCAGAACGTTTCTATCCAACGAGTCCAAGTGATCCTGACGCGGGAATATGTAATATTCTGTTGAAGGAAGACGACGATGGAGTGAAACAAATGTTTACCGAAGAAGCGCAACTATTTGGTGATAATACAATTGTGGAATTTCGTTATGATTTTGCTCGTGAAAAGGGGTGGAGATGGGTTCCATTGCGCGTTCGTTATGACAAGACTGCCGAGTTGCGAAGAAACAGACCAAGTTATGGAAACGCGTTTAACGTGGCAGATAGTAACTGGTATTCGATTCATAATCCAATTACACCGAGAATGATTTCTACCGGAGAACAAATACCCGAAGAAGTTGGTGACGACGATGTATATTATAATAATAGTTCGGCGAGTGCAAGCAAAACCCAAGGATTACGTGACTTCCATAACTTGTACGTGAAAAAATCATTGGTCACCTGCGTTGCCAATAAAATGGGTGGAGATACGCTTATTGATTTTGCGTGTGGCAAGGGAGGTGATTTTCCAAAATGGATTAGCGCGCGGTTGGCGTTTGTCTTTGGAATTGATATTTCCAAAGATAATTTGGAAAATAGGTTGAATGGAGCGTGTTCCAGGTTTTTGAACTATCGCAAAAAATTCAAGGAAATTCCATATGCGTTATTTGTAAATGGTGACTGTTCGAGAAACGTGCGTAATGGTTCAGCAATGATGAATGAAAAAGCAGTTCAAATTACAAAGGCTGTTTTCGGACAGGGGGAAAACGAAGCCGAGAAACTGGGGAAAGGAGTTGCGAGACAATTTGGCGTCGGTGAAGATGGATTCAATGTTTCTTCGTGTCAATTTGCGATTCATTATTTCTTTGAAACTATGACAAAATTGCAAAATTATTTGAGAAACGTTGCTGAATGCACAAAATTGGGTGGGCATTTTATCGGCACATGTTATGACGGAAAAGAAATGTTCCGCATGTTGAGTCGAACTAAGACTGGTGACGGGGTGTCTATATATGATGGAGACAACAAGGTGTGGGAAGTTGTTAAAGATTACACACAAGATAATTTCGACGACGATTCAACGTGTGTTGGTTATCAAATTTCGGTATTTCAGGATTCTATTAACAAAATGTTTCCAGAATTTTTGGTGAATTTTACTTATTTGACGCGTCTCATGGAAAACTACGGATTTAAACTACTTAGTCGGGAGGAGGCGAACGCAATTGGATTACCCAATGGTTCTGGATTATTTGGAGAGTTGTTTTCAAGAATGACAAATGATATCAAACGAAAAAAGAATGGCGCGGTTGACTTTGGTGAAGCCGCAAACATGAACTCTTACGAAAAGAAAATTTCGTTTTTGAATCGTTACTTTGTGTTTAAAAAAATAAGAAAGGTAAACGCCGAAAGCGTCGCGTCTTCTATATTAGAAAACGTGGATGAAGAAGAGGATGGCGCACTCACACAACCCAAACTTAAACAGGTGTCGAAAGAAGATGAAACGATTGAAATCAAAGTAAAATTCAAAACTTTTTCGAAAAAAGAAAAAGCAGACAAAACAGACAAACCTAAAAAACCAATAAAATTAAACAAAAAAATAGTATTGGCATCTTCTGAGGAAAGTGATAAAGGAAATAATATTAACTTGGCAATTGAAGAAGTTATAGAACCTGTTGAAAAACCGGTTGAAGAACCTGTTGTAGAACCTGTTGTCGAGGAAATCAAAATCAAGGCGAAAAAACCTAGGGCGCCAAGAAAAACAAAGGAACCTGAACCAAACCCCGAACCTGAACCAACACAAGAACAAGAAGAACCCAAACCTAAACGCACTCCGAAAAAAACAAAAGAAGGCGCTGAAAAGAAACCAAAAAATAAATCCAAGAAAGTAAAACTGGTTGTTGAAGGTGATGAAGAATAGGGGGAACCCCCGGACTGCGTTGCTGCCCCCTTGCCCCCTCCCTGCCCTTCGGGGAATTCTAATTCCTTACCTTTTCCCATGATAAGATTTCTTCATAAAAAACTGTTATCATTTTCCTGGGTTCCCGGTGGATAATGCCGATGAAGAATAGAAGAAAGGTTTATTCTCAAAAAAGAGATTAAATGTAACTTGACATATAATAATAGTTGACTCTATGAGTTATTATTATATTTTGCCTAAGAAAAATGTCATTGACTTTGATATTCAACCAACTTATTCAAGAGAACCTGTGTCCCCCATTATATCACATAGTCTTGTTTATTATTTGAATGAAACAAAAGAACAAATAGAAACGTTATGTAAAAGTCATATTTTTTTTTCAGTGGATGATATTTTCAAAATGTTGAATTCTCATGAATATATATACTCAAATGTTCCCCTTACAAAATTGTCGGTAAGTAAACTAAAACCTGCTTCAAATTCTTTTTACATTTTAATGGAAATAGACATTATGTTTCATATATTCAAAGATTTTTCCGATTTAAATGAAATGAAAATTTTGGCACTAGGAACAAACGCGGATTCCATTATAGAATATGTGTCAATGTGTCGTGAAGACAAAACCGATATATGCATGTCACAAAAAACTGTCGCATTTAATCGTGTCAAAATAGACACGGATTTAACGTTTCATTTATACTCTTTTCATTTTATATTTTTTGAACTTGAACCAGAAATGTATAACAATGCGAATGAATACATTGTCGGGGTGATTTCTATATTATCCAAAATGTTATTATATCAATCACCCAATGGGGTTTCCGTCATAAAGGTAGATAACTTGTTTTATAAACCCATTCTTGATGTTTTGTATATTCTAAGCGCAATGTATGAAAAAGTGTACATAACAAAACCATTGGTTACAAACATCAACTCTGGAGAACGATATATTGTGTGTAAAAATTATAATATAGACAACATTCGTGTTAAATATTATCAAAAATACATTGATAGTTTGTTTCGTATTCGAACTGACCAAACTATAAATATTGTTTCTTTATTTAAACATGACTTACCTTACTTTTTCATAAATAAAATAGAAGAGTCTAATATTATTATAGGACATCAGAAACATAAACACCTTGAAGGTATTATCAACATATTGAAAAATAAAAATAAAGAGGACAAAATGGAAACAATCAAAAAAAATAATATACAAAAATGTATTCAGTGGTGTGAAAAACATAAAATTCCTTTTAACAAATTTACTGAAAAGACCAATTTGTTTCATCCCTCGCCTCCACCGCAGCAACCATCTAGTTTATACAACAGCTCCACCCATACTGACGCTTGTCACTGCGGATCCATTGATGTTCCCTCCAACATAACCCATTTTTGATACTGCTTTGTAAAAATAATCATCCGACTCATTAAAACAAGTTTTTGGGTTTCCATTTTTCGTGTAATATCTTCTATTACAAGGCGCCGTTTTGCTTTTATAAATAAAAGGTGTTTCAGGAATTCCGACTGCATTTCCAGACCCCCACAAACGTTTCTTTTGGTTAGCTATATTGGTTTCAATCGTTGTTACAGTTAATTTCAACAATCTTGTGCTACTAGAAACGCCACCTTGTGTGGCGAACTGAGGATTATTCGGTTTGTATGTGGTTAGTTTACAACCTCTTGGATTACTTGGTCCCGAAGGGGGTAAAACTAGGTAAGGATTACTCAATAAATTTGTGAACACTTGTTGCGCGAGAGTTTTATTTCCACTAATTGTTTTTAAAAACGCGTTATATTCCGCAATGGTTGAAAACGTTTTCGAATAATAATTCGCAATGTCCGTTGCGGTAAAAATAGAACCATTGAGTTTCATATATTCAAACAATTGTCGCACAATTCCATTGGGAGAATAAATGCTCGCGTCTGTATTGGGATAACAATTTGCCAAATATTCATTTCCTTCTGCTAAAGGTGAACCTGGTTTGGCCGCGGCGTTGCCACCTGTAATCGCAGACCCCGGACCAAAGTAGAAATTAAATGCTTTTTGGTCGTAAGTTTGACAACGATTTTGGCGATATTGTTGAAGGGTGGTAAAATAATTTTTTTTCAGATTTGTGCTTGCTGGAATGACGCGTTTTAGCGCCTTTTTTTCTTCATTACAACACAATGTTTTGGAGCAAGAGACGGGTTCCGGGTTATTTGTTAAAAAAGGTTCGGGTGAAAAATCCGCAACAATACCAATTCCATGACAACTAAAGCAAACTTTATCTTGTTGTGATGTTTCGTCCACTTCTGTTTTAGGATTATGGGCAACAATAAATTCTCCTGGTTTATCAATCATTTGTCCCACGAGACTTCCACCCGTAGAAGAACGAACCGAACGATTGACTTGAATATATTGATTTGGTTTGTGGGGATTTACAATTGTAATCAGTGGTTCCGTTGTTTTTCCCTTACGATATATTTTTAATGGACGAGGAAGACCAAACTTTTGATAAGCGTTGTTTGTGGGGTCATTGTTGGTTAATGGACGAATGTTTCCAGCAGTAACGCCTGCTGGATAACTATATTGACCTTTGCCCTTCCAAGAACGATATTGTCCCGTAAATGGAGAAAATAAACTATTGTTATATGACTCCATACCTTGTGAAAATACAGCAGTAGACATGTATTCCTAATATATCTATGTTAGAAAAATAATATAATCTAATAATAGTTGAATGCGCACATTTTTACAAGTTTTAATCTTATTTTTTGCATGTTTAATTCTCTATCAAATTGTTTTCAAATTAGTGTCTTGTTTTCAAAAAGAAGGCATGGAAAATGCTGACACAAATACTAATACAACTACGTATCAAGATTATGGAACAAATTCAACGGATTGTAGCACAACTGCTATGATTTTATCACAAAAAAATGCGGGAAACATTGAGTATTTAAAACAACAAGTTGAACAGTTACAAGGGACACGTCAAGTTGTTATGGATATGAGCAATAACATTGCGGTGTTGAATGACCAAGTTACAGCGTTAACACAACAACAAGCAGACGCACAGCAACAACTAGTCGGGAATAAAGTGCCTAGTTATTCGGGTACAAGTACAAGTTCGGCAGACACTGTTACGAACTAGCGCCTTAGATTTCAACTTTAAAATATATGTTTTATTTCCTACTTAAAGACAATCCTTTTCTCTCTACAATTAATGTTGAGTGGTAGAAAAGGTCAAGGTTCAGATTTGAAATTTAGTGTGGCAGGGAACCCAGGACTGCGCAGCAACCCCTGCGACCCCTCCTATTAACCTACGAGAGAAAACCATGCGCCTATTTATTTATGTGTATTGTATATAAGTTATACACATAAATGTCAAATATTTTTCAAGAAGTGTTAACCGATGTAAATGGATTAGAAAACAAATTATTAGGTCCGTCTTATCCTTATTGGCAAAACATTAAGTCGCCGTCTCAAATTGGTATGAGTTCCGAAGGGTCTTTAAGTGCTATGGGGAGAGATATTGACGGACTTATACAATATGTTGAAGTGTTGGTGACAGGCGGCGGGAATGCATCGACTACAGGAGGGCCTTTAGGTAATAAATTTTTTCTTCAAACGGGTGGAAAATGT
>Ga0114963_10000438_pt1 | contig 27769 bp, 24 predicted proteins | sample C_131016_EF_Meta_FD_87019 | JGI IMG/M metagenome (GOLD analysis project Ga0114963, IMG submission 87019) | Freshwater microbial communities from Lake Croche, Canada to study carbon cycling - C_131016_EF_MetaG | ecosystem: Environmental > Aquatic > Freshwater > Lake | place: Lake Croche, Canada... | reverse complement strand
CTGTTTGCCCTCATTCTGGCCGTCGGCATGCTGGTCGATGATGCCATTATCGTGTCGGAATTTGCCGAACGGCGTATGGGCGAGGGTATGGCCGCCGGCCCGGCCTATTCGCTGGCTGCCAAACGCATGGCCGGACCGGTAATTGCCGCCACTCTGACCCGTATTGCCGCCTTTTCCCCGTTGATGTTCTGGCCCGGCATTGTCGGCCAATTCATGAAATACCTGCCGCTGACGCTAATTGCGACACTGTCAGCCTCGCTGGTGGTGGCGCTGTTTTTTACGCCGACCCTCGGTGCCATGCTGGGGCGCGCGCCCGATACCGCCCATGATGACCGCGCCGCCTCTGACGGCCTCTATATGCGGATTGTACGCCTCTCCCTGCAACACCCCGGACAAACCCTGCTGGCCACCTTGGTCCTGCTGGTGCTGGTGATTGTCTCCTACGGCAAATTCGGCAACGGGGTCGAGTTTTTCCCCAATGTCGAACCTGATTACGGCATTGCGCAAATCCATGCGCGCGGCAACCTGTCCCTGACCGAGAAGGACCAGCTGGTTCGCCAGGTCGAGGACCGCATCCTGGCGCGGCATGATCTGCGCACGGTCTATGCGCGTGCCGGCGAAGGCCAGAAGGGATCGGCCGAATTGTCGGAGGATACGATCGGCACCATCCAGTTCGAATTTATCGATTGGCAGAAGCGGGCCAAAGCCCATGTGATCATGGACGAGATCCGTGCGGCTGCCGCCGATATACCCGGTATTCTGGTCGAGGTGACAGCCCCCAAAGGGGGGCCTCCCACCGGCAAGGCCATTCAGGTGCAGTTGTCAGCGATTGAAGCCGCGCTGTTGCCAGAAGCGGCCAGACGCACCGCAGCCCTGATTGCCGCACGGTCCGACATTACCGATCTGGATGATGGCTTGCCATTGCCGGGACTGGATTGGGAAATTGTTGTCGACAAGGCAGAGGCCGCCAAATACGGCATAGCCGCCTCGCAGGTCGGCACCGCCGTGCAGTTGATCACCAACGGCACCAAGCTTACCGATTTCCGACCCGAAGGCACTGACAAGGCTGTCGATATCATTGTCCGTTTTCCACCCCAGAAGCGCACATTGGACGAGCTGGACGAATTGCGCATCACCGGTCCGCAAGGCTCCGTGCCGATGGGTAATTTCGTCAAACGCGTGCCTGTCCAGCGGGTGGGGCAAATCAACCGCGTGGCCGGACAGCGTGTCATAACCGTCTCTGCCAATGTCAAAGCCGGCGTGCAATCGGCGGTCGTGCAAAAAGAAGTGATTGCCGCTCTGGCGGCAGCCGATCTGGGTGCTGGCGTCACGATCCGTATGAAGGGTGAGGACGAGGAGCGTGAAAAGGCGGGAGCCTTTTTGGTGAAGGCTTTCGGTTCGGCCATCTTCCTGATTTTTGCAATCCTTCTCGCGCAGTTCAACCGTTTCACGTCGGTGTTTCTGGTGATGTCCGCGGTGATCCTGTCGACCATCGGCGTGCTGATCGGGCTGATGGTGATGGGGCAATCCTTCGGGGTGGTGATGACGGGGATCGGCATCATTGCCAATGCCGGTGTGATCGTGAACAACAATATCGTGCTGATCGATACCTATGACCGTCTGAAACAGGAGGGGTGGGTCACCTATGACGCCATCATCGAAACCTGCCGCGAGCGTGCCCGTCCGGTTGCGCTGACGGCCATTACCGCCGTCCTGGGCGTGTTGGCGATAGCCTTCGGCATCAATCTCGATTTTGTCCACCGCACCATTATGATCGGTGCGCCTTCCACCCAATGGTGGGTGCATCTGTCGGTGGCCATCGTGTTCGGTCTGGGTTTTGCAACCATCCTCACACTGGTGGTGACACCGGCGGCTTTGCTTGCTCTGGACCGTTTTGCCCTGTGGCGCGGACGGATCAAGGGTCGGTTGATCCGCCAGCACTAGGGCGCAGTTTTCAAGATAACCCATAAAAAATGGCAGGGATTTATCCCTGTCATGTGCTTTCGGTCGATAGGCCTTGAGGGTTTATTGTTTATCGACCAGCGAGATGCCGTTGCGGGCTGCGACATGGTCCGACAGCATCGGGATATAATCCTGCGCATGGCCGGTATGGACGGGAACGGCAAAAGCGTTTTTGACCGCATTGCCCATCGGATTGGCGATACCGGCATCATTGGCCATGGATTCAAGATAGGTCATATCTTTCAGGCCGTTTTGCAGAGTGAACTTATGCGCGTCGCGGTCGCGTTCCAGCACATATTTCATGAAGGTCTGGTAGAAGCCGCAATCCATGCGGCCACCGCGCACCACGCTGTCGAAACGCTGCGGGGTGATGCCGACCTTTTGCGCCAGTGACAGGGCTTCCGAATAAAGCGCGGCATAGCCCATCGAGACAAAATTGTTGAGCAGTTTCATCCGGTGGCCGTCACCTGTGCCGCCGATATGGATGACGCGGCCTGCCCAGGTGTCAAGGACGGGCTTCAGGCGGGCAAACACCTCGTCGGTGCAACCGACCATGGTGTCGAGCATGCCTTCCCAGGCCTCCTTCGGGGTGCGCGACAGCGGCGCGTCAACCAGAATGATGCCCTGGCTCGCCAGCTCGGCAGCCAGTGCCATGGTGGAGGTGGGGTCTGAGGTCGAACAATCGACGATGATCGAGCCGGGCTTCAGGCCCGCAGCCAGTCCCTCGGGCCCGCGCACCACAGCTTCGACCTGACGCGAGCCGGTGACGCACAAAAACACGATGCTGGAGGCTTCCGCCAATGCCCTCGGGCTTTTGGCTTCCTTGGCACCGCGTGTCAGCAGATCTTCAACGGGTGTTCTGTTGCGGTGTCCCATCACGGTCAGGGCATAGCCCTTTTCGACGATATTCTTGGCCATGCCGTGACCCATCAGGCCAACGCCGATAAAACCGATTGTCTCACTCATAGACGTGACTCCCGAAGGTTGTTTTTGGTGGGTTGGTTGTTGTGGCGAGGATGGAACGGCCCTCTGGCCGTTATGCTTTTTTCAGGCCCGCCAGATCGCGATAGGTGAGGACAACCTGACTGTCGTCCTTCAGGCCGTGGCCCTGGGCAGAGGCCGCCAGAAACATCTGGTGGGCGGCGGCAGCCAGCGGCAAGGCGGCCTTGGAGGCACGCCCTGCATCCATCACGATCGACATGTCCTTGACGAAAATATCGACAGCGCTGGTGACCTCCGGCTCGGCCTGCACCATGCGCGGACCGCGATTGAGCAGCATCCAGCTCGAAGCGGCAGAGCCGCCCAGAATGTCCAGGATCACCTGTCCATCGATGCCGGCCTTTTCGGCCAGCGCCATGCCTTCGGCTGCAGCGGCAATATGGACGCCGCACAGCAGCTGGTTGACGGTTTTGACCATCGCGCCCTGTCCGGCCTCGAGCCCGACATGGAACAGTTTTTCACCCATGGCCACCAGCACCGGACGGCTGGCCGCGATGACATCGTCCGAGGCTGCGGCCATGATAGTCAGTGTGCCGCCTTGGGCACCGACCACACCACCGGACACCGGCGCATCGACGAAGTGACGGCCCGTCGCCTCGACGCGCTTGGCCAGAGCGGCCACGCTGTTGGGCGGGCAGGTCGCCATCAGGATGACGGTGGCAGCACCGGGCAAGGCTTCGAGAGCGCCGGCATCGAACAGCACGCTTTCGGCCTGGGCAATGTTGACGACCATCAACACCAGCGCATCGGCCCCTTGTGCTGCCTCTGCCGCATTGGCAGCGATATGGCCGCCGGCATGACTGAGAGCGTCAAGGGCTTCGGGTTTCATGTCAAAGCCACGGACATGAAACTGCTTTTTGACGAGGTTGAGAGCCATGGGCAGTCCCATGGCTCCCAGCCCGACAAAACCGATATTGCGCGGCTCGCTCATTCCTTTACAGCCCCTGTCATGGCCGAGACATAATGTTCGACGAAGAAGGAATAGAGGATCACCAGCGGCAGCGAGCCGACCAGCGCACCCGCCATCAAAGAGCCCCAGCGATAGATGTCGCCGTCAACGAATTCCGAGACAATCGCCACCGGAACGGTTTTATTCTGGGTTGATGACAGGAAGGTCAGCGCATAGATGAACTCGTTCCAGCACAGGGTGAGCGAGAAGATCGAGGCCGAAATCAGCCCCGGCACGGCCAGTGGCAGGATGATCTTGATCAGGATCTGCAACCGCGTCGCCCCGTCGATCAAGGCACATTCCTCAAGCTCGTAGGGAATGGTCTTGAAATAGCCCATCAGCAGCCAGGTCGAGAACGGGATCAGGATGGTCGGATAGACCAGGATCAACGCCATCGGGCTGTCGAACAGGCCATAGGCCTGGATGATGGTCGCCAGCGGGATGAACAGGATCGAGGGAGGAACCAGATAGGCGAGAAAAATCATCGCGCCCACCAGTTCGGCTCCTTTGAAGCGGATCCGCACCAGCGCATAGGCGGCAAACACGCTGGCAAACAGCGACAGCGCAGTCGCCACCACCGAGACATACATCGTGTTCCACAGCCACCGCGGGTATTCGCTTTCAAACAGCAGCTTCTGGATGTGTTTGAAGGTCGGTTCCACCACCCAGAACGGGTTGAACTTGTCCATATTGATCAGCTGGGCATCCGGTTTGATGGAGGTCAGCACCATCCAGTAAAACGGGAAAATCAGCACCACCATGATGATGGACAAAGGCAGATAGACATGGATCAGCTTGCGGATGCCGCCGTCCAGATAGGACATGCCCTCGGATGCGTCATTGACGCCTGCGGTGACCGATGCCGAATCCTGATGGTTGTGATGATCACTCATCGGAGCCTCCCTGCTGCCATTTTCTACGTTGCAGGCCAAACCACGATACCATGATCGCGAAAAGCAGGAACGGAATCATTGCTGTTGAAATTGCTGCGCCCTCACCCAGATTGCCCGCCAGAATGGCACGCTGGTAACCGAGTGTGGCCATCAGATGGGTTGCGTTGACCGGACCACCGCGTGTCATGGCCCAGACCAGCTGGAAGTCGGTGAAGGTGAACAGCACCGAGAAGGTCATCACCACCGCAATGATCGGGGTCAGCAAGGGGAAGGTCACGAAACGGAAATTCTGCCAACGGGTCGCGCCGTCAAGAGTTGCTGCCTCGTAGAGTGAAGGTGACACCGTCTGCAGACCTGCCAGCAGAGTGATGGCGATGAAGGGCACACCACGCCAGATATTGGCGAAAATCAGCGACAGGCGGGCATTGTCCGGGCTGCCGAGGAAGTCGATATTTTCTGTGATCAGCCCCATGTTTTTTAGCGACCAGGAGATGATCGAGAATTGGCTGTCATAGATCCACCAGAAGGCGATGGCCGACAGGACCGTGGGCACAACGAAGGGGATCAGCACAATCGAACGGATCAGCGATTTGAACGGCAGCTTCTCGTTGAGCAGCAGGGCCAGATACAGGCCGACCAGAAATTTGATGACCGAAGCAATGACTGTGTAAAACAGGGTATTGAATACCGATAGCCAGAAAATCTTGTCGTCGGACAGCCATTCGTAATTTTCAAGGCCGATAAAAACACCATCGCGGCCGATCTTGGCATCGGTAAACGACAGCCAAACACCCTTGCCGAGCGGATAGGCCAGAAACAGGATCAAAATCACCGCGGCGGGCAGCATGAAGGCGGCACCCAGCCAGTTGCGGTCATTGCTCAGCCTCTGCATCAGAGACCTCTCTGTGCGTTGGAACGAGGCTTGTGGCCTCCCGACGGCATTGTGGGCCATTGGGGATCTCCCGAAATTCTTGCATGATCAAATCAGGGATCCGGCTGACCCTTGACGAGGAAAACCGCGCGGAAGCATCCTTCCGCGCGGCTTGGATAACGAGGCTTAGCGATAGATGCGCTTGGCCTGGCGTTCTGCAATCGCGATCGCACCCTTGATGTCTTCGCGGCCGGTGCAATAGTTGGCGACCATGTCGAGCAGGACGAAGTCGGCGATTGCGGCTGCTGCCTTCTCGTTGACAGGACCGATGCCGCTGGCTGGAAGCGTATTGCGTGCTGCGTCCTTGAACACGGCATTCTTGGGGTCTTTGGTCCAGATCGGGTTGGAATCATAGGCCATCAAAGGATGGGTCAGATAACCACCGGCAGCTTCCAGCCAAGGATTATAGTTTTCGGCTTCCAGCACGAAGGCCATGAAGGCTTTCGCAGCATTCGGAGCCTTGGTGTATTTGAAAGCCAGCATCGGGAAGGTCAGCTGCAATTCCTGCGGCTTGCCGATCGGGCCGACCGGGAACTTCGCATGATCCATATCTTCGGCAATCGGGTTCAGGGCCTTGTCGGCCTTGGCGCCGACATAGATCGAGATGCCGTTCGAGGTCAGATGCAGGTCACCTGCCAGGAATGCCTTGTTGTTGGACGAGTCATTCCAAGATGCGGTGCCGGGAATGAAGGTCTCGGTCAACTTTTTGGCATATTCCAGCGCCTTCACGGTTTCCGGCGAGTTGATGATGATCTTTTCCTTGTCATCAACCAGATAGGAACCGTGGGACCACAGCAGCCAGTGGATCCAGGCATTGCCGTCACCGGTCGCATGACCGAGCGCAAAACCGGCTGGCGTGTTGTTGGCCTTCAAGGCCTTGCACAGTTCGAGGAAACCGTCGGTCTTGTCAGGGAAGGTCGAGAAGCCGGCCTTCTTCATCGACGAGATGCGGTAGTTGATATAGCCGCCGTTGATTGCGGTCGGAATGGCGATCCACTTGCCCTTGGATTTGCAGGTCGCTTCGGGAGCGGGGAACCAGCCGCCGTATTTCTTGCCGAGATAATCGGCGACATCGCCCACTTCGATGCATTTGTCCGGGAACAGATGCGGCAGGGAGTGCAGGCCCCAGGCTATGTCGGGACCCTGTCCGGTGTTGGCTGCCACAGAAGCTTTTGGCTGCATATCGTCAAAAGATTCGTTGGAAATGTTCATCTTCACGCCAGTCGCCTGGCTGAAAGCGGCAACGATCTTCATAAACTGATCGTCTTCGGCCTGCACGAAGCGCTTCCAGCGCAACACGTTCAGGGTAGCGTTGGCTTCGGGCTTCCATTTCATGGTCTGGGCCCAGGCCTTGGCGAAATCCAGGAGGCCGGTTGCGCTCATCGCGCCGACGGCGCCAGCGCCTTTGAGCAGATTGCGGCGGTTCAATGTTGTCATCTCATCATTCTCCCTAGGGTCAGAAGGTTGGTCTTTTTGTGACATGCCTCGCATGGCGCGACATGTCTATTGTTGGTCTTGTTACTACGGGGTGCCCCGTAATCAGTCGATGCGCTTGCCGTTGGCGGCATCAAACAGATGCACCAGATCGGGGTCAGGCAAAATCTTGATGGTTTCGCCGGGCTTGGCGGTGATGCGTTCACGGAACACGCAGACCATTTCCTCGCCCTTCAGGCGGACAACGACCTGGGTTTCCGAACCGGTCGGCTCGACCACCACCACTTCGGCTTCGACACCCTTGTCGGACAGATGGATATGCTCGGGACGGATCCCGTAGACAATCGCCTGGCCGGGCTTGGCGGCACCGAGCTTGCCGAGCGGCAAAGTCGCGCCCTTCTTGCTGGTTGCGCTGAGCTTGCCCGCTTCATCAACGGTGCCGTGGACGAAGTTCATTGACGGCGAGCCGATAAAGCCTGCCACAAACAGGTTGGCCGGATGATCATAAAGATCGAGCGGTGCGCCCATCTGCTCGACGATCCCGTCATGCATCACCACGATCTTGTCGGCCATGGTCATGGCTTCGATCTGGTCATGCGTCACATAGACGGTGGTGGTTTTCAGACGCTGGTGCAATTCCTTGATTTCGGTACGCATCTGCACGCGCAGCTTGGCATCGAGGTTCGACAGCGGTTCGTCGAACAGGAACACCTGCGGATCGCGCACAATGGCGCGGCCCATGGCGACGCGCTGGCGCTGGCCACCCGAGAGCTGGCGGGGATAGCGGTCCAACAGGTTCTCTAGGCCAAGGATGCCGGCGGCCTTGTTGACGCGTTCGGCGATTTCTTCCTTGGGCGCATTCCGCAACTTCATGGAGAAGGCCATATTGTCGGCCACGGTCATGTGCGGATAGAGTGCGTAATTCTGGAACACCATCGCGATGTCGCGTTCCTTGGGCGGCACATCGTTCACAACACGCTCGCCGATGGCGATTTCGCCGCCGGTGATGTTTTCAAGCCCAGCAATCATGCGCAACAAGGTGGATTTGCCGCAACCCGACGGGCCGACGAGAATCACGAATTCACCATCATTGATCTGGATGTCGACGCCATGGATCACCTGGGTGGCACCATAGGCCTTCTTCACGCCGCGAATTTCAACGGACGCCATAGTCTCTCCTTAAACTCCGGTTACGGCTTGAGGGCACGTTTTTACCGGCTTTTTCCTCACCTGCAAAATAGTCTTACCAGAAAGTCTTAAACGACACTTGTCCAAAAGGCTATCTTTGTCCATCATTGCATGAGGGGAGAGGAAATCAAGCATTTCACCCTTCCCGATGCGGAAAAGTACAAAATTTAAGCAAAATGAAGCCCTTTCCCTTGGCTGGGGCGTTGGAGGTTTAACGTGAAGACTGTGGATATCCTCGCTCCCGGCCCGATGATGCCGATGGTTCTCGAAAAATTGGCAGAACAGTTTACCCTGCACCGGCTGTGGGAGATGGAAGACAAAGACGCCTTCATCAAAGCCAATGCCCACAAGATCCGTGGTCTGGCCACCGGCGGGCATGTCAAATGCGATGCAGCCTTTCTGGCGCAGTTCCCCCATCTCGAAATCGTCACCAATTTTGGCGTGGGTTATGATTCCGTGGATGCCAAATGGGCCGGCCAGCACGGGCTGATCGTGACCAACACCCCCGATGTGCTGACCGAGGAAGTGGCTGATACCTGCCTTGGCCTGCTGCTGATGACGCTTAAGGAAATGCCGCAATCCGAGCGCTGGTTGCGTGACGGAAAATGGGTGTCCAAAGGCCCCTATCCGCTGACCCACACCACCTTGCGCGGCAAGAAAATCGGTATTTTCGGTCTGGGCCGGATCGGCAAGGCGATTGCCCGCCGTCTTGAAGCCTTCGGGCTGGAGATTTCCTATCACAACCGCCGTCGCGCCGAGGATGTGGCCTATGCCTATCACGAGACGCTGGCCGGTCTTGCCTCAGCCGTCGATATCCTGATCTCGGTGGCCCCCGGTGGTCCCGAAACCCATCACATCATCAATGCCGATATCTTCAAGGCCTTGGGTCCCAAGGGTATTTTCATCAATATCGGCCGTGGCAGTGCGGTGGACGAAAAGGCCATGGTGGCCGCTTTGCAGAACAAGACCATCTGGTCGGTCGGTCTCGACGTGTTCGAGAACGAGCCAAGCGTGCCGGCCGAATTGATCGAGATGGAGAATATCGTGCTGCTGCCGCATATTGGCTCGGGCACGCATTACACCCGTGGTCTGATGGGGCAGCTGGTGGTTGACAATATGACCAACTGGTTCTCCGGCAAGGGCCCGATCTCGCCGGTCGCAGAGACGCCCTACAAGGGTTAAATCGCGTTGATATGCACATAGAAAAAGCCGCAAGGGGATGCTCCTTGCGGCTTTTTGTTAGGCAAAGCGGAATTAGGCGATCTGGCCGTTGAGCTCGTCCTCGATATGGGCGCGGATGATCTCGTCGAAGTTCTTTTCGGCGACAAACCCCAGGGCGATAGCGCGCTGCGGATCGCAACGCTCGGCCCAGCCCGAAACGATCTTGATAATCGCCGGATCCGGCACGCGCTTGATGCGGGCCACGACCTTGTCACCGGCCACGCGGCGCAAAGCGTCGATCTGCTCGCCGACCGTGGCACTCAGGCCCGGCATCGACAGGTTGCGGCGCGGGCCGACCTTGTCACCGTCGATTTCCGCAGCATGGACAAGGAAGCCGACCGCCGAGCGTGGCGAGGCGTGCCAGTGGCGCACGGTATCTTCGACCGGCAGCACGGCTTCGTGACCGGCCAGCGGCTCGCGCAGGATATTGGAGAAAAAGCCCGATGCGGCCTTGTTCGGCTTGCCCGGACGCACGCAAATGGTCGGCAGACGGATGCCGATCCCGTCGAAAAAGCCTTTGCGGGTGTAATCGGCCAGCAGCAATTCGCCGATGGCTTTCTGCGTGCCGTAGGAGGTCAGCGGCGTGGTGAAGAATTCATCGCCGATGGCAGGCGGGAACGGCGCACCGAACACCGCGATCGAGGAGGTGAACACCACACGCGGGTGGTAGGCCCCTTTTGTTTCGGTGTTGATGGCGCGGATCGCTTCGAACAACTGCCAGGTGCCGTCGCAATTGATGCGGTAGCCAAGGTCGAAATTCTGTTCCGCTTCGCCCGACACAATCGCTGCCAGATGGAAGATCACATCGGGCTGGCCTGCCACCAGCTTTTCGGCTTCGCCGGGCAACGAGTAATCCGAGGCGACCGTGGTGCAGGGGAACGGGCAGTTTGCGGGGGCGGACGGTTCCACCACATCATGCAGCGTGGCTTTGCTGATGGTCTTGCCATTGATCTGGCCATTCTTGGCCAGACGTTCGGCCAGCTTGCGGCCAACCATGCCTGCCGCGCCGATAATAAGAACGTGCATTGTCTTGAACTCCTGGGGGGCAAAAATTAGAGCGCGAAGCCGCCATCGGCGAGATGGATCTGGCCGGTGGTGTAGCTGGATTCATCGGAGGCCAGATAGACGGCCAGCATGGCGATTTCTTCGGCTGTGCCGAGACGGCCCATCGGCTGGCGGTCGATAAAGGCCTGGCGGGCAGCCTCGATGCTGGTCTTGTTGAGCTTGGCCAGGTCTTCGATGCGCTGGTCAAGCGAGGGCGACTGGATCGTGCCGGGGCAGATCGCATTGGCGCGGATGCCCTTTTTGATATAGTCGGCGGCGACAGCCTTGGTCAGGCCGATCACGGCTGCCTTGGTGGCACCATAGACATAACGGTTGGGAATACCGCGCACCGAGCCCGCGCCAGACGCAATATTGACCACCGAACCGTGGCCCTTGGCCAGCATGCCCGGAATGAACGCGCGCAACATGCGGTGCATGGATTTCACATTGAGATCGAAAGAGAAGTCCCACGCCGCATTGTCGCATTCCATCACCGTGCCATGATGCACGAAGCCTGCGGCATTGACCAGAATATCGACGGGACCGATCTTTTCGGCAAAAGAGGCCACCGCGCGGTCGGACAAGACATCGAGCTTGCGGCGCTTGGCGCGCGCCAGACCCTCGAGCTTTTCGACATCGCGGTCGGTCGCCCAGACGGTTGCGCCTTCGGCCACGAAAGCTTCGGCAATCGCACGTCCGATGCCCTGACCTGCGGCTGTGACAACAGCCACTTTACCCTGCAAGCGTTTTGCCATTGTTATTCTCTCCCTGATCTTGTCGTGATGCGTGTGATGGTATGGCCGGGCCCGGATAGACGGGGCTCAGCCGGCATTGTTCAAGGCGGACAGGCTGGTTTTTTGCTGTCCGGCCTCGGTGAAATTGTCGGGTGACAGCCATTGCTCGAACGCCTGCTGGCGCAGCGGCCATTCCCTGTCGGTGATCGAGAACCACGCGGTATCGCGGTTGCGTCCCTTGGTGATCATGTGGTTGCGGAACACGCCTTCATGGGTGAAGCCGAATCGCAAGGCGGCGCGCCACGAAGGGGCGTTCTGCGCATTGCACTTCCATTCGAAACGCCGGTTGCCCAGCGTCTCGAAGGCATATTGCATCAGCAAAAACACGGCCTCGGTCGAGCAGGCCGTGCGCTGCATGGCGGGAGAAAATAGGATATGGCCGATTTCGATCACGCCATGCTCCGGCCTGATTTCCATCAAGGTGGCCACGCCCAATGCGCGGCCCGAGCTGATCTCGATAATGGCGAAAGCCAGAGGATCGGTCAGCTTGGCGCGCTGGTTCAACCAGGCCTGAAAGGTTGCCTGGTTATCAAACGGCCCGTAGGCCATGTAATCCCACAAGGCATCATGCCCTTCCATCTCCTGCCAGAGGTGGCGGCCGTGGCGTTCCGGATCGAGGGGCTCGATCCGGACGAAGCGACCCTCCAGCGTCACCCGTTGCGGGGGCTCAGCCGGATGGGGATGTGAAAAAGGCATGGCCTGTTTCCTTGTGTCGTGGGGTCGGGTTTAATGGTTGTCTCTCGGCACACCCATTTTCTGGGCAACCCGCTGGTATTTGACCGCCGGCTTGAGCACCATGCCGCCGTCGAACTGGTCGACCATCGAGCGCTGGATTTCCTGCCAGGGGGTCTGGTGGGCGGGGAAGGGGAAGCCGCCTTTTTTCATCAAGGCCGCGTGGCGCTTGGCCAGTTCCTCATTCGAAATCAGGATATTGGCCGTGCCCTTTTTCAGATCAATGCGCACCTTATCACCGGTCTTCAGAATGGCCAGGCCCCCATTGGCTGCCGCTTCCGGCGAGGCATTCAGGATCGATGGCGAACCCGACGTGCCGGATTGGCGGCCATCGCCGATGCACGGCAGAGCCGTCACGCCGCGCTTGAGCAGGTAGGCGGGAGGCTGCATATTCACCACTTCCGCGCCGCCCGGATAGCCGATCGGACCCGCGCCGCGCATGAACAGCATGCAATGCTCGTCGATCTTCAGCTTTGGATCCTCGATGCGGTGATGGTAATCCTCCGGCCCGTCAAACACGATGGCGCGGCCTTCGAAGGCTTCGGGATCATTGGGGTTCGACAGATAGCGGTTGCGGAACTCTTCGGAGATCACACTGGTTTTCATGATCGCATTGTCGAACAGATTGCCCTTCAACACGATAAAGCCCGCATCCTTGCGCATCGGCTTTTCGGCGGTAAAGATCACCCTGTCATCCATGATCTTGGCCTTGCGGCAATTGGCACCCATGGTCTTGCCGTTCACGGTCAGGGCCTTTTCATGGATCAGCTTTTTCTTCATCAGCTGCGCGACCACGGCAGGCACGCCGCCGGCGCGGTGGTATTCCTCGCCCAGATATTCGCCGGCCGGTTGCAGATTGACCAGCAACGGCACCTTGTGGCCGTATTTTTCCCAGTCATCGACGCTCAGCTTCACGCCGATATGGCGGGCGATGGCGTTGACATGGATGGGAGCATTGGTCGAGCCGCCGATTGCCGAATTGACGACGATGCAGTTTTCAAACGCCTCGCGGGTCAGAATGTCGGATGGCTTCAGATCTTCCCAGACCATTTCCACCGCGCGCTTGCCGGTTTCATAGGCAATCTGTCCGCGCTCGCGGTAAGGTGCAGGAATGGCGGCGCAACCGGGCAAGGACATGCCCAGCGCTTCAGCCAGCGAATTCATGGTCGAAGCCGTACCCATGGTGTTGCAATGGCCGACCGATGGTGCGGAGGAGGTGACGAGATCCATGAACTCGTCATAGCTGATCTCGCCCGAGGCCAGTTGTTCGCGGCCCTTCCAGACGATGGTGCCCGAGCCGGTGCGCTCGCCGTGGTGCCAGCCGTTCAGCATCGGTCCGCCTGACAGCACAATCGCCGGGATATTGACGGTGGCAGCAGCCATGATGCAGGCCGGTGTGGTCTTGTCGCAGCCGGTGGTCAGCACCACGCCGTCGAGCGGGTAGCCGTAGAGAATTTCGACAAGACCGAGATAGGCCAGATTGCGGTCGAGCGAAGCCGTCGGGCGTTTGCCGGTTTCCTGGATCGGATGCACCGGAAATTCGAAGGCGACGCCGCCCATGGCGGTGATGCCTTCACGCACGCGCTTGGCAAGCTCGATATGATGGCGGTTACAGGGCGACAGATCGGACCCGGTCTGGGCGATGCCGATGATCGGCTTGCCCGACATCAGTTCTTCGCGGGTCAGGCCGAAGTTGAGATAGCGTTCGATATAGAGCGCGGTCATGCCGGGGTTTTCGGGATTATCGAACCACAATTGGGACCGCAATCTCGCTTTGGCTTTCTTGGTGTCTTTGACTTTGTTGACCATGACCGTCTCCCTTGCAAAATACCGCATCGATTTTAATTCTATGCGTACTGATTTGATTTGATCTATACCATCGCCCTAAATGGTAGAATAAATCAATCTGGAACGTTACGCGTTCAGGCAATGGGAGGTCTGCTTATGCTGCACATCGTTAATTCTTTCAGTCGCATGGGTGAAGAAAACGCCTTTGCGGTTCTGGCCCGCGCCACCGAATTGCAGCGCCAGGGCAAGGACATCATCAATCTCGGTATCGGCCAGCCGGACTTCCAAACCCCTGAGCATATTGTGGAAGCTGCGATCAAGGCGCTGCGCGACGGCCATCACGGCTATACGCCCGCCACCGGTATTCTGCCCTTGCGCGAAGCCGTCGCCGCCGATCTGCACAAGCGGTTCAATGTGGACGTGTCGCCCGATCTGGTGATGATTGTCCCCGGTGGAAAAGTCACCATGCATATGGCGATTCTGATGTTCGGCGAGCCGGGCGTCGACATTCTCTACCCCGATCCGGGCTTCCCGATCTATCGCTCGATGATCGAATTCACCGGCGCCAACCCGATTCCCGTGCCGATCCGCGAAGAAAACGGCTTTGCCTTTTCCGCCGAGGAAACCCTGTCGCTGATCACGCCGAAAACCCGTTTGCTGATCATCAATTCACCCGCCAATCCGACCGGCGGCGTGACGCCGAAATCGGAGATCGACAAGCTGGTGAAAGGCCTCGCGGCATTTCCAGATGTCGCCATCATGTCGGATGAAATCTACGGCCAGATGACCTATGACGGTCTGCAGCACCAGACCTTGCTGGCTTACCCCGAAATCCGTGACCGCCTGATTCTGCTCGATGGGTGGTCCAAGACCTATGCGATGACCGGCTGGCGGATGGGCTATGCGATCTGGCCGCAAAAACTCTATGACGCGACCCGCAAGCTTGCGGTCAATTCCTATTCCTGCGTCAACGCCTCCGCCCAGTTTGCCGGGCTTGCCGCTCTGACCGGCCCGCAGGATGCGGTGCATGCGATGGTGGCCGAGTTCGACCGCCGCCGCAAAATCGTGGTCGAGGGACTCAATGCTCTACCCGGCGTGCGCGCGGCAATCCCCAAAGGGGCCTTCTACGCTTTCCCGAACATTGCTGCGACGGGCTGGAAAGCCAAGCCGCTGGCCTCCGCCCTTCTCGAAGAGGCTGGCGTGGCGACAATCGGCGGGCCGGATTTCGGCGTGCATGGCGAAGGCTATATCCGCCTGTCCTATGCCAATTCCGCCGAGAATATCCAGAAAGCGCTTGTGCGGATGAACGAGTTTCTGGTCTCTCGCAAGCCGGACTAATCACTTCTGAAGCGGTTGAGACAACGCCCCGTGCAAGCGGGGCGTTGTGCGTTTTAGCGCAGCATGCGGGCTTCCAGCGACAGGCGTGTCACCGTGGCCCAGTCGCCTGCCTTGAGGGCTGCGGCAGGGGTGATCCAGGAACCGCCAACACAGACCACATTGGGCAGGGCCAGGTAGGCTTTGGCTTTTTCCGCATCGATGCCGCCGGTCGGGCAGAAACGTAAATCGGCCAAAGGCGCGGCCAGCGATTTGAGATAGTTCATGCCGCCTGCCGCCTCTGCGGGAAAGAACTTCAGGAAACGGAAGCCTTCTTCAGCCAGCCGCATCGCCTCGCTGGCAGTGGCGCAACCGGGCAGGAAGGGCACGCCGAGTTTTTGCACGGCGGCTATCACTTGCGGTGTCGCGCCGGGGCTGACCAGAAAGGTCGCGCCCGCATCCACCGCCGCTTTGGCCTGATCGGCTGTGCGGATAGTGCCCGCGCCTACAATCGCACCGGGCACCTGTTTGGCCATGGCGGTGATGGCCTTCAAAGCCCCTTCGGTCCGCAGGGTCACTTCCAGCAACGGCAAACCGCCCGCCACAAGGGCGGTGGCCAGAGGCACTGCATCATCGGCGCCTTCCACTGTCAGGACCGGTATCACAGGGGCATGGCGCAACAGGGCTTCGGTGGCAGCAAGGACAGAGGACATCAGGCAGGGCTCCGAAAAGGATTGGCAACAGATCCGCCAAAATGGCGGGACGCGTCCATCGCGTCAATTGTTATTGCTGGAGAGTGTCAGGGGTGTTCTGCCGTCGGGTTGCCGGAGCGGTTACGTTCCAGTGACAGAAGATACAGGCCCGAGCAGATCACGATGCTCACACCCACCAGTGTCCAGATATCGGGCAGGTCGCCGAACAGCAGATAGCCCAGAGCGATCATCCAGGCGAGTTGGGTATAGGTGAAGGGCGAGAGGATCGAGGCGGGGGCGCGTTGATGGGCCAGAATCAAACAATAATGACCGAAACTGGCAAACAGACCCATGCCGAACAGGCCTGCCCATTCCAGCGCGGTTTGCGGGGTCTGCCAGACGAAGGGCAGCACGGGGGTCAACAGCACAACCCCTGACAGTCCGGAAAACACCATGGTCGTCTGCGGGGAATCATAGGCAGCCAGATGGCGGGTGGCGATGGCATAGAGAGCGTAACAAGCGGTCCCGAAAACGGCCAACAGCACCGCAGGATGCATCATGCCCAGGCCTGGACGGGTAATCACCAGCACCCCGAAAAAGCCGATGGCAATGGCTGACAAACGCTTTGCTCCAACCGTTTCCCCCAACAGCGGACCAGATAGCAAAGCGACCCATAAAGGGATGGTGAAGGCAATCGACGAGGTTTCCGCCAGTTGCAGATAGCGCAGCGCAATAAAATTCATGCTGGTCGACAACAGCAGCAAAGTCGAACGGATCCACTGGATCTTCGGCTTTTTGGTGCGCAAGACGCCGGGATAGGTTCGATGGTTGATGAACACGGCGACCAGCAGCACATTGCCCGCATAGCGAGCCCAGATGATTTGCAGCGCGGGCAGGGTCGGCGACAAGAGTTTGGCGATGCTGTCGAGAAAAGCGAAGCTGAGCAGCGTCACGCAGATCAGGCCGATGCCGATCAGCCGGTCGCGGTCTGTCTCGCGCAATTGCGCGGACATGGCCTTGCCGCGTGTCTGGCGCTCTGTCTGTTTGCCGTTCATCTGACTGCCCGTATCCACTGCAACGGGTCAACCCGCGCCTGCTGTCTCTAGCCTGTTTGACGGACGGGTGTTAGCCGCCGGCTAGCGCAGCACGGTTGCGGTCCTGTCACAGCTGGGACCGCAGGTGGGATGGTTTGAAACGCAAGAGCAGGGTTCAGTCGGCGCTCATCGGATAGGTCCAGGTCTCGCTGACAGCGCGGTTCCCGGCTTTTAGGTGCAATTGCAGATCGCCGCTTTGCCCCGCCATCAATGCGACATCCAGCGTGGCGCGGAACCCTTCGATACGCGGATGCGGGGTGAGGACCGTCTGCACGATCTTCCCCGCCGAAGCGGCGGCGACCAGTTTGACCTGATCGGGTGCGGAGAAGAAATAGGATAGATTGCCGCCGGTCAAATCGACAACAAAACGTCTGGTGCCGGCAGGCGGAGCCTCGCGGCCATTGCTGGCGGTGGTGGTGAATGTGTTGAGCACCCGACCTGCCGGATGAAGCTTGCTCTCGGCACTGGTGGTGCGGATGCGGTAGCTCCAGGTCTGGTGCTGGCCCGCTTCGAGCGGGTTGCGCGGGGTCCAGAAGGCGGTGATGTTGGTGCCTGTGTCGTCGCTGGCGGGCCGCTCGACCAGTTCGATGCGGCCATCGCCCCAATCGCCGCGCGGTTCGATCCAATAGCTCGGGCGACTCTCGTAGCTCTGGTCGAGGTCCTGGAAATGCTCGAAATTGCGATCGCGCTGCAGCAGTCCGAAGCCGCGCGGATTGGTGTCGAGAAAACCTGAAGTGGTCAGTTGGACCGGATTGCGCAACGGCCGCCAGATCCATTCGCCCGACCCCGTCTGCATCAGCAAACCGTCCGAATCATGCTGTTCGGGACGGAAGTCACCTTTCACGCGCCGGTCATTCTCGCCCGACAGGAACATGGATGACAATGGTGCAATGCCCACGCGGGTCAGGGCTTTGCGCGGAAACAGCGTCACCGTGACCTCTATCACGGTTTCGGTGGCCGGATAGACAATGAATTGGTAGGCGGCGGTCGCCGAAGGACTGTCGAGCAGGGCATAGAGCGTGACGCGGTCCCCGTTATTGGGTTGCTCGATCCAGAATTCGCGGAAATGCGGCATTTCTTCCGGCTCTGTGCCGCCCGCGCCCAGGCTGAGGCCTTGCGCCGTCAGACCGGGCCGTTGGTTGCGCCCCAGCAGCCGGAATGTATTGCCACCCATAAAGGCGGCCAGCTCGTCCTGCGTTCTCGGATCGTTGAGCGGGGAGGAGAGGCGGAAACCGGCAAAGCCGAGATTGACCGGCAGGGGGCGTTCGAATTTTGTTTTGCCGTAGTCGAACAGGGCCGCAGAATAGGGCACCGAGGTCGGCACGCCATCGCGGATGGTGTTGACCGTGGCAGTTCGCTTATAAACCGGCCCCAGATGGATCATCTGCGCCCGAAATGCGCTTGCAGGAGTATTCAGCAGAGCCTTTTCAGGCCGGAACCGGATGTCGCGATAGGCCTCGGCATCCAGCTTGGCGAGTGTGTCGGGCAAAACGGGCGGGCTGTTGTCATAGCCGGCCATACCGAGATCGCGGGCTTTGCGGACCACATCGCTATAGCCGAATTTGGCACTGGCCAGCGGCTCTGCCGCAATGGTTTGCTGGGCCTGCGCCATCGGGGCGGCCAGAACGGCGGTGGCCAGAGCACCAAGGCATTCAATCAGGGCGCGACGCGAGAGTATCATCATCATGTCTTTCCGAACCGGAGCGCGGCGGCCATATTCCGCAACGATAAAAGTCAATTCATGCTCCTTATACCCGATTATACGCTGTTTGCCAGATTGATCAGGGTAAATCCGGTTCCTTTGAAAACCTCTGGCCGGCCGGCTTTTGGCGGCGCTAGGGCGGGAAGGGCCAAAAACCCGGAGAAACACAGTGGAAAACCCCATCAAAAACGGAAGCTGAAATTCCGGATTTTCTGCTTGTTTTTCATGGCTTTGTCACAAAACAGAAAACTTTCAAAAAAATCGAAAAAAACGCTTGATCGGGGGGGGCTTTGGTCTTAATTGTCGCCTTGCCCAATTTCGCACGTGCCTGTGGTCGTGTGTCAGTTGGTGGGCATCCGGACAAGAGGCCGGACAGCCGCCCGTCGAAATCTCGGACTTCTGAGACGAGGCGATAATCAACTGGCAGCCGGAGGCGAAAACCGGCGCACCCCGTTCTCCCCGGGGGACGCGACTTAAAGCAACGACGGAGCGGGCTTTTTTGGTCTCGATCTGCCCTCCAAAGGCAGGTTCACCGAAGAGGCTTGTCCATCTTGCCAGGCGTGCGGACGGGATCACTCCCTTCCAATCCAAGGCAGCACACGCGGGTGACCTGACCCGATTCTGCGTTTCCAACGCGCGGAATTGCGGGACCGTCAGCCGGGGCTCTGGATTAGGACGCTTGAGGCGTCCTTTGTAATAGGGGAGTTCGTGCCATGACAGCACGTATCCATGAATTTCTGCGCAACCGTCGTGAAGACGGCCCTTGTGTTGTTGTCGATCTTGAAGTGATCGAAAAAAACTATCAACGCTTTGCCCGCGCTTTGCCGGATAGCCGTGTGTTTTATGCGGTGAAGGCCAATCCGGCTCCAGAAATCCTGCGTTTGCTGACCCAGATGGGCTCGTGCTTCGACACGGCTTCCGTGCAGGAAATGGAGATGGTGCTTGCCGCCGGTGCGACAGCAGATCGTATCTCCTATGGCAACACCATCAAGAAAGAGCGCGATATTGCCCGTGCTTTCGAATTGGGGGTCGAGCTGTTTGCGGTTGATTGCGTGGCCGAGGTCGAGAAAATCGCCCGCGTCGCGCCCGGTGCCAAAGTGTTCTGCCGGATCCTGTGCGACGGTGCGGGAGCCGAATGGCCCCTGTCGCGCAAATTCGGCTGTGTGCCTGAAATGGCTCCCGATGTTCTCGAAGCCGCCCATCGCCTTGGTCTGCATGCCTATGGTGTGTCGTTCCATGTCGGGTCGCAGCAGGCCAATACCCAGGCCTGGGATCAGGCTCTGGCTTCCTCGGCGGATATCTTCCGCCAGTGTGGCGAGCGCGGCATCCATCTCTCGATGGTCAATCTGGGCGGTGGCTTCCCGACACGCTACCTCAAAGAGGTTCCAGGCGTGCAGAGCTTCGGCCAAGCCATTTTTTGTGCGCTCTCCAAATATTTCGGTAACCAGATTCCCGAAACCATCATCGAGCCGGGTCGCGGTATGGTCGGCAATGCCGGCGTGATCGAGACCGAAGTGGTTCTGGTCTCCAAAAAGGCCGAGGATGACGAGGTGCGCTGGGTCTATCTGGATATCGGCAAGTTCAACGGTCTGGCCGAAACGATGGACGAGGCCATCCGCTATCCGATCCGTTCCGAGCGGGACGGGGACGAATTGGTTCCCTGCGTGCTGGCCGGTCCGACCTGCGATTCGGTGGATGTGCTCTACGAGAAAGAGCCCTATCTGCTGCCGTTCAGCATCGAGATCGGCGATAAATTGCTGATCGAAGGGACGGGGGCTTATACCACGACCTATTCGGCGGTAGCCTTCAACGGCTTTCCGCCGCTGAAATCCTACATCATCTGAATGCGGGTAATCCGGCAGGGTAAATCGGCCCCGATTTCCGGGGCCGATTTGCTGTCAGGCTTTGTCGCATGAATGACGTAATCGGGTGACACAACACGGTGATGCAAGACAAGGATGTGACGATGAGCGAGCCTAAAGCCCGTGCGGCGATCATTCCCGTCACGCCGTTCCAGCAGAATTGCACCTTGCTCTGGTGCTCCGCGACTATGAAGGCAGCGGTGGTCGATCCGGGCGGCGATTTGCCCGTGATCCGCGACGCCATTGCCAAAATGGGCGTCAGTGTTGAAAAAATCCTGATCACCCACGGCCATATCGACCATGCGGCTGCAGCAGCGCAACTGGCGGAAGAGCTGGGCGTGCCGGTCGAGGGGCCGCACAAGGCTGATGAATTCCTGCTGCAGCAGTTGCCCGAGCGCGGTGTGCAATTCGGTATTCTGGATGCGCGTGTACTGACCCCCGACCGCTGGCTTGACCAGGGCGATCAGGTCCATGTTGGCCAGCTGACCTTCGATATCCTGCATTGTCCCGGGCACTCGCCCGGTTCTGTGGCCTTCATCAACCGCGAGGAAGGCTTCGGGCTGGTCGGCGATGTGCTGTTCAAGGGCTCAGTCGGACGCACCGATCTCGAGGGCGGCGACCATGCCACGCTGATGGCCTCGATCCGCGACCAGCTGTTGCCGCTGGATGACGGCTTTGCCTTCATCTGCGGACATGGCCCCACCAGCACCATCGGTGCGGAGCGTGCCAGCAACCCCTATGTCTTGGAAATTCTGGGCGGTTGACCGCTCCCTGCTTTGCTTTTTCGTCTCGAGAGGACCTGATGATGACCACACATCCTGTTTACGCCACCATTGACGGCCCGATCGTGATGATCGGCTTCGGCTCGATCGGACGTGGCACGCTGCCGCTGATCGAACGCCATTTCAAATTCGACCGCTCGCGTCTGGTGGTGATCGACCCGTCCGATGCCGACCGTGCTCTGCTCGACAAGGCCGGCGTGCGTTTCATCCAGCAGGCCGTGACCAAGGACAACTACCAGACCCTGCTTGGCCCTCTGCTGAAAGACGGTAAGGGTCAGGGCTTCTGCGTGAACCTGTCGGTGGATACGTCTTCGCTGGATCTGATGCGTTATTGCCGTGAGCTGGATGTGCTCTACATCGATACGGTGGTCGAGCCCTGGCTTGGCTTCTATTTCGACAACACCAAGGGACCGGAAAGCCGCTCCAACTATGCCTTGCGGGAAACCGTGCTGGCCGAGCGTCGCGCCAATCCGGGCGGCACCACGGCCGTGTCCTGCTGCGGCGCCAATCCCGGCATGGTGTCCTGGTTTGTCAAGCAGGCCCTGTTGAACCTGAAAGCGGATTTGAACCATCCGGGTGCCGAGCCGTCCAACCGTGAGGACTGGGCACAACTGGCGAAGGCCTTGGGCGTCAAAGGCATCCACATTGCCGAGCGTGATACCCAGCGCGCCAATTCGCCGAAGCCCCGCCAGAAATTCGTGAATACATGGTCGGTCGAGGGCTTTATTTCCGAAGGCTTGCAGCCCGCCGAACTGGGCTGGGGCACGCATGAGCAGTGGATGCCCGACAATGGCCGGACCCATTCCGAGGGTTGCGGTGCGGCGATCTATCTCTTGCAGCCCGGTGCCAATACCCGCGTGCGTTCGTGGACGCCGACCGCGCAATCGCAATATGGTTTTCTGGTCACCCATAACGAGTCCATTTCGATCGCCGATTATCTGACCGTGAAGGACAGCGCGGGCGAGGCGGTCTATCGTCCGACCTGCCATTACGCCTACCATCCTTGCGATGATGCGGTGCTGTCTTTGCATGAAATGTTCGGACAGGCCGGCGAACGCCAGCCGGAATGGAAAATTCTCGACGAGACCGAGATCGTCGACGGTATCGACGAGCTGGGTGTGCTGCTCTACGGCCATGGCAAGAACGCCTATTGGTACGGATCGCAGCTATCGATCGAGGAAACCCGCCGGATCGCGCCCTACCAGAATGCCACCGGATTGCAGGTCACTTCTGCCGTTCTGGCCGGCATGGTCTGGGCACTGGAAAACCCCAAAGCCGGGATTGTCGAAGCCGACGACGTCGATTTCAAACGCTGCCTCGAGGTCCAGATGCCCTATCTGGGGCCTGTTGTCGGCGTCTATACCGATTGGACCCCGCTTGCCGGCCGTCCGGGACTGTTCCCCGACGACATCGACACGTCCGACCCATGGCAGTTCCGCAACGTTCTGGTGCGCTGAACCGGGTTTTAGCCCTATCACAGGCTCTCTTTCAGGCGGTGGACTTCGGTCCGCCGCCTTTTTGTTTGCGGGGGCAGGATTGAAACACTCATCAATTTAAGCTAGCTTAAGCTAGATTTTTTTGGAGGTGGTTATGCAGTATATCGGGGCTTTTGAAGCCAAGAACACCTTGGGGGCACTGCTGGATCGCGTCGAAAAGGGCGAGGAAATTGTCATTACCCGCCACGGTAAACCGGTGGCACGGATGGTGCGCGAGGACAAAATCCGTGACCGCCAAACCGCTCGTGATGCCGCCAACGCGATCATTGCCCGTAGCAAAGGCGTGCGTCTGGCGGGCCTACCGGTCAAGGCATTGATTGAGGAAGGCCGTCGCTGATGCTGGTGCTTGATTGTTCGGTGGCTCTGTCTTGGTATTTCGAAGACGAACAAAGCCCGTTCGTCATGCAAATCATGGATCGGGTTATCGAGGATGGAGCAGTTGTGCCAGCGATTTGGCGGTACGAAATTGCCAATGGTTTCCAGTCGGCGATCAGGCGCCGCCGGATTGATGCGTTGTATCGGGATGAGTCTTTGAAAAGCCTGATCTCGCTGGATATCGAGATTGAGGCGGAGAGTTTAGACCAAGTCTGGACGCGGGTTGCCATCCTCGCCGGGCAATATCGCCTCAGTGTCTATGATGCAGCCTATCTGGAATTGGCGCAGCGGCGGGCTTTGCCTCTGGCGACGCTTGACGAGGCTCTGGCACAGGCGGCTCGAGAGGCAGGTGTGGTTGCGCTTTTGCACAATGCCTGAACGGATTAACCTCTAACTCAAGGCAGAGTGAGCAATCCTGCCGCGCCCTCGGATGTGCCGAAAACCATTCGTTTGCCCGTTTTGTCCCAAGCCAGGGCGGTGATACTGCCCTGGCCTTTGACAGGCACCCGCACCAGCAATTCGGCCGCATCGGTGAGGCGGCACAGCAGGATGCAGTTGTCCTCGTAGCCGATCGCCAGCACTAGCGCATTGGGATGAAAGGCCACTTGCGTGATTTTGGCCGGCCGCACACCACATTCGCGCGGGGGCTTGCCCATCGGGCCGTCTTTGTCCTTGAAGGGCCAGATCACGGCGGCTTCAGCCCCCGAGGTCGCCAACCACTCCCCGTCATGCGACCAGGACAGCGAACGGATTTTGGCCGGATAGCCGGACATCCGCATGTCCTTCTTGTCCGACAAACGCCAGCCATGCAGGGTATTTTCCTGCATCGAGGTCACCACAAACCGGCCATCTGGCGAGGTGGAAATATCGATATGCGAGCCCTTCCACTCCAGACTGTCCGGCGTGGCTTCAGAATTGGGGAACCACAGGCTTGCGCCATTGTAATGGGAATAAGCGAGCCGGTAGCCCTTGGGCAGAAAGGCCAAACCTTGCACCGTCGAGGGCGCTTCGCGCTTGCGCATTTCGCCTTTGCTGTCGCGGGCTGTGATGTGCTTGCCGGTTGACCATGCCATGGCCCCTGTCGGCGAGGCGGTCAGGGCGTCGATCCAGCGGCCCTTCTCGTGGCCCAGTTCGCTGCTGCTGCCATCGGGCAACGAGCGGATGACCCGACCGTCCTCGCCACCGGTCAGCACCTGATCATGCTGGATATGGGCGACAAGGATCGCCGCATCGCCGTGGGGAAGGGTGCGTGTCAGGCCATCCTCTTTCACAAACACGACCTGGCCATCTGCCAGAGCCAGAACGGGTTGCTGGCCGATAAAGCCGCTGCGCAGCACATGTTCGCCGATATCGATCGGCATGACATGGGCGGTCAGGCTGGTATGGGGAGCGGTACTCACGCGCGTGTGGCCTCCACCGCTTTCTCGATCATCGCCCGATCGAGTTTACGCCCGATAAACACTATTTTGGATTGGCGCAACTCGTCCGGTTTCCAGTCGCGTTGCAGGTCGCCATCGAGGATCATGTGAACACCCTGGAACACAAAGCGTTTCGGCTCGTTCATGAAGGAGAGAATCCCCTTGCAACGCAGGATGTCGGGGCCGTGCGTCTGGGTGAATTCGTTGATCCACGGCATGAATTTGTCAGGATTGATGTCGCCGGGCACCGTGATGGCCACCGAGCCGATTTCGGCTGAATGGTGATGGTGGTGGCCGGGCTCAAGAAAATCTGGCTCGATGTCGAGGATACGGTCGAGATCGAAGGCATTGCGGCCCATCACCGCGTCGAGACTGACGGCGGACCGCTCGGTCCTGTGCAGGGTGGCATAGGGGTTGATGGCACGGATTTGTGCTTCGACCGCCGCGAGTTCATCGGGACTGACCAGATCGATCTTGTTGAGGATGATGACATCGGCAAAGGCAATCTGGTTGCGGGCTTCGGGCGCATCCTTGAGCCGTTCTCCCAGCCATTTGGCATCGACCACCGTAACAACCGCATCAAGGCGGGTTTTTTCCGCGACATCCTGGTCAACAAAAAAGGTCTGTGCGACAGGGGCAGGGTCGGCAAGGCCGGTGGTTTCAACAATGATCCCGTCAAAGCGGCCCTTGCGGCGCATCAGGCCTTCGATGATGCGGATCAGATCCCCGCGCACCGTGCAGCAGATGCAGCCATTGTTCATCTCGAAGACTTCTTCATCCGCGCCGACCACCAGATCGTTGTCGATGCCGACTTCGCCGAATTCATTGACGACCACGGCGAATTTCTTGCCATGCGGTTCTGTCAGAATCCGGTTGAGGAGGGTGGTCTTGCCTGCGCCGAGATAGCCGGTCAGCACGGTTACTGGAATTTTCTCGCTCATGGGTCAGGCACTCGCATGGATCGGTGGTGGCAGGGCTTGCAGAGTTTCAGCCTATCAAAATCAAGGCACCATGCAAAATCAAGGCATCATGGCATTTTTGAGTATTCTGGTGTTGTGACGCATTAGTTCGATGTAAGTGGCTGCCGGTCCTGATTCAAGGGATAGGCTGTCGGAATAGAGTTTTCCGCCGATCTTTGCTCCGGTCTCCCGGGCGATTTGCTCGAGCAGGCGGGGGTCGCTGACATTTTCCAGGATGACCGCCGGAATCGACTGTGCGCGGATCTGCTTGATGACTTTGGCGATATCCTTGGCCGAGGCCTCGGTTTCGGTCGACACCCCTTGCGGAGCCAGCATTCGGATCCCGTAGGCACGGGCGTAATAGCCGAAGGCGTCATGGCTGGTGACAATGATCCGTTGGGCCGGTGGAATGTCGGCAAGGCTGGCCCTGATCTCGGCATCGAGCTGGTCGAGCTGGAGCAGATAGGCTTGGGCGCGTTGCTGGTAGAGGGGCTGGCCGTCAGGATCCATCGCGCTCAGGCCGTCACGGATGGTGGCGACATAGGATTTGACGGTAGCCACATCATGCCAGGCATGGGGATCAAGTCCGCGCAGGTGCGGGTCGGTGCTTTTGAGCGGCACGGTCGTCTGGCTGGCCAGAATGATCCGCGGGTTGCCACCTGCGGCTTTGATCAAACGCTCCATCCAGCCTTCGAATCCAAGGCCGTTGATGATGACGGCACCCGCCCGGGCAATGCGTCGGGCATCTTGCGGCGCAGGCTGGAACACATGCGCATCGGCTTCGCGGGGGACCAGCGTGCTGACATGCACCCTCTCGCCGCCGATGTGCGCGGTGATATCGGCGAGGATCGAAAAGCTGGCCACCACCTCGATCTTGCTCTGGGCCTTGGCCACAGCCAGAGGGAACAGGGCGATCAGCATACAAAGCAGACGCAATACAATAGTCATGGTTCAACCCCTGAGGTGCGGGCGTCGTATCAGGGACAGCAGCAATCCGCCATGCGAACCGAACAGGATCGAAACCGCATAGAATATGCCGGCTGTCAGGATGATCGACGGTCCGGTCGGCAGGCCGGAATGATAGGACAGCAGAATGCCGATCAGGCCAGACAGCATCCCGATGCCTGTGGCTGTGGCAATCAGCATGCCGATGCCGCGACACCAGAACCGCGCAGCCACTGCCGGCAGCATCATCAACCCGACCGCCAGCAGGGTACCCAGCGCATGGAAGCCGGCCACCAGATTGAGGGTCAACAGACCCAGAAACAACAGATGCACCCGCCCGCCATGACCGTTGACACTGGCCAGAAACACCGGATCGACACATTCGAGCACCAGCGGCCGGAAGATCAGGGCCAGCACGATCAGGCTGATGCTGGAGGCCGAGACCAGCAGCACCAGCGTGGCATCATCGAGGGCCAGCACCGAACCGAACAGCACATGCAGCAGATCGAGGTTGGACCCTTTGAGCGACAGCAGCACCACCCCGCCCGCCAGTGACAGCAAATAGAACGAGGCCAGCGTCGCATCCTCGCGCAGCACTGTGATCCGGGCCAAAGCGCCCGCCAGCAGCGCGACCGCAAAGCCGGCCACCAATCCGCCTGCCGTCATGAAGCCGAGCGAAAGCCCTCCGAGCAGATAGCCGATGGCCGCGCCGGGCAAAATCGCATGGGCCATGGCGTCGCCCATCAGGCTCATGCGGCGCAGCATCAGGAAAATGCCGATCGGACCAGCCCCGAGCGCCAGTGCGATGACGCCCACCAATGCGCGGCGCATGAAGCCGAAATCGGCAAAGGGGGCAAGGACCAGATCATACAGCATCACGGGTGCCTTTATGCCACTCTGGCGCAATAATCTGCGAAGGGATCATGCGCTTCCACCATCTGGCGGGCGGCTTGCAGATGGGCTGGTGTCAGTACATCGGACGTCTTGCCCCAGGCAATCGGCTCGCGCGCCAGCAACAGGGTTTCCGGAAAAATCCGCGCCACCAGATCCATGTCATGCAGGACGGCCAGAATGGTGCGGCCCTGCGTATGCCATTGGCTGATCAGTGCGACCAGATCGGTGGCTGTGGCACTGTCGAGTGCGGTCAGCGGTTCATCGAGCAAGAGGATGGGCGCATCTTGCAACAACAGACGGG
>Ga0114963_10000436_pt1 | contig 27872 bp, 31 predicted proteins | sample C_131016_EF_Meta_FD_87019 | JGI IMG/M metagenome (GOLD analysis project Ga0114963, IMG submission 87019) | Freshwater microbial communities from Lake Croche, Canada to study carbon cycling - C_131016_EF_MetaG | ecosystem: Environmental > Aquatic > Freshwater > Lake | place: Lake Croche, Canada... | reverse complement strand
GGGCAACCAATCGCGCGCACCAAGGCGCGCACACGCTGCACATCGTCCTGCGAAAAACCAAGCAGCTCGGCAGACAAATCAGCCGCCATCACCAACCCGCAACCAACAGCCTCGCCATGCAGCCAGTCACCGTACCCCAACCCTGCTTCAATAGCATGACCAAACGTATGGCCCAAATTTAAAATGGCGCGCATCCCGGTTTCGCGTTCGTCTTGTGAAACAACGTAGGCTTTGAACTCGCACGAGCGACGGATCGCGAACGCCAAAAGTTCGGGATCGCGCGCCCGCAAGCCCGCTACATTTTTTTCACACCACTCAAAAAACTCTGGATCAAGGATCAAACCGTACTTGATCACCTCCGCGAGTCCCGCAGACATTTCGCGGTCGGGAAGCGTATTGAGCACACTGGTATCAATTTCAACCGCGATTGGTTGATAAAAGGCGCCAATCATGTTTTTACCCAGAGGATGGTTCACTGCCGTTTTACCGCCAACAGAAGAGTCCACCTGGGCAAGCAACGTCGTAGGCACTTGTACAAAGCGCACACCCCGTTGATAGACTGCAGCAGCAAACCCTGCCATGTCACCAATCACACCACCACCCAAGGCCACGATCACAGTGCGCCGATCAAGTTGCGCACCAAGCATTGCATCAAAAATCAGGTTGAGCGTCTCGAGCGTTTTATAGGCTTCGCCATCGGGCAAAAGTACCGGCACAAGGCGCTTGCCAGTTGTTGCGAGCACCTGCGTGACCTGCGCGCCCATTAAAGCCTGCACGGCCGGATTGGTGATGAGCACGATCGAGGTGGCGTCAGACGGAATCGTTTGCGCCAGAGCCGAGAGACGCCCTGGGGCAATACGGATCGGATAGTGCCCGCCTGGGGTCGCGACATCTACGGTGTGCATGGCTTATTCTCTGGTGGATGGCTGGCAGTGAAATCTGCCCGCATGTTCTCGGATGAGTTCTCGGGGTGGCGCTGGGCCTGTCGGTCAATCGCCTTATCAATTTGTTTGAGGCGCTCAACTAGTTGAGCCACAAGTTGTGTAACCGAGATCGAACCTGTGTCCATGACAACATCGGCAACCTCGCGATACAGCGGTTCGCGTAACTCGAGCAAATTGCGCAAGGTGCCGCGCGGATCTGCTGTGGCTAGCAGAGGGCGATTGCGGTCGCGCCCGGTTCGGCGATACAGTTCGTCAACGCTGGCTCTAAGGTAAACCACCACGCCACGCGTACTTAAGGCATGACGGTTTTCTGGGGCCAACACTGCACCCCCACCGGTGGCCATGACAAGCCCTGGTCGTAGCGTGCAATCGTCTAACACTTGACATTCACGCTTGCGAAAACCCACCTCGCCTTCGATTTCAAAAATAATCGGAATTCGCACCCCGCAACGCGCTTCGAGCTCGTGATCGAGATCAAGAAACTCGCGATGCAACGCTTTTGCCAGACTCTTGCCAATTGTAGTTTTGCCAGCACCCATCATCCCGACCAAAAAAACAGGGGTATGGTTTGCCCAGGCGCTTTGCTGCGCAGACAAATCGTGGGCCGTGCTCGAGGCATTTGGCTCGCAACTGTGAGGCGATTCGGGGGTCAACGCGTTATTCATAGCGTGATTATCACATTGACCGCCATACACCCCAAACTCACTCGAGAAATACTCCTAAAAAACTACTTCAACTATGCCCCTAAATGGGGAGAATTTCTGCGCATTCCGTTAAACTGGCAAGTAATGAGCAAATACACCGACCCCTACGACAACGACGAACCCGACGAGCCCCCAAAGCGTGGCGCCTGGATCATTGGATTTTTTCTTAAACTTGCCATTTTATCGGCAGGCTTAGCCCTTTGTGGTGCCTTACTGTTCACCATGGCGCTAGCGCTCGCCTGGCCAAATGTGCCAGAACTGACGGCCATGACAGACTACCGTCCGCGTGTCCCGTTGCGTATCTTTACCGCTGACAAAGTCATGATCGGCGAATTCGGCGAAGAACGTCGCAACGTGCTGCGTTTTAACGAGATTCCTGATGTCATGAAATCAGCCGTTCTCTCTGCTGAAGACGACCGGTTTTACCAGCATGGCGGCGTCGACTGGTTTGGGGTCGTTCGCGCAGGCTTAACCAACCTGATCTCAATGCAAAAAACGCAGGGCGCCAGCACGATCACCATGCAGGTTGCCCGCAACTTTTATCTATCGTCTGAAAAAACTTATTCGCGCAAGTTTTATGAGCTTTTGCTGACATTCAAAATTGAAGCGAACCTCAGCAAAGACCAGATCCTTGAGCTGTACTTGAATCAAATTTATTTGGGTAACCGCGCATATGGTTTTGCTGCTGCGTCACGCACGTATTTAGGCAAGCCTCTCTCTGAGATCACGCCTGCAGATGCCGCCTTGCTGGCCGGTATCCCAAAAGCACCCTCACGCTTTAACCCAATCGCCAATAAACCGCGCGCCGTGTTACGCCAACGTTACGTGCTAGGTCGTATGCACTCGCTGGGCTATTTAACCGAGGCTGAATACAAAAAAGCGCTCGAACAGCCTGTCGTCATCAAATCGGCCGAAGGAACCCCCGCCGGTGGCTTTTCGGTGCACGGCGAATATGTCTCTGAGCTAGCCCGACAACTCATGATCAGCGTCTACCCTGACAACGTTTATTCGCGCGGTTTAAATGTCTACACAACGATCCAGTCAAAAGATCAGCAGTGGGCCTACGAATCCCTGCGCGAAGGTGTGCTTGATTACACACGTCGCGCAGCCTACCCAGGGCCCGAGGCGCAGCTCAATATGCCCGCTGGCATTGAAAATAACACTGCAAAGCTTGATGAATTTTTAGATGGCGTGTTTGACAAGCATCCAGACCGCACCGAAATGCTGATTGGCGTGGTGCTCTCGGTTAAGCCCGACGAGGTCAGAGTCGCCCGTAGTTCAACCGATATCATTTCAATTAAAGATAAAAGAGCCTTGGGTGTGATTGCCCGTGCGCTTAATCCTAAAGCGCCTAACGAACTGCGCCTGCAGCGTGGCTCGGTCGTTTACCTGCACAAAAGCACCGAATACTGGGAGATCCTAAATCTTCCGACGGTGCAATCTGCCTTTGTCTCGATGATTCCGCAAGATGGGGCAATCCGCGCCATGGTGGGGGGGTTTGACTTTTACCACGGTAACTTTAACCGGGTAACCCAAGCCTGGCGTCAGCCTGGTTCGGCGTTCAAACCGTTTATTTATGCCGCATCTCTTGAGCGTGGTTTAACCCCTGGTACGGTGATTTCTGATCAACCTTTTGAGTTGACGGCCGAGCAAACGGGCTCAAAAGCGTGGTCGCCCAAAAATTACGGTGGGCAATACGACGACAAACTCACCATGCGCGAGGCCATTGCCCGCTCTAAAAACATGGTGTCCATCCGTATTTTGCAGTCAATCGGGCCAAAATATGCCCAAGACTATATTGCTCGCTTCGGTTTTGACAAAGCACGTCACCCTGCTTACCTGCCCATGGCACTAGGCTCGGGCGCGGTCACCCCAATGCAGCTTGCAGCTGGATTCTCGGTGTTTGCCAATGGCGGCTTCCGGATTACCCCTTTTCTAATCGACCAAGTCACCGATGCCAACGGTCAAGTCATTATGCAAGCTCGGCCCACATTGGCAGGCGACTCTGCCGCGCGCGCGATTGATGCCCGCACCGCCTATGTGATGGATGATTTGCTGCGCGGGGTCGCCACCTCTGGCACCGCAGCCCGCTCGCGCCAAGTGATTAAACGTGGTGACTTAGCTGGCAAGACAGGTACCACCAACGACTCTGTGGATGCCTGGTTTGCGGGTTACACACCACAATTGGTGGGCGTCGCTTGGATGGGGTATGACCAACCGAAATCGCTTGGCTCGCGCGAAACCGGCGGCGGCGCTTCGCTACCCGTCTGGTTAGGCTATATGCAAAATGCACTCAAAGCGTTTCCAGAACAAAAACGCGCCCCACCACCTGAGGGGTTAATTATTGACGGCGGCAACATGTATTTCAGCGAGTTTCCACCTGGCCAGGCCATTATGAAACTCGGCACCGCCGAAAAAAATGACTCGCTCGGCGACTTTTTAAACAATATTGACACCAATCGCCCCAATCCGGCTCTGGCTAACTAAAATACGACTTTCAAGGGTTTGCCTGTTGCATCCGAGCAAACCTGAGATAAAGTATCGTGCAGATCGGCACCACCACGGGTATCTTTCCAGTGTTGGCCGTCAAAACGATAATGAAAGCCGCCGCTTCTGGCAGCGAGCCACATTTCGTGTAGCGGTGCCTGACTATTGATCACGACTTGATGGCCGTTTTCAAAAATCAGATTCAGTACATTGCCTTGGCGTTTGGTTTCAACGTCAAGGTCAAGTTGATCAAACCAGTGGTCGGCTTGGGCTTCAACCGCATCTAGTAGTGCGGTCACCCGAGCATGAAATTCAGTATCGTTCATAATCCTTATCCTCACGTTTGACGGAGCGCGCAGTGATCAGCAAAACCGACAACCACAAAAGTGCTCGCATTGTAGCGATGCTGACACTTGCCGTGTTGGTCGCAGGCTGCGGCTTCAAAGGCCCGCTGTATTTGCCCTTGAAAACCCCTGACCCCAAGCCCTACACGACGCCTTTTTCAATGTACGGCGTAATCCCGGACGAGCAAGATATGGTAGTGCCATTTTTTGATGAAGATTTAATGCTGATCCCAACGCCAGTTGTCATTGATTAAGGCAACTACAGCGCCCAAAATTTTTACCTCACTTACCTTATGGTCGTGCACTTAGTTGCTTTCTTCACGTACTTCGCTTTTTCTGCGCACTTAGCTTTCACCGCGCTTCTTGATCTACGCGCTTCTTGCTTGCATTGTTACCCAAATCGCGTACTAAACCTTGAATACCCATAGCCACAACATGACCGCTCAACTTGTTTCGCCTGCGGGCGCTCCTTTTTTTCACTATCAAGCGGGCCAGCTTCACGCTGAGGGCGTGTCCCTGGCTGAGCTGGGCCAAGAGCTTGGCACACCTTTGTATGTGTATTCGCGCGGTGCGCTGGCTGCAGCGTGGGCCTCGTACCAAGCGGCCTGCGTCGGGCACGAGGTCTTAGTATGCTTTGGCATGAAGGCCAATTCAAACCTCGCGGTTTTGAAAGAATTTGCACGTCTAGGCAGCGGTTTTGACATCGTATCTGGGGGCGAACTTGCCCGCGTGCTCGCCGCTGGGGCCGAGCCCGCCAAGGTAGTATTTTCGGGTGTTGGTAAGCAAGCCTGGGAGATGCAGGCCGCGCTTGAAGTCGGAGTCAAATGCTTCAATGTCGAATCGCTTCCTGAACTGAGGCGCTTGTCTGAGGTTGCGGCGGCAATGGGCAAAGTCGCAGCGGTTTCGCTGCGGGTCAATCCAGATGTCGACGCCAAAACCCATCCTTATATTTCAACAGGTCTTAAAGAAAACAAGTTTGGGATCGCGATCGAAGAGGCACTCAACGCCTACACACTGGCGGTGTCTTTGCCCGCTCTCTCTGTCGTGGGAGTTGATTGCCACATCGGCTCGCAGATCACTGAAGTGAGCCCTTACCTTGACGCCTTAGACAAGTTACTAAAGCTGGTTGATCAACTCAAAAGCGCCGGCATTACGCTCAAACATCTGGATCTTGGGGGCGGTTTGGGTATTCGATACGATGACGAAACCCCGCTCGCACCCAAGGTGTTGCTCGACAAAGTCTTTGAGCAACTGCAAGCGCGGGGTTATGGGCATTTGCAATTAGTGCTTGAGCCGGGTCGGTCGCTCGTTGGCAACGCTGGGGTGTTGCTCACGACGGTGCAATATCTTAAGCATACTGAGGCACGCAATTTTGCTATTGTTGACGCGGCGATGAACGATTTGATGCGCCCGGCGCTTTATGAAGCGTGGCATGGTGTGCTACCTGTTGCCGAGCGGGCGACCGAGGCAACACTCTATGACGTGGTTGGGCCCATTTGCGAAAGTGCCGACTGGCTGGCACGCGGCCGGCAGTTGGCGCTTGCCGAGGGCGATATTTTGGCCATTGACTCAGCCGGCGCTTACGGGTTTGTAATGGCGGGTAATTACAACAGTCGGCCACGCCCCGCCGAGATCATGGTCGATGGCGACCAGTTTCATGTCATCCGCCAACGCGAAACCTTCGCTGATTTGATTCGTGGCGAGACCTGCTTGCCCGATTAAGTAGAAGACCTCGCTTGGCGCCTTCAGCGCGTTTGCTACGAACAACAGCTTTTTTGAGTGTGCGCAATGTAGACGCGTGCACTCAACTTACCGAGCCGCTGTGCTGATGGGCACGCTCAATTCGCCAATAGGCTGGTTTTTTAACTGCAAAACCTACAACGCGTCAGACGTGTTTAGCGCCCCAACAAGCCTTTAAAAAAGCTTTCAGTATTGACGGCAAGTGTTTCAAGGTGATAGCCACCCTCTTGCACGACCACCGTGGGTAACTTCAGACCTGCAATCATTTGACCCAGTCGCCCAAAGCCTTCGGTAGTCACAGCAACCTTAGATTGCGGATCATCTTTGTACACATCAAATCCCAAGGCCAACACAAGCGCGTCTGGCTTAAAGGCGTGCAGCGCAACCAAGGCTTTTTCAACGTGCTTAAAAAACACCTCTTCGCTTGAGCCATGCGGCATCGGCAGATTCAGGTTATAGCCTTGACCTAGTGCCGTGCCGCCTTCATCATCAAAGCCCGCAGTGGCGGGATAAAAGTTGAGTGGGTCACCGTGAACAGAAATGTAAAACACATCATCGCGTTCGTAGAAAATTTCTTGAACGCCTTGGCCGTGATGCACATCGGTATCGAGGATCACCACGCGTTGATGCGTTGTACGCAATACCTGTGCAGCAATCGCCGCATTGTTGATGTAACAAAAACCACCCGCTGCATCTTTGCGTGTGTGGTGCCCGGGCGGGCGACATAAGGCATAGGCTTGCTGGTCGCCGGCCAAGACCGCCTTTGCCGCCGCTACAGCTGCCTGCGCGGCCCAATACGACGAAATCCAGGTATCAGGGCCAACCGGGCAGCTGCCGTCTGCCAAATAACGTGCTGTCTGAGCCAAAATCCCGCGCAAGGCATTGGGCGAACGCACAAAAATATTTGAGATCACTTCGTCGCCCCAATCAGGGCCCGTTTTCTTCCAGATCGCATGAGCGGTTTCAAGATACTGTAAATAGCCTGCATCATGAATCGCGAGCAAGGGCTCCATGCCGTGGTCTTCGGGTTCGGTAACCGTCAGGCCGAGTTGGGCTAGGCCTTTTAAAATCTGAACGACACGCTCTGGGATCTCTTGTGGGGTTCGCATCTGGCCACGCGACAGGTAGGTACGTGGATGATGCAGTTTTTGTTTGGGATGGAAATACGTTTTCATCATGAGATCTCAAAAAAATCAATAACGGTGTTGCCCTCGCGGCACAAACAACCCAATCGCTTAAGCACGCTTTGCACGAAAATGTCCCAACAACATCGGAAGCGTTAACGATAATCCCGCTGCGACGATCAACGCAATACCCGTTAAGGATAGTAACGAGGGCATTTGGGCAAAAAACAACTCGCCAAAGATGACGGCAAGCACGAGCTGAAAATAATTGAAAGGCGCGAGCGTCGAGGCCGGAACCGTCTTAAACGCGTAAATTAATAAAAATTGGCCGATGCCACCGCTTAAACCCATCAATATGATTTCAAGCGTATCGCCCAGATTTGGCCATTTGGTTGGCCACCAACAAACTAAAACAGCCAAGCCCAACAACCAGCAGATCAATGACGAATACGCAAACATTTGTTCGCTTTGCACACGATGCGCCAGCTTACGCGTGAGCAATTGCACCAAGGCATAACCCGTTGCGGCCACAAGCATGAGCAGGCTGCCAAACAACGATACCCCCGTACCAGCACTTTGCGTCGTCGAGGCATCACCCACTGGATTTACGATCAACAACATACCGACCATGCCAAGCACGACCGCCGCGTATTGTTTGAAACCCACGGTTTCACGCAATACCAGCGGAGCAAGTAATACAACGATTAAAGGCGATACAAAATATAGTGCAGTGGCTTCAGCCAAAGGAAGATACTGCAACGCAGGCATAAAGCATATGCCAACGCTGCCAAGTAGCGCACCGCGATAAATCAGTAGCTTACGCTCAGCGGGCCTAATGTAAATCGGCACACGCTTGACCCACATCACGCACCAGGCCAAGACAATGATGACGCTGTACCGCGCCATGTTGACTAAGGGCGCTGAATAGCGCCCTACCAGATCTTTTGCCAACGCATCCAAACAAGCAAAGGCCACCAGCGAACATAAAAAAATTGCGCAGCCTTTGAGCCACTGGACTTGTCGAACCACTGCTGGCAGCGGCACATGACTCAGCGAGCTCATACGGCGATTAACCCGTTTAAAGGTGAGGCAATATTCAACCTGGCGAAGGGGTCGCGCGCGAGATGTTGCGCAGCCGTACCAATACCACAGTAATTACAAGTCCAAACAGCCCGAGGGCGCCGTAACTTGCCCCGTAACTTTTCAACACTCCTGCCAAAACGCCGAAGAGCGGTGGGCCTAAGACGACGCCAAAAAAAGTAATGCATAAGGTGCCGCCGGTAGCGACACTGGCCTGACCTGCAGGCGCCAAGCGCGCTATTTGTGCCAGAAAAACGCCGTTCCAGCCAATCGCTGAAGCACCAAAAATGGCCAGTACCGGAAACAACAGCCAAGGTGAAGAATCTGGGCGAAGCAACGCGGTACCCACTGCGCCGACGGTCAACAACAACGCGATCACGATCAACATCACCGTGGGGCTCAACCAACGATCAGCCACATAGCCCCACAAGATTCGCCCGATGACGCCCCCCGCTTGCGCTACGGTCAAGGCAGCCCCGGCTGCCACAAGCGACCAGCCCAGATCCTCAAATAAAAACGTTACGAGGTATGCCATCAAAGACATCTGACAAACTGCAAACAGAAACGAGGTCATTGACAACGCGCGCAGGCTGGGGTGATTAAAAATTAAACGCAGCGGTTGCACCACGCTTGCGACCAACGAGGGTTTTACCGTGGGGTCTCGATCATCATCCAGAGCCGCGCGCAGTGGTTGTATGGCCCAAGCGCAAAGCAAACACGCGGCGCCCGAGGATATAAATGCCAACTGCCAACCAATCGCGATATCAAGCGAAGGCACAAGGGCGCCTGCGATCATGCCCCCAAGCGGCACACCAGTTTGTTTGACTGAAAATACAAACGAGAGTTTTTCGGGTGGGGTCGTTTTGATGAGCAGATGAGAGCTTGCAGGCGTAATCGGACCGTAGCCAGCCCCAATAAATAAGGCCCCTAGCCCGATGGCAAACGGATGTGGGATTGCACACAAAAACAAGCCTATGGCTGCCGAAAGCAAACCGGCCTGGCTTAAGCGCATCGCGCCCCAACGCTTGACTGCCGCGCCACCCAGCAGGGTGGCCACCATGGCCGCAAAATACACGAGTGCTACGTAAGCGCCTAGGTAATTTGTCGACAACCCAATTGCTTTGGCAACTTCGGGCGCCACGACCGGCAGATTCAGCAGGGCCATCGCAACGAGCGACTGAACGGTCAAAGTTGCAACTAGTACAACCCAAGGTCTGGCAGGTGTCACGATGAAGGTGTTACGGTTAGACCGCCTAGGGCGGGTTGTGTTTCAGGTTACAGCGCGCCGTAAGAGTGGAGCCCCGAGAGAAACATATTAACCCCCAAAAAGGCGAAGCCTGTTACCAGCAAACCAACTAACGCCCAATAGGCGGCCATGGTGCCTCGCAAGCCCTTCATCAGGCGCAAATGCAACCATGCAGCGTAATTCAGCCACACAATCAGCGCCCAGGTTTCTTTAGGATCCCATTGCCAGTAAGCGCCCCAGGCATCTGCAGCCCATAAGGCACCCAAAATAGTTGCGACGGTAAAAAAGGCAAACCCAATGGCAATGGCGCGATACATGATGTCATCGAGCACCTCAAACGAAGGCAGCCGCTCACCAATCGGCTTGCGAAATAACAAAATCGTGCCCACAATCAGGGCACCGATGCCGAAGTACAACATCCAGGTGGTCGAGAATCCTTCGCTGCGAAAAATCATCGGCTCTCCGGCCAGCAACACTCCCAGCACAAATAGTGGAGTGAGCTTGAGCCATGACTTCGTTTGACCGTGTTGTTTAACCAAATAAGCAAACGCCACCATCGCGGCCAACGAAAACGTGCCATAACCGATAAAGTTGGCCGGAACATGAATCTTCATCCACCAGCTTTTTAAGGCGGGCACCAAGGGCTGAATTTGCGCTGCGTCACGCGTAAATGAGTACCACAGCAAAAATACGACCGCCGAAGTAATCACGAGCAACACAAAACCGCCGAGCGCACGCGTCGCGTACCGACGCTCGTAGTACAAATAAAATAACGCGGTGATTAACGCAAATAAAACAAAGACTTCGTACAGGTTGCTGACGGGGATATGACCAATATCAGATCCGAGCAAATGGCTCTCGCGCCAGCGAACCAACATGCCGGTTGTGCCCGCAAACACCGCAGACCACGTCAGTACTGTGCCAAGCCATGCCGACGTGGGGCTGACAAATCCTAGCCAATAACAGGCTGTCGCCAAAAAAAATAAGGCGCACATCCACAGAATTGCGGACTGAGACGAAAACAAATACTTTAAAAAGAAGATTTGCTCAGCGCGAGCAATATCACCTTGATATAGCCAGATTGCAAAGCCCGCGGCCAGTGCAGTCGTGAGCATTAACGAGCGCAACGGCCGCCATAGCCAACCCATCCAGGCAAAGGTCGGCACAGCGCACACCAAAATGATTTGCTCGTAGTAATCCATCGACTGACTAAACGTATTGAGCGCGTAGCCGGCCCCAAGTGCCAACAGCGCAACAAATAAAATGTCGGTCCAGTTTGGACGGCCACGCTGTTCGCGTGCATCGCCTGACTCTGAGAGGTCATCCCAATCGTTGTGCGATTCGGCGATTGCATTCGTCATGACAGAAATCTCGATGAAGTGAAAAAAATAAGACGTGAATTCGACTTAACTCAGCTTGTTCAGCGCGGCCTTGAACCGATCAAACTCACGGTTAAAATCGAGTGTACGCTTTTGGGATGTCATCGCGGCTAATACACGGGTGCCATTTGAATGTTCTGCCGGGCGCAACCACACCCAGATGCGCCGATCACGCACATAAAACATCGTAAAGACCCCCAACACTAAAAACAAACATCCCAGATAGACGATGCGTTTTCCGGGTGTACGGCTGACTTGAAAAACACTAGCCTGCACATGGTTAAACGATTTTAGGGTCAGCAACAAAGGGGCTGGGTACAGTGTTAAATCTGAAAGCGCAGCCACCGCTAATCTAGACCAGTTTGCATCCAGCTCTAATTGCTGCGCCGAAGTACCCAGCACTGGCTGACCGGCACGTTCACGCGCAAGACCTCGCAACTCATGAACGGCAGAGCCCAGCAAGCGGATCACAATGTCAGCGGCACGCTGCTGCTCGGCCAAAGGCACATTTGTCTCAAGAAACCGAGAAATCGCTTGTAAGCCACCTTCAGCAAAGGTGTCGAGCGCGCGTTGCGCCGAGACCTGTAACGCCTGTTGGTCAGCCGGGCTGCCCTGATACGCGCGGGCAAACCGTCTTACTGCCTCTGCTCTGTCTGTGGGATTAGCCAGCGCTGCACGCAGGCGCATAAACTCGTCGGCGGTGTTGTAGTCATCGACTGGCAGACGTAAATACCTAAAGCCTGGACGGCCGGGCTCTTGGACACCGGCTAACAACACCCGTGAGCCGTCGAGTTCAGCCGGAAGCATATATTGGTGAAACGTGGTGGCCTGACCACTTGCATCGATCAATCGGTATTCAACACTTGGCCCGATATTGCGTAGGTTTTTATTTTTCTTACCTGCAGCGCTACCGGTGACTGAAGCAACATGTTCGCCAAATTCTTTAGGCGCTGACGGCTCACCGGCCGTAAGATCCTCGACATTAATGGTGCGCAACTTGGTGATTTCGGCTTTGAGGGTTTGGCCCGACCCGCCCAAAGCGATGTCGCTGGTTTGCCCGACCATGGCTTTTAAACCGAAGGTGTCTGTCCGAACGCCAGATAGGGGATAGCCAATCAGTTCAACCTCGCTCCCACCATCATCAAAGCTTGATTGGTAAACCGTGACGCCTTTGAAATGTAAGGGCTCATTGACTTCGATGTTAGCTTCGAACATTTTGCCCGTATCTGGATCGGTGACTTCGACCTGACTCATGAAGCGGCTAGGCATGCCGGTCGAGTAATAATCCACTACAAACTTTTTTAAGGCTAAAGTAAAGGGTAAGGGCTGCACCAAGGCGCCATCATCGACTGTGATTATTGCCGAGCTGCGCTTGCTGCCCTCAGGGACAAGCACGTTGGCACGAAAGCTTGGGTTATCGACCGACAGACGTCCGCGCTCGGGCACGTCAGCGATCATCATGTTTTCAACGATTGGGGTTTTACCAAAAAGCCAAACTTGCAGGCGTATGGGTAATTCGCTATCAAGCAAGCCACCCACGCAAATCACGACGATTGCTGCATGTGCAAAGATATAACCCAACCGATTACCGCTGCCACGCTTGGCAGCTAACAACAACGAATCACCGTCGGCACGTTGTTTCACGGCATAGCCTTGCCGCTGCAGCCAAGCCTGTATTGAAGCACTGGCCTTTGCCGTATCGCGAATGGTATCAATTTCAATTTTGTGATGAAACGAACGCAGGCTTGACGCACGAATATGCTCGCGAAATGACCTTGCATCTTTCAGCATTTTAGGCGCGTTACGGGTCAAACATAAGCTGGTCGAGAGCACCAAAAACGCCATCGTGACCAAAAACCACCAACTGTTATAGATGTGCCAAATAGAAAACTTATCTAAGACTTCAAACCAAAAGGGGCCGAACTGATCAATGTAGGCATTAGCCGAACGCCCCTGCGCAACCACGGTTCCAATCAGGCTTGCCATACAAATAAACACCAGCAAACTGATCGAAAAGCGCATCGAGCTGAGCAGCTCGAGCGTATTGATTAGGGCAGACCCAGAGCGCGGTCCGCCCGACCCCGCACTAGGCGTGGCATCATTTGCGATTGACTGGTTTGGCGTACTGGATGTTGTCACGGTGTGTATTCAAAAAAAAGGGGGTGTCTTTCGACCCCCCCTGGCTTGCGTGCGAACGACGCAGGTGCCTAGCGCAAACCTGCTGCGTAGTCAGAGACAGCCTTAATGTCAGAGTCAGACATCCGATCAGCGATTTGGTTCATCATGGGGCCGTTTGCACGGTGCCCAGCTCGAAATAATTTAAGTTGCTCTTCGATGTAGCTTGGGTATTGGCCAGCTAAACGCGGATATTGGCCAGGGATGCCGGCGCCATTTGGCGAATGACAGCCCGCGCATGCTGGCACGTTGCGCTCGGGGATCCCACCGCGCCAGATGTGCTGACCACGCTCGAGTGATTTTGGATTGGTTGCTGTAGCGGGTGCAGTCAGCTTTTGCTGAGTAAGATACACCGAGAGGTTACGCATGTCGTCTTCGGTCAGTGACGCTGCCATCGCGCTCATGACTGAGGGTGCGCCATCAACGCTTTTACGCAATGCCTCAGTTTCGCCTGGTTTGGGCCGAAAGTTCGTTAATTGCTTGTAAATGTATTCATGTGACTGCGCTGCCAAATTAGGGTTGACAGGGATCGTGCTGTTACCCGCTGCGCCATGACACGACACGCAGGCCACGACACCACGCGCAGCGTCACCCTGTTCATAGAGCGTGGCACCCTTTGCAGCATCTGGCTTGGCAGGACCAGCCGCGGCATCGGCCGCAATGCTTGGGGCCATGGCAGAGACGCCGAGTAGCAGACAGCTTGCTAACACTACCTTTGACAACAAATACTTCATTGAAGACCTCGACGCCGAGTGGGGCACAAAAACACCTAATCCACAAAAAACCACTGTTTTAGACGCACGATTATACAATAGCGTCTGAACTGATTCTCTTAGGCCCTACAGTGTCCCTATTGCAACACGCTTCGTTTTTTACCTCAGCGGCCCGACTCGACCAATTGCCTGAGCCCGGCGCCCCTGAGGTTTGTTTTGTAGGGCGCTCAAACTCTGGTAAGTCTACCGCCATCAACGTTCTAACCAACCAAAAACGACTCGCTTTTTCAAGTAAAACGCCAGGTCGGACTCGGCTTATTAACATGTTTGGTCTGCCTGACCCGCTCGATCCTGACGAGCGGTTAGGCTACCTAGTTGACCTGCCTGGCTATGGTTATGCGGCGGTGGCTCATCGTGCCCGTGAAGAGTGGGCCGATATTTTGGGCGGCTATTTGCAAAGTCGTGAGTCGTTAGCGGGTATCGTTTTGCTGATTGACATTCGTCGGGGTGTGACTGAGTTAGATCGTCGCTTGGCGAACTGGATTGCACCGACCCGGCGCCCGGTGTTGGCTTTGCTGACAAAGGCCGACAAGTTTCCGTATGGTCAACGTATTAAAGCCGTCTTTGCAGTAAAAAAAGAACTAGAGGATATCGGGGCGTTAAATGCGGTCCCATTCTCTGCCACGGCACGGATTGGTCTCGAAGAGGCTACCCTGCAAATCGAAAACTGGATCTCACCACAGGTCGTACCATGACAACTCCACACCTCATCCTTGCCGACTATCCGGCCAACCGTCCACGTCGCTTACGCCACGATGATTTCTCTCGTAGACTTGTGCGCGAGCACTCACTCTCGGTTAACGATCTTATTTATCCTGTATTCGTGACTGAAGGCAAAAAGGTCAAGCAAGTTATTGACTCTATGCCAGGCGTTTTGCGTTACTCGCTCGACACGTTGTTGCCCGTCGCCGAAGAGTGCGTCAAGCTCGGCGTGCCGATCATGGCTCTGTTTCCGGTTATTGATCCTGCTCTCAAAACCCCTGAGGGCGGCGAGGCCATCAACATCAACGGCTTAATCCCCCGCGTAGTGGCCGGCCTTAAAAAGCGCTTTCCCGAATTAGGGATCTTGACCGACGTCGCACTCGATCCGTACACCAGCCACGGTCAAGACGGTGTGATCGATGCTGACGGTTATGTCATGAACGACATCACCGTTCAAATCCTGACTCAACAGGCCTTAATTCAAGCGCAATCTGGGGTGGATATCGTTGCCCCAAGTGACATGATGGATGGTCGCATCGCTTCGATCCGCGAAGCGCTTGAGGCGAATGGCTATATTCACACGCGCATCATGGCGTATTCGGCTAAGTTTGCGAGTGCCTTTTACGGTCCCTTCAGGGACGCGGTGGGGTCAGCAAACAATTTAGGCAAGTCTAATAAGCTGACTTACCAAATGGATCCAGGCAATATTGACGAGGCGCTGCGCGAGGTGGCGGCCGACCTACGTGAAGGCGCCGACATGGTGATGGTCAAACCCGGGATGCCCTACCTTGACGTTTTACGGCGGGTAAAAGACGCGTTTCGCGTACCGACCTTTGCTTATCAGGTCAGTGGCGAATACGCGATGCTGAAAGCGGCTGCGGCCAACGGTTGGCTTGACCACGACAAGGTCATGATGGAGACCCTTTTAGGCTTTAAACGAGCCGGTGCTGACGGGATCCTCACTTACTTCGCTTTGGCGGCTGCCAAGCTGTTGAATCAAAAGTAAGGTTCGACGTCTGCCTGTCAAGCCTGGCGTTTTTGTGAACGCCAGGCAACGACAGGCGCCAAAACTGGCATGCTGAAACTTTCGACTTGAAAAACAGCCGATCTATTTAAATGACCGCTGCGGCTTCGCTTTGATTTGTTCTACGTCGTTTGACGTGTTTTTAAACGCCAGCCAAAGTAAAGCGCCAACAGCGGCAAGCCAATAATTCCGATCGGAAACACGGCGCCTAGACCAAAATAATCCACCACGACAGACGCCACGATAACGCCTACCGATTGTCCAAAAAATAAAAATGATGCGAACAAGGCGACAGCCGTTCCGCGCATCGCGGGCGACATTTGTGTCGCATGGGTTTGAAGCACGGCGTGCAACAAGTAGTAGCCGAGCCCTAGCAATAACCCCGCCAGTAGCCCCCAGTACCACACCGACGATAACCAGTACACGGCGAAAGCAAACGCCATCATCAAGCCCCCCAACGTCGCCAGACGGTACTCGCCCAACCTGCGCACAAAGTAGCTGGCATAGAGCGCGTACACCAGAGCGCCCACGGCAAAGAAGCCACTGACCGCACCGGCCCACGCGACAGGAATGCCATGGTGCTCATGCAAATAGGCGGGTACGAAAGCCAGAGGGCCAAAAACAAAAGCACCCTCTAAGCTCACCACGACCAGTACGATGCGTGCCCACGGTGCTGCGACAACCGCCAACAAGGGGCTTAAGAAACTCGCCTCTACATCACGACTTGTAGGCATTTCAACAACAGAACGGCGCCGTGAAATCAAGAGCGCTCCAACCACAAGATACACAACTGCCAAAAACACAAAGGCCCAGCGCCACCCAAGCGTATCAGCAAAGACGCCACCTAATAATTGCCCAATTGCGATCCCCGATATTGAACCTAATAAATATCTGGCGAGTGTTGCTTGTCGGTGCTCGTAGGGGACGTGGTCACCAATCCATGCCATTGACAAAGGAATGATGCCAGCAGCCGTTGCGCCCGAAATAAAACGCCCGAGCTCAAGCCAACCAAGGGTAGGGGCACTGGCGACCAATAAACTGCCGCCCGCGCAGCCAAAGGTTGCAAGGGACAATACAAAAAATTTACCGTAGCGATCACCCACCGGACCATAAAAGAACTGCATGACCCCGTACGCAATTGAAAAGTACGTGACAGCGCTTGAGGCCTGCGCGGTGCGAACCCCAAACTCAAGAGCTAAAACAGGTAGCAGGGGATCGCAAATTCGAAACGCACTTGAACTGGCAAACGCCGCAAGAGCGAGCAAAACAATGACTGGCGTTGTGGAGGAGGAGGTTGACCGATGCAGCGGTGTCATGAAACGTGATGTCGTTGAAGCGTTGTAAGCGTCATTGACGCACTGTTTGGTTAAACCCAAAGCTCATTTCAAACTTAGCAGTCGGTCGAGATTTGAAGCAAAACGTTTTGCGTCTTGAAATCCAACAACACGCACGTCTTTTCGTTCTTGGCCGCCTGCGTCAAAAAATATAATGCCAGGTGGTCCAAAGAGCTTGTAGCGTTTAAGCAGAGCACGGTCGTCAGGGTCATTGGCCGTTACATCTGCCTGCAACAGAAGTAGTTGACCCATACGTGCAGCGACATTTGGGTCGGTAAACGTAAAGGACTCCATCTCTTTGCAAGATACACACCAATCCGCATAAAAATCAAGCATCACTGGGCGCGCAGACTGTGCAAGCGCGGCCTCGAGTTCAGCGACTGTTCGAACACGCTTGAATACAGGCTGGTTGATGTGATTGTTTGTGACGGCGCCGTCGGCCCTCACTGTGCGCTCTGTGTCGCCTACCAGCGCACTTCGTGCGCTGGATGGAACTGAAGTGCGCGCTAAAGCCTCTTGGGTTGCGTCACGCGAAAGCGTCTCGGTCGTATTTGCCCGAGCCAAGTGTGCCAGTGGCTGCAATAACGAGCGCCCCCCGCTCGCAATACCAAGCAACCAAATTAAACAGAGCATGGTCAGCAAAACACCCAAGGTTTTACGCAGACGCCCAACCAACCCCGGCTCTGCGCCGTGCGAGTCAAAGGTTCGCAACAACACCGCCGAAAATAGTGTTAACACCGCCCAGCCGCCAATTTGCAACCAAGTCGGCAGCACGGGTACAAGCATCCACCAGGCCGTCGCAAACAGCAAGACACCAAAAAATTGTTTAACGCCCTCCATCCAGGGGCCCGTCTTTGGCATGAGCTTACCGGCAGAGGCTCCCATCAAAAGAAGGGGCACGCCCATGCCCCAAGCCATGGCAAATAAAGCCAACCCACCTAGAAAGACGTCACCCGTTTGCGAGATATAGAGCAAAGCGCCGGCCAACGGAGCGGCTACACAGGGCCCCACAACCAACGCCGATAAAGCACCCATCAGTGCCGCAGCGCCTAGACGACCTCCTAAAATACTGTTGTTTTTTGCCGTTAACTTCGTTTGCAGAGCCGCGGGCATCTGAAACGTGAACACGTCAAACATTGAAAGTGCGAGTGTCGCTAGCAACAGGGCAAACAGCGCCAACACCCAGGGGGTCTGAAGCCAAGCCGCTAACCCCGCACCACTTAAGCCTGCTGCCACGCCGAGCGCGGTATACACAACGGACATACCTGCGACATATGAGAATGCGAGTAATGCTCCACGGGCTCGAGACACTTGGTGTTGCTCTCCGACGAGCAATACCGACAAGATTGGCACCATCGGCAACACGCAAGGCGTCAGGGCCAAGAGTAGGCCGAGCACAAAGAACAACAACACGACTTCAACGAGGCCTGTTGAATTCAACAGATCAGCAAGTGTCAGATCATTATCAGAAAATAGGATCTCACTTAATTGTCCTTGCGCCAATCTCTCGAACAGACTAGCTGGGGGGGCAGCAAGCAGGGTGTAGCCAGGGGCATCCGTGCGTGCGTTGAGCTTGATGTAAAAATCCATTGGTGGATAGCACAAGCCAGCGGTTGCACAGCCTTGCGCTGTAATCTTGACCTGCAGGGGCCGGCTTGCTGTCGCTTCTGTTGCGGGCGCTTGAGTCTGTTGCGCTGGCAGCTGCACCAACGGCACCTTAATTTGTATATCTTTAAAATACAACTCCATCTCTTTATTAAAGGTTGGATCGTATTTCGTTTGACCTGCCGGAAACTGCGGTGCACCGAGCTTGAACGCTGTCGACTCGGCCACAAACTCAAAGCGCTCTCGGTACATGTAGTAGCCGGGCGCAATTTTGAAGCTGAGTTTGAGTATATTGTGATCGGTGCCCTCAACCTTTGCTTGAAGAATAAAAGCCTTCTCCGGATCTAAAAAGCCATCGCTTGCAGCTTGGGCGGTGGGGCAAAATAGTGCAAGCGTGATAACAAGCAGGGTCGCGAAAATCGCGGCCATGCCTGCAGGCACACCAGACCATTTAAATACTGAGCTCACTCTGATCCCTTTGTCGTATTTTTATGCACCCAGGCTAGGTAAGGCTCATACCCACCCGTCGCAGAAATCGCAAGGATCTCAGGTAGGTCGTAAGGGTGCAGCGCAACAAGCCTTTGAATCAGGCGCTCTTGTTGCGCGAAGGTCGTTTTAATGACCATTGGGATCTCTTGGGTTTCGTGCATCGCTGACTCCCACTCATACATCGACAACACCGGTTCACCGATATTAATGCACGCAGCCAGCCGCTCAGCCAATAGCCCCTTCGCAATATTTTTAGCGCACTCAAGATCAGGAGTATGGGTTAAAACAAGAATGACGTCAGTCGGTTGCATTGGAATACTCAGCTTCTACTTGTGTATGTGGTTAGTTACTCAGAGTCGTTTGATCCATTCTTTGGCTTGGAATTGTTTGATCCAAACATGGGCTTAGAACCGTTGGTTTAACCCTTAAGTTAAAAAAGCCTCTTTTCAGAGGCTTTTTCACTTCAATCAATCGAGTGCTTAATCGGCTGAGTCGTCAACCACCTCGTCAGCAACCAGAGGACGGTCGACTAGCTCCATGAAGGCCATTGGTGCATTGTCACCTTGACGGAAACCCATTTTCAAGACACGGGTATAGCCACCATTACGCGCTGCGTAACGTGGTCCGATATCGGCAAATAGTTTCAAAACGATTTCGCGATCACGCAAACGAGCAAAAGCAAGGCGCTTGTTTGCAAGAGTTGGGCTTTTACCCAAATTGATCAGAGGCTCGACAATACGACGCAACTCTTTTGCCTTAGGCAAAGTTGTTTTGATGGCTTCGTGAGTCAAAAGAGCAACTGCCATATTGCGAAACATTGCAAGACGGTGGCTGCTGGTGCGGTTCAGTTTACGTAGACCGTGGCCGTGGCGCATGGTGATATCCTTATTGAATCTATAAAGAGTATTTCTACTCGGATGATTTCAGCTCTTCTATCAAAGGCGTATGTGTGTTTAGAACAATCGCTTTTGCGGGCCGGTTTTAAATGTATGGTGCTGATTACTTTTTATTTCAACTAAAAACAGAAGCTGGTAGACATCGCCTACCACGCCTTGAGACTAATTTTCAACATATGTACTTATGTACTTGTTTGCTTGCGTACTTGTTTACTTATGTATTGATTTTCGTACGTACTGATTTACTCTGATCAATTCTTGCCATCTACATCTCAACGAACCCTGAAGGGCGCCTTAAGGGCGCTCAAGGCCCATTGGAGGCCAGTTGTCTAATTTCATACCAAGCGTCAAGCCACGTGCAGCTAACACTTCTTTGATCTCATTGAGCGACTTACGGCCTAAATTAGGCGTCTTCAACAACTCGTTTTCTGAGCGCTGAATCAAATCACCAATGTAATAAATATTTTCTGCTTTCAGGCAGTTTGCTGAACGCACAGTTAACTCAAGATCGTCAACCGGACGTAACAACACTGGATCAATCTGTGGAGCACCGCGGTTAGGCGCTTCGTAAGAATCGCCAGCACCTTCAAGCGCCGCGAACACAGAAATTTGATCCATCAAAATACGGGCCGACTGGCGCACTGCCTCTTCGGGGCTGATCACACCATTTGTTTCAACGTCAAGCACGAGTTTGTCAAGATCGGTACGCTGTTCAACGCGAGCATTTTCAACAGAGTAGCTCACACGGCGCACTGGGCTAAAGGACGCATCCAGCACAATACGACCGATGGTGTGCGCGCGATCGTCAATCAGAGCACGTACATTACCTGGCACGTAGCCACGGCCTTTTTCAACTTTGACATGCATCTCGAGCTTACCGTTTTCGGTGAGCGTCGCGATCACATGATTTGGATTCACGATCTCAACATCATGAGGCAGTTCGATATCCGACGCAAGAACTGGCCCGGCGCCCTGCTTGCGCAAGACTAAGGTGAGTTCATCGCGGCTGTGTAGTTTGAACACTACACCTTTCAAGTTCAACAAAATATCAACAACGTCTTCACGCACACCAGGAATAGTTGAATACTCGTGTACCACGCCCGTGATCTGCACTTCGGTTGGCGCATAGCCAGTCATCGAAGACAACAAAATCCGACGCAGGGCATTACCTAAAGTATGGCCATAGCCACGCTCGAAGGGTTCCATGATAATTTTTGCATGGTGCGTGCCAACTGGTTCGACTTCAATCGAACGGGGCTTTAGAAAACTTTGTGACATTTTTGCGATTCCTTTTCAATACCCTCGGTTCATTACACCGATAAGGCTGATGGATAGTGAGTGCTAATGTATCGATTTCATTGCTCACCAGCATACTGGTGCGCTATCGTGACAACAAAAAAGTGGGCTTACGGCAGTTACGCCACAAGCCCACTCAATGCTTAGCGTGAATACAATTCAACAACCATTGACTCGTTGATATCGCGAGCGACATCTGCGCGGTCAGGGGCTTGCTTGAAGGTACCCACTAACTTAACTGTATCAACTTCAACCCATTGTGGGATGCCGTTGCCGGTGGCCAGCACCAAAGACTCGGCGATACGCGCCTGTCCTTTAGCTTTCTCACGAATACCGACGATGTCACCCGCTTTGATAATCATTGAAGGGATATCAGCAGTGTGACCATTCAATTGAATCGCGCGATGAGCAACCAACTGACGAGCCTCGGCACGCGTTGAGCCAAAACCCATGCGATAGACAACGTTGTCAAGACGCGACTCGAGCAACTGAATCAACTGCTCGCCGGTGTTGCCCTTGCGACGCTCTGCCTCGGCAAAGTATTTACGAAACTGCTTTTCAAGCACGCCGTACATACGCTTGAGTTTTTGCTTTTCGCGCAGCTGCAAACCATAGTCAGACGTGCGTGCGCCTGAGGTACGGCCATGCTGGCCGGGCTTCGAGTCAAGCTTGCACTTAGACTCAAGCGAGCGACGTGCGCTCTTCAAAAACAAATCAATACCCTCGCGGCGCGAGAGTTTACATTTAGGACCAGTGTAACGGGCCATGTAGCTTCTCCTTAGATGCGACGACGCTTGGGTGGACGGCAACCGTTGTGCGGTACAGGCGTGATGTCGGCGATGCTCGAAATCTTAATGCCCAACGCATTCAACGCACGCACTGAAGATTCGCGGCCAGGGCCAGGGCCCTTAATACGAACTTCGAGTGTCTTGATGCCGTATTCAATGGCCACTTTGCCGGCCGTTTCTGCAGCAACCTGCGCTGCAAACGGCGTCGACTTACGTGAACCCTTAAAGCCAGCACCACCTGACGTCGCCCACGACAGAGCATTGCCCTGACGATCGGTGATGGTGATAATGGTGTTATTAAAGGATGCGTGGACATGAGCAATGCCGTCCGACACATTCTTTTTAACCTTTTTGCGAACGCGAGCTGCGCCGCCGGCAGAAGCTTTAGCCATCTTCTAATCCTTATTATTTCTTCAAACTTGCAGCAGCGCGACGCGGGCCCTTGCGGGTGCGAGCGTTGGTGCGAGTGCGTTGACCGCGCACGGGCAAGCCGCGCTTGTGGCGCATGCCACGATAAGTACCCAGATCGATCAATCGCTTGATCGAGAGCTGCACTTCGCGACGCAGATCGCCCTCAACCGAAAACACACCTACGTGTTCACGGATGCGCTCGAGTTCTGCGTCGTTGAGATCCTTGACCTTTTTCGACAAGGGGACGCCAGCCGCTTCGCAAATTTTGCGTGCACGCGTGCGACCGATGCCAAAAATGGCGGTCAAACCAATTTCTGCGTGCTGATGCGGCGGAATGTTGATGCCAGCAATACGAGCCATGACTGTTCCTTGATGTATTAACCTTGACGCTGCTTGTGACGCGGTTCAATGCAGATTACCCGCACTACGCCGTGACGTTTAATAATTTTGCAGTTGCGGCAGATCCGCTTAACCGATGCCATTACTTTCATGGTTGCTTCCTGTTAATTTACGTAACCCAGCCGCTTATTTAGAGCGGAAAACGATTCTAGCGCGCGTTAAGTCATAGGGGGTGAGCTCCACTGTGACCTTATCGCCCGGCAAAATCCGGATGTAGTGCATTCGCATCTTGCCTGAAATGTGACCCAGTACTACATGGCCATTTTCTAACTTGACACGAAACGTTGCATTGGGAAGATTCTCTAGAATCTCACCTTGCATTTGAATGACGTCGTCCTTTGACATTACTCTCGCTTATCTCATTGGTAGATTCGCGCCCTTGAAGTTAGACTTCTTGAGCAGTGAATCGTACTGGTGTGACATCATGTAGGCTTGCACCTGTGCCATGAAATCCATCGTAACTACAACAATAATCAGCAAAGAGGTGCCACCAAAATAAAACGGCACGTTCCAACGCATGACTAAAAACTCTGGCAGCAGGCACACCACCGTGATGTACATTGCGCCGGCTAAAGTCAAGCGCATTAAGATCTTGTCAATGAACCGTGCTGTTTGCTCGCCAGGGCGAATGCCAGGAACAAAAGCACCGCTTTTCTTTAAATTGTCTGCTGTTTCGCGGCTGTTAAATACCAAGGCCGTATAAAAGAAACAGAAGAAAATAATCGCTGTCGCATAAAGCGTAATGTACAGAGGTTGGCGAGGGGCCAATGCAGCCGCTAAATCACCTAACCAACGCATGCCTTCGGTATTTGAAAACCAGCTTGTAATCGTGGCTGGGAACAAAATTATCGAAGAAGCAAAAATTGGAGGAATTACCCCAGCCATATTCAGCTTCAAAGGTAGATGAGATGTTTGACCACCGTATACCTTGTTACCAACCTGACGCTTGGCGTAATTAACGGTAATCTTGCGCTGACCGCGTTCGACCAACACCACAAAAGCCGTCACTAACACCACCAATGCCACAATGAACAGAGCCGAAAAGGCTGACATCGCATTTGTGCGCACTAAATCTAACAAACCAGCTAACGCACTTGGCAAACCTGCCACAATACCGGCGAAAATTAAAATCGAAATTCCATTGCCCAATCCACGCTCGGTAATCTGCTCTCCAAGCCACATCACAAACATTGTTCCGGTTACAAGGGTAACGACAGCCGTCACGCGAAACAGCATGCCAGGGTCGATTACCAGACCAGGCTGCGATTCGAGTGCCACCGAAATACCAACAGCTTGAATTAACGCTAACCCAACGGTGCCATAACGTGTGTACTGGGTAATCTTGCGGCGACCCGCTTCGCCATCTTTCTTAATCGCTTCTAGGGTTGGCACAACCACTGACATCAACTGCATAATGATCGATGCAGAAATGTAGGGCATGATCCCCAATGCAAAAATTGAGAAACGCGACAGTGCACCACCCGAGAACATGTTGAACATGCCAAGGATCCCGCCTTGATTTTGGCGAAATAAATCAGCCAATGCGTCCGGGTTGATACCAGGCACCGGAATATGCGTACCGACTCGGTATACCACCAAGGCGAGAACGAGAAACACGAGACGGCGCTTTAGATCGCCGTAACGTGGTCCTGCTTTACCTTGAGGTTGTGCTGTTGCCATTCTTTTTCCGTCTTAAGCGACTGTGCCACCAGCGGCTTCAATCGAAGCACGCGCGCCTGCTGTTGCACCAATACCCTTTAAGGTAATTTTGCGTGTCAGTTCACCTGACTTAAATACTTTTGCATAGCGAACTTGCGTACCGACCACGCCAGCCTGCTTTAGAACCTGCACATCAATTTCGTCAACTGGCAAAGCTTGCAAGTCTGATAAACGGACTTGAGCGTATAGATGGTCATCAAGTGTGACGAAGCCACGCTTTGGCAGGCGACGCTGCAGTGGCATTTGACCGCCCTCAAAGCCAACTTTATGAAAACCACCTGCGCGCGAACTCTGACCTTTGTGACCACGGCCAGCCGTTTTACCTAAACCCGAACCGATGCCACGTCCGACACGACGCTTGTAGTGTGTCGAGCCTTCAGCTGGTTTGAGCGTATTGAGTTGTGTAATAGACATCATGATCCCTTTCAGACTTCTGTTGCGGTCACGAGATAATCAACTTTGTTGATCATTCCGCGCACTTCAGGTGTGTCTTTGAGTACTTTGGTACTGTTGATACGGCGCAAACCCAGGCCACGCACGGTTTCGCGGTGATCTTTTTTGCAACCAATGGTAGAACGCACCAAGGTGACTTTGACTTGTTTATCTGCCATGACTTACCCCAAAATCTCTTCGACGGTTTTGCCGCGTTTAGCAGCAACTTCCGACGGGGTGAGAGACGCGCGCAAACCATTTAGTGTGGCACGTACCATGTTGTAAGGGTTGCTTGAGCCGAGGCTTTTGGCCACAACGTTACGCACGCCCATTACATCAAAAATCGCACGCATCGGGCCACCGGCGATCACGCCAGTACCTTCAGCTGCGGGTGAAATTAGCACAGTAGAGGCGCCATGCTTGCCGACGACGGTATGAAACAACGTACCGTTTTTCAAAGAAACCTTGAACAGTTCGCGACGCGCCTGTTCCATGGCTTTTTGAACCGCGACCGGCACTTCACGTGCTTTGCCTTTACCCATGCCGACGCGGCCATCGCCATCGCCCACGACAGTCAGCGCAGCAAAGCTCATGGTGCGACCACCCTTGACCACTTTACTGACGCGGTTGACCGCAATCATTTTTTCGCGAAGACCGTCATCCCGTTCTTCAGGACCGTTTTTACGTTGCTCTTTAGCCATTTTGATAGTTCCTCGCTTAAAACTTCAGGCCGGCTTCACGCGCGGCATCGGCCAGGGCTTTTACACGGCCGTGGTAACGGAAACCCGAACGATCAAAAGCTACCAGCTCAATACCGGCTGCTTTGGCTTTTTCGGCGACGCGCTTGCCAATCATCGTAGCTGCAGCGGTGTTGCCGCCAATACCAGTTTGACCTGCGAGCAGTTGACGCACTTCAGGCTCAACGGTTGAGGCCGAAACCAAAACGCGATCACCGTCAGGCGAAATAATGTTTGCGTAAATATGCTGATTCGAGCGAAAAACCTGGAGGCGATTAACTCGCAACTCGGCGATTTTCTTGCGCGTCGGTACAGCACGACGCAAACGGGAAATTTTTTTGTCCATGATGTTTCCTTGTTTGCGCGATTATTTCTTCTTGGTTTCTTTGATAATGACGTGCTCGCCAACATAACGAACGCCTTTACCCTTGTAGGGCTCTGGCGGACGGTACGCGCGAATCTCTGCAGCCACCTGACCAACGACCTGCTTATTCGAGCCCTTTAAGACAATCTCTGTCTGTGTGGGGCATTCGGCTTTTACGCCAGCAGGCATCGCATGAATAACATCATGCGAAAAACCGAGTTGTAATTTAACCGCGTCGCCTTGGACAGCGGCACGATAACCCACGCCGACCAAGGATAACTTACGCTCAAAACCCTTACTGACACCAGTAACCATGTTGGCAACTAGCGCGCGCAGGGTACCTGACATTGCTTTAGCTTCGCGAGAATCATTTGCGACGATAAACGACAGTTTGCCGCCATCTTCGTTGATGATCACACTGCCTGTCAGTGCCTGCGTCAATGTTCCTAGCGGGCCTTTAACAGTAATCAGATCTGGCCTGATTGACGCTTCGACGCCCTTGGGGATTTCGACTGGATATTTTGCAATACGTGACATGGGGTTTTCTCCTTAAGCCACGTAGCACAAGACTTCGCCACCCACGCCATTGGCGCGAGCTTTGCGATCTGTCATGACGCCACGCGAGGTAGAGACAATTGCCACACCCAAGCCATTCATCACCTGTGGAATACTGCCGTGGCCTTTGTAAATTCGCAGTCCAGGACGCGAGACGCGTTCGATGCGCTCGATCACTGGCCGACCTGCATAATACTTAAGGGCGATTTCAAGTTCAGGTTTTTGAACCGTACCTTTAATCTGAAAACCGTCAACATAACCTTCGTCTTGTAGCACGGCAGCAATGGCTGCCTTCAGCTTAGAGGAGGGCATGGTTACCGTTGGTTTATCTACCTGCTGCGCATTACGAATGCGAGTCAGCATATCGGCGATTGGGTCGCTCATGCTCATGTTTTATTCTCCTACCAGCTAGCTTTGGTCATGCCGGGGATTTCACCCTTCATAGCCAATTCGCGTAGTTTCATACGGCCGAGGCCGAATTTGCGGAACACACCGCGTGAACGGCCAGTAATCGCACAGCGGTTACGCTGACGAGTCGGGCTTGCGTTGCGTGGCAACTGCTGTAATTTCAGCCGGGCCTCGTAACGATCTTCGTCGGATTTGGATGAATCATCGATGACGGCTTTGAGGGCCGTACGTTTAGCAGCAAATTTCTCTGCTGTTTTCACGCGTTTGACATCGCGATTGATCATTGAAAGTTTAGCCACGTCTGCGCCCCTTAGTTGCGGAACGGGAAGCTAAAGGCTGTCAACAGCGCTTTGGCTTCTTCGTCTGTCTTGGCGGTGGTGGTGATGCTGATATTCATCCCACGCAACACGTCGATTTTGTCGTATTCGATTTCAGGGAAAATGATCTGCTCTTTCACCCCGATATTGTAGTTTCCACGACCGTCAAATGCGCGTCCGGAAATTCCGCGAAAGTCACGTACGCGTGGCAAAGCCACCGACACGAGGCGATCGAGAAATTCGTACATGCGTTGACCGCGCAGTGTCACCATGCAACCAATTGGATAATCTTCACGAATTTTGAAACCCGCAATTGCCTTTTTGGTTTTAGTAATCACTGGCTTTTGGCCTGCAATTTTGGTCAGGTCTGACACAGCATGCTCGATCACTTTTTTATCAG
>Ga0114963_10000434_pt1 | contig 27919 bp, 30 predicted proteins | sample C_131016_EF_Meta_FD_87019 | JGI IMG/M metagenome (GOLD analysis project Ga0114963, IMG submission 87019) | Freshwater microbial communities from Lake Croche, Canada to study carbon cycling - C_131016_EF_MetaG | ecosystem: Environmental > Aquatic > Freshwater > Lake | place: Lake Croche, Canada... | reverse complement strand
ATTATTAAAATCAGCACTAATGATAATTTTTGGTCTATGGGTGATACTGGCCCATGTGGTCCATGTACTGAAATATTTTATGATCATGGAGATAAAGTTTTTGGTGGGTTGCCAGGCACAAAAGATCAAGATGGTGATCGGTATATTGAGATTTGGAATCTGGTTTTCATGCAATATGAACAATTAGCCAATGGTAGTAGGGTAAATTTACCAATGCAATGTATTGATACTGGTATGGGTCTTGAACGACTTTCTGCAGTAGTGCAAGGGGTACATGATAATTATGAAACAGACTTATTTAGATCGTTGATTAAATCTTGTGTTGATTTTATAGGAGTGCAGCCAGCTGACAAAGCTAAGGTTTCTTATCGAATTATTGCAGATCATTTGCGATCATCTTCATTCTTAATAGCTGACGGTGTTATTCCTTCTAATGAAGGCAGGGGATATGTCTTAAGAAGAATTATGCGTCGAGCTATTAGACATATTCATCAATTAGGATATAAGAAGCCATTATTATATCAGTTACTTCCTAGTTTAGTAGGACAAATGGGTGATTCTTATCCAGAATTAGCAAGAGCGCAGGAATTTGTAGCGCAAGTATTATTGCGTGAAGAGGAAAGTTTCATAACCACTCTAGAACGTGGGTTGAAGTTACTAAATAGTGAAGTTGATAATTTGGTAAATAAGAAGAATTTATCTGGGGAAGTGGCATTTAAACTTCATGATACTTATGGTTTTCCACTGGACCTTACTACAGACATTTTGAAGGACAAGAATATAGAGGTTGATGTTGATAGCTTTAACAAATCTATGTTGGCACAAAAAGAATTAGCTAAAAAATCTTGGGTTGGTTCTGGTTCGAGCGTAGTAAATGATTTATGGTTTGAAATAAAAAACAAGCATGGTAACACGGAATTTTTTGGTTATGATTTATCAGAAATTTCAGCAACTGTTTTGGGTATAGTACAAAATAATATTTGTATAAACGAAGTAAGAGAAGTAAATAGCAAGTTTTATCTAGTGGTAAATCAAACAACTTTCTATGGAGAATCTGGTGGTCAGCTTGGAGATGTTGGTATGATATCAGGAGATGATTATTTACAGGTTAAAGTGGTTGATACAAAGAAACCAATTGCTGGTTTGCATGTTCATGAGTGTGTATTACTTAAAGGTGTTATTCATTTAGCACAAGAAGTTAGATTGACTGTGGATCAAGGTTATAGGAAAAAGCTTAGAGCCAATCATACTGCTACTCATTTGTTGCATGCAGTGTTGCGTCAAAAATTAGGTAAACATGTAACGCAAAGTGGATCGATGGTTTCTTCGGATCGATTAAGGTTTGATATAAATTATTCAAATTCAGTTTCACATTCAGTGCTTAACGAAGTGGAAGCCGAAATAAACCAATTAATTATAACCGACTGTCCAGTAACAACTAAAATAATGGATTACGAACAGGCTTTAGAAAATGGCGCAATAGCTTTGTTTGGTGAAAAATATGATTCGGAAGTTAGAGTGGTATCTGTTGATAATGGTTGTAAGCCAGATATTTCAACAGAATTATGTGGTGGTACGCATGTATATCGTTTGGGCGAGATTGGTTTGTTCAAAATAGTTTCTGAATCATCTATTGCTGCTGGCATAAGAAGAATAGAAGCAATTACAGGTGCTGAAGCATTAAAATATACTCAAAAACAAAATGATCTTATTATAAACTTGTCTTCGCTAATGAAAACAAATGCCGATGAATTGGAAGTAAAAATTGTAGGGTTGATTGATAGTAAAAGAAAATTAGAAAAGGATATCGAGGGAATGAGAGGTAGTAATCTTGCTGGGTTATTATCTTTTACAGAAAAGGATACTACCAAGATTGGTCATTATATATTTGTAAGTAAGTCTTTAGATAATTTTGAGGTAAAAGAATTAAGGAACGCAGTGCAGAATTATGTAAGAGATAATCCATCTTCGATTATCATTTTATTTAGCGTTACTGAAGAAAAAATCTCGTATGTTGCAGCGGTGAGTAAAGATAGTTATGAACATATTTCTGCTTTAGAATTAGTTCATATTGCGGCTGATATTTTTGGTACTAAAGGTGGTGGTCGCAATGATTTAGCTCAAGGCGGTGGTGTTGATTCTGCTAAAATTCCTTTTGTAATTGATGCAATTAAAGATTCTATTACTAAGAAATGCGCAAAATAAAAATCTTTCTAATTGCTGGTGAGGTATCTGGTGATAAACTTGGCGCTTCTTTGATTAAGTCATTAAGGGCTCAGTTTAAAGGTAAAATTATTTTTCAGGCTGTTGGTGGGGATAAAATGGCGGGTGAAGGAGTAAATTCTATCTTCCCAATGAATCAAATTTCTCTTATGGGATTTGTGGAGGTTTTATCTCATGTTTTTCGAATATTGAAATTAATCAAGCAGACTGTGAAAGCAATTTCTAATTTTAAACCAGATGTGGTGGTTACTATAGATTCACCAGGATTTGGAACCAGGGTGGCAAAACAAATAGATCGTAGTCATACTAAACTAGTTCACTATGTTGCACCCTCAGTATGGGCATATAAACCTAAACGTGCGGCCTATTTACAGAAATATTATGATTTAGTTCTAGCATTACTTCCTTTTGAACCACCTTACTTTACTAGTGTTGGGTTGGCATGTGAATTTGTTGGTCACCCAAGCGTTGAAGATGATTGGATGAGCAGTGATTCTAAAATGTTTCGAAAAAAATACAATATACCATCTAATGCATTAGTTTTTGGAGTTATGTGTGGTAGTAGGGCAGGTGAAGTGAGCATGATGCTTCCTGTTTTTGCTCAAACAATTGATCTTTTTAATAAACAATCACAAGATAAAGAAGTGGTTTGGGTTTTTCCAACTATTTCTAAAGAACTTGCTGAACAAATTAAAAATACTATGAGTAAGTTCGATATAAATTTTATGGTGCCAATAAATGAGCCAGAAAAGATTAACATGTTAAAGGCAATGAATTTTGCAATTGTAAAATCTGGCACAATTAGTTTAGAGATGGCATTTGCTAATGTACCTACGATCGTTGCATACAAGGTTAATAAACTTACCGCATGGATTCTAAGACATGTTTATAAGATTAATACCTATGTTAGTATCGTGAATATTTTGGCTAAAAAGGAAATTATTCCTGAGTTTTTGCAAGAGGATTGTACGGCAGAGAAATTATCTGCTGCTTTAGTAAAGCTTATTAAAGGGGATGGCAAAAAGCAAGTTATGGAATCTAAGAAAATTCTGAGTCAACTTATGCCTAAAGATAAAATTAAACCTAGTGATAAAGCTGCAAAGCTAATTCTTAAGTTAATACAGCACTAGAATTTTTTATAATTAGGGGCAGAGGATAAAATAATCCAGCCAAAAATTGCTGATATCAATGAGCCAGAAATAACTCCAATTTTTGCTTGTTCTTGCATTAGTGAGTCACTAAAAGCTAACATATTGATGAATAGGCTCATGGTAAAACCTACTCCCGCAATGATTGAAACCCCATAAATTTGTCTCCAATTAGTGCCTTTTGGCAAATTAACAAAGCCAGATTTTATAATTAGCCAACTGGCACCAAATATACCAATTTGCTTGCCAATAAATAAACCAAGCGCTGTTCCTAATAGTAATGGTTCCATAATCATCCCTAAATTAATATTGCCAAAATTTATTCCAGCAGTGGTAAATGCAAACACGGGTAATATAAGAAAATTTACCCATGGATGTAGAAAGTGGATGAAGTTTTTAAGTGGTGAGTGAGGCTTATTTTTTTGATCATAAAGTGGTATTGCCATTCCAACTATAACTCCACCGATAGTGGTATGAATACCGCTTTGATAAAGCGCAAGACATAATACTGCTCCTGTCGCTATGTAAGCATATATTGATATAATACGTATTCGATTGAGTATATATAATGCTGCTATTGCTGAGATTACTATTGATAGAGGCAAAATAGATAACTTTCCAGCATAAAAAAGAGCAATTATAAGTATTGCCCCTAAGTCATCAAATATTGCAATAGCCAGAAGAAAAATTTTAAGTGTAGATGGTACACGCTTTTTTACTAACAGTAGTATGCATATGGCGAATGCTATGTCTGTGGCAGAAGGAATTGCCCAACCATTCCAATGTTGGGGGGTATCATAATTAATAAGCAAAAAAACTATTGCTGGCACAATCATGCCACCTATTGCTGCTAGTAGTGGTAGTAGAATCTGTTTCTTATTTGATAGTGAGCCTTCAAGCATTTCACACTTTAGCTCCATGCCCACAAGTAGGAAGAAGAATATCATTAGAACATCTTTCACCAATTGCCTAAGTGGTTCAATTATGCTTTGTTCTCCAAAGCTTATTTCTATAGGCATATTAACGAAATAAAAATACCATTGTGCTGTTGGAAAATTGGCTAGAATTATTGCAAGAAGAGCAGCTGATATCATAATAATTCCACTGCTAATTTCAGACTTAAAGAACCTAGCTATGTTCATAAATTATTCATTTTTTCTATTATGACTAAACCATTTAGAATTAAGTCTGGTTCAATTGTATCAAATAATTTACTATCATTATATAAAGTTGCAAAACCGCCTGTGCCTATGATTATAAAGTCATTAGTGTTGCCAAATACTTCTTTAGCAATTTGTTTGCTTAATTCTTTTATTGCTGCCATATGTCCATAGTATATGCCTGATTGAATAGCATGAGAAGTGCTAGTACCAGTTACTGTAGGTGGTGCGATAATATCAATTGATGAGAGTTTTTCTGCTGCCAGAGATAATGAGTCCGCTTGGGTTTTAATACCGGGCAAGATAACTCCGCTTTTAAATTCACGATCGCTATTTACTGCAGCAATTGTGGTGCATGTTCCTAAATCTGCTATTATAATATTACGTCCGGGTTTTAAGTTCATTGCAGCAACACATCCTGTTACTATATCTGCGCCTATCTCGTGTGGATTTTTATATTTATTTACAACTAACCCTGTTTTTACACCTAGCTGAATCATAAAAGGATCGATGTTAAAATATTTTATGCAAGCGCTTCGCACGGAGTAATTTATAGAAGGGACTACAGAACAAATAGATATTTTTTTAATAAATGTTGGCTTTATATTTTGTTCTCGAAAATAGCTTTGCAGAAATACCCCAAATTCGTCTGAGCTCCATCCTCGTTTTGTATTAATACGAAAGCGATGAGTAATTTCTTCACTATTATGATAACCACCATATATCTGAGTATTACCTATATCAAGACAAAGCATCATGTTTCTTCTCCATATTTTTTATATATATATAATACATAATTATAGTAGCTATAGTTAAAGCTCCGGCCGGGAGCATATGGTTTATACCATTCAGCAATTGTAATATTAGAGGAGAAAACCCACCAAATATTGCTATACCTAAAGCATAACAAATCATAACTCCACGGCAACGGTTTTCTGGAGTAAATAATTTGTACATGATTACGCTACAACAAGTAGCATTAATACCTAAAACTCCACCTAGTAAAATATAAGCCATATATAGCATTATAATATTATAGCCATGTGCACTTAGTAGAATTAGACTAAATGATAGTGGGAAAATAAAGATACAGGATAGAATATTAACATTCATTATTTTCCTTGCATCGCCAATTTTATCAATAAGTCTACCAGTAAGAAATGAGGTAATTGCGCATGTGAATAGCCCTGCTAATCCCATTGAATACGCAGTTTCTTTACTGAATCCCAAGGAAATTAGATAGGGGCTAAGGAATCCTGATATAGTGTATGAGAGCATTCCCAGTAATGATCCTAAAGTAATGGTTATAATTACTTCTGTCTTGTATTGTTTTACTATTGATATTATACCTGCTTCCTTATTATTATTTTTGGGCATATTTTTTAATAAAGAGATAAATTCAGGAGATTCAGATAGTTTACGCCTGATCATTAATCCAACTATAGCTAAGCTGCCCCCTATAAAAAAAGGCAAGCGCCAGGATATACCTGTTTTGCTAATTAATAATCCCATTCCCATAGCTAACCCGACCCCAAGAGAGCCACCTAGACTGGTAAGCCCAGAAACATTACCAAAATTACGTTTTCCTAAATGCTCCATTGCAAAAATTTTTCCTCCCATAACTTCACCACTTGCACTAATTGCTTGCAGTATTCTGCATGAGATAAGTAATATTGGTGCTAATATACCTATTTCTTTGTAATTTGGGAGCAAACTAATTAATAATGAAGGGATGGCCATTAACATTATTGATTGCTTTAACATTGGCAGTCTGCCATATCGATCTCCATACCAACCCCAGAACCATGCAGACAGTGGACAGATAAGCATAGTAAGGGCAAAGCTTAACATGCCAAATAATAAAGATGTTGAGCTTGAGTTACTTGGAAAAAATTCAGGCGAAATGATGTATAATAATACCGCATATAAAGTGTAATCATATAATTCTAAGAAATTTCCAATCGGCACAAAAAACAGTATGTTTGTTTTTTTCTGTATAGTCTTAAGCTTTAAGAAGCCTGCTTGATTTTCTGGTACTTTTCGCATGATAAAGCCCTCTATATAATTAGTTACTTAGCTGATAACTACCTAATCTATGATTCTAAAAGCTATCATGATTATCATCAACCGGACGAATTCTAACCTTAGCAAGAAAGTATGTCAAGAATTAGAAGTTTAGAAATTGGATGTAGCTATTATTATAAATACATTGACTTGGAAACTTATATGCTCGCGCAATTAGAAGTAGAATTTATTATTAATATATAAATAAAAGTTATATCAATAACATTATTTTATATTATATCCGTTTTATGTTGTTTTAAGCGCTTATAATATATTCTGATACTAATAGGTATTGATAATATGTAAAGTGTCGAAACAGCTGAAATTGTTATCCAAGGCTTTATAAGCAATGCGGCAATCAGTAGCCCTGTTAAAGCTAATACTAGAGCTACTTTATCTTGAGCGATTGAAAGTTTTTTGATGGAAAATGTTGGAATCCTACTCGCCATTGCAAATGCTATCAGAATCATATAACAGCCTATTGATTTAGGATATTCCATCAATTGAATTTCAGGCCATTCAATGCTCATCATGAGCGGTAAAGTTACCATAATTCCTCCTATTGTAGAAGGTATTCCTACAAAAAACGATTCTTGCCATGGGTGTCTTTCTTTAACAGTGTGGAGCATTGCATTAAATCTTGCTAGTCTTATTGCACAACATACTACAAATACTAGAACGAAGCCCCAACCTATGCCTTTTGTTGGGATTGTGTGTAATGTCCATAAATATAAAGTGATAGCCGGCGCTATCCCAAAATTTAAAAAATCTGCTAAAGAATCTATTTGAGCACCAAAGTCACTAGTTACTTGTAGGTATCTTGCTACTCTTCCGTCCATTACATCAAGGAAAGCAGCTATAATTAGCAGTAACATGCTATGCTCCCATTTATGATCAAAGCCATATCTAATAGAAGTCAGGCCCGCACATAATGCCATTATAGTAATAATACTTGGAAATAATCTATATATAGGCAACGGATGGATGCTTTTTTTCTTGGATTTCTCTTTCACTAGTTTATTTTTTAACATTTGTTATTAATCTATATGCGCTAGTATAGTTTCACCGCCTACGGTGCTCTGTCCTTCTAGGATACGCGGTTTAATTCCTTCAGGCAAATATATATCCATTCTACTGCCAAATCTTATTATTCCAAATCTATCACCAGCAATAACATGCTGGCCTTCACTTAGGTCACATACGATTCTACGTGCTATTAATCCTGCGATTTGAACAAATATTATTTCTTGGCCATTTGATAGCTTCATCACCACAAGTTGCCTTTCATTATGAACACTGGCCTTGTCTAAAGATGCATTAAAAAACTTACCATGATGGTAGAAAAGTTTTGTTATTTGACCAGTAGAGGGAACTCTATTGACATGAACGTTGAATATATTGAGAAATATACTGATTCTTGTGCGTTGTCCACTTCCCATGTGTAGTTCAGCAGGAATTTGAACTTGCTCTATTTTCTGTACAACCCCGTCAGCTGGGCTAAGAATAAGATTTTCACCTATTGGTACAATTCTTTCTGGGTCGCGGAAGAAATAAACACACCATAATGTCAATATTGCACAAAACCAACTTAGAGGTGCCCAGATCATTCCAAGAATTGATGAGATAATTACAAATATACATACAAATACATAACCATCTTTGTGGATGTTAGGTATAAACTTTTTTAAGAAATTCATTTACTAGTTCCTAATAAAGAGGCTTTGGCGAGCTATGCTACTAATTTGTAAAAGCCTCGTTGAAAACGCAGACGATATCACGACCGTGACGTAACGTCAACTTGCTTGTTACTTTCTCCAACACAATATAATTTCCAACCACCTGATAGTTAACTAATGCCTCAGTGTCATCAGACAGCACTTCAAAGAACCCCGGTATAGAAATATTTTTATTTTTGAATTGGAAGTAAGTAAATTCTCCATCATCAAATATCTGTATTGGCGATATATTTTCAGAACCGCTAATGGTGTATTTAAAATTATATTTTTCTGGATGTTTTAAATCTGGACCAGATGGAACAGAAATTTTGCTGAAATTAGTAATATCTGAGGACTCGGGGTATAAAAACTTTACTGTGAAAACTAAACCAGGATCGTTGATATCTGCAGCTGTTTTGGCATGTAATTCAAAAAAATAAATGCGTTGATTTGTAATTAAAGTCATATTAGTAGTGGCATCAGCACCTGTAGGTTTTAAGAATATACGATTCCCAGACGGTATCATTTGCCAAGATATTGTGTCTCCCATTGAAATAGTTTCAATAGTTTCGTTTTGAGCTAGCTGAATACTCCCCTGATATCCGTAATAGCCAGTATATTTGAAGACATCATTGGGGTGGTATACTAAAACTCTTATCCTGCTGTCTATAGACGTTGCACGTGGTTCACGTATAGCATATGCTGTTAGCGTGGTTGTGATTAAATAAATTACTAATAAAAATCTAAAAATCATTCTTTTTACTGCGTAGTTATTTGTTTTGTATCATATTTTGTTACAATAAAGTTTAACCTAGAATTTATAGATTTTGAAAAATCATAATTATCTATGTAAAAATTTATATTTGCTACCATATTAGTATTTGATAATTCTTTATTTTGTGCATTACGAACAATCCTATTAAACTTAACAACAGCATTACTAGTGCTAACTTGCACAGCTGTATCTATGATAGTTACTTCAACCGTTTTTGTGTCTTGATATAACACTAACGGACTATTAGGGTTAGAAATAACAAGGTTTTGATAATAATTATCAAATAATTGCTTAGAAGAGCTACGAAAGATAAAATTATAATTGTAAGTTAAATTACTATAATTATATTCTTCCATTGCTTTTACATATCTACCACACAAATATTCAGTTACTACTTGTTTTGTTGTTTTTTCAGGGTTTTCAATATTCTTAATAACCGGATAATAATCTAAAGTGCTTGGCAAAAATGCCAATGTATCTACCTTAGTTACTATTGGAAACACTGAATATACATTGTAACTCACAACTAACAAAGTTCCAAGAAAAATTGCCATCATCGTAAAAACGATAGATGTTTCAGACAAAGGCTGTAGGTAAACCCTATTATACCAATGTCTAGCTTCGACAAAGTATTTGCCACTTTCTATGTCTTCAGCGATCAGTTTAGCTGCAGCTTCCATTGTGTCTCAATAAATCAAGAATAACAAATCACATTCCTAATTGTACTATCCTTTTAGACGAAGTAAAGGCCATTATTTGCTTTTTACCATGTCTTCTAGTTTTACCCACTCATTATATTGGGTATCGGTGACCAAGCCCAGGGTTATAGCTGCTTGTTTTAGGGTTGTGTTTTCAATATGTGCTTTTTTTGCAATTTTAGCTGCATTGTCATAACCAATATGCGGATTTAAAGCTGTGACTAACATTAATGATTGCTCACATAATTCATTTATTTTATCTATATTTGGTCTAATACCGCTTAAGCATTTATCTACAAAACTTAAGGAACCATCTGCAATCAGATCAATGGATTGTAATAGGTTATAAATCATCAAGGGTTTAAAAACATTCAGTTCTAAATGTCCATTTGATCCCGCGATAGTTATTGCGGTGTTATTACCCATCACTTGAACGCATAGCATTGTTAACGCTTCACATTGAGTAGGATTAACTTTTCCTGGCATTATTGATGAACCAGGTTCATTTTCTGGTAAAGAGAGCTCTCCTAAACCGCTTCTTGGGCCAGACCCCATAAGCCTGATGTCATTGGCGATTTTCATTAAACTAGTTGCAAGAACATTCATTGACCCAGAAACCTCTACCATAGTGTCATTGGAAGCTAAAGCCTCAAATTTGTTAGGAGCGGTTTCAAATTGAATCCCTGTGTAATGAGAAACTTGTTTAGCAAATTCTTCGGCGAATCCTTTAAAACTATTAATTCCAGTTCCAACTGCTGTTCCACCTTGGGCCAAATAAGACAATCTTTTTAGGCATGATTTAACACGCTCTATGCCAAACTCAATTTGTGTTGCATAACCCGAGAATTCTTGTCCAAGAGTTATTGGCGTAGCATCTTGCATGTGGGTGCGTCCGATTTTAATGATGTCTTTAAATTCTTTAGCTTTTTTATCAATCGCATTGTGCAAGTAACTTAAAGTTGGCAAAAGTTTTTTCTCTATGTTCAGCATTGTTGCGATATGCATCGCTGTTGGAAAACAATCGTTTGAAGATTGGCTCATATTTACATGGTCATTTGGGTGGATTGGATCTTTTGAGCCTAATTTTCCTCCCAATTTTTCAATTGCAAGGTTTGATATCACCTCATTTACATTCATGTTGGTTTGAGTCCCTGAGCCTGTTTGCCATACTGCAAGAGGAAATTGATCGTCATATTTTCCAGCAATGATTTGATCTGCTGCATCAACTATGGCATCGCCTTTAACTTTATCTAGTTGTCCTAATTTTACATTAACTATAGCAGCGCATCGCTTAACAATTGCCAAAGCTCTAACTAAAGTAATGGGCATTTTTTCAATGCCAATTTTAAAGTTTTCTAATGACCTTTGTGTTTGTGCCCCCCAATAACAATTATCTTGAACTTTAATCTCTCCAAAAGAGTCTTTTTCGGTTCTGTATTTTGTCATAAGCTCCTCATTCAGTTTAACGTAATTCGGCTCCAAATTTTTGCTTCACTAGATCTACTATTTTTGTAGACATTCCATTAATTTCATTGGCATCTAGGTTATGAGATGCTTGTAACTTCACTGAAAACGCCACTGATTTTTTGCCAGATGAAGTTAACTTATCGTCTTGATAAACATCAAATACACTTACTTCTTGGATTAAATCATCAGCATTTTTTATAGCATTGCTGACTTCTCCAACCATGGTATCTAAATTCAATAAAAATGCAAAATCTCTTTGTGCTGGTTGAAAATCAGAGATTGGATCACTAATAACTTTTTTACCATTAGTTAGATTTTCTACTAAACATTCAAAAGCAACAATTTCTCTTGGTAGATCAAATTTTGCTATAATTTGTGGATGAATTTCTCCAAAAAAGCCTAATCTCTTTCCTTTGAGTTTTATACAAGCAGAACGAACTGGGTGATAATAGCCAGGTAAATCGTTAGTATCTAACTCACAATTATCAACATTGATACCAAAGACAGAGATGATTCTATAAAGATCGCTTTTGGTATCAAATATATCTACGCTTCTTGAGTCTTTATGCCAATTTTTTTGGACATTACAACCAAACCTTACCCCAGCAATAACTTTATTCTGTTGATATTGATTATTTTCCCACGTAAATACTGGCCCAGTTTCAAAAAATGCTAAATTTTGTAAAGAACGATTATGGTTTCTTTGCACTAGCTCTATTAGGTTTGGTAATATTGAACCACGCATAATGTCTAAATCCATGCTAATTGGATTGGAAATCCTAAGTTGTTCAGTAATTGGTGCGAATAATTCTGCGTTTCTGGAGGACATGAATGACCAAGTTACTACTTCGCTTAATCCATTTGCAATTAAAACTCGTCTAGTTTGACTTAGCAATTGTTGTTGTTTTGTAAGAACCGGCTGAACTAAAGTGCTTGCTGGTAATTTTAGTGCAGGAATTGTATCATAACCACGTACACGCAATACTTCTTCTACTAGGTCCTCAGGAATATTTATATCATTACGCCAAGATGGCACTATGCACTCCAAGCTATTACTTTTGTTATGACAAATGAAACCCAATTTTTCCAAAATATTTTTTGCCTCATTAAGTGCAATTGATAATCCGGATAATGCCTCTAGTATGGTTAAATCAAAAGTAATTTTTTTAGGTTCGTGGTCAATAGAGCCAGCTATAACATATTCACTGCAACTACCTCCACATATTTCTAAAATTAGGTTGCTTGCTATTTCAGCACCGATCAAAACAAATTGTTTATCCATACCGCGCTCAAATCTCTGTCTGGCGTCGCTATCAATCATGTGCTTTCTGCCTGTTGCAGTGATTGTTGCTGGGTCAAATAGGGCGGATTCAAGAAATACTTCAGTGGTTGGTAAATAACATCCTGAAGTTTTACCTCCCATAATACCAGCTAAGGCCAAAACATTTTTATCATCGGCTATAACAATATCATCATTTGTTAAGTTATATGTTTTGTCATTTAAAGCTTCTAACTGCTCGTCTTTACTTGCTTTTCTTGCTATTAAGCTGCCATGGATTTTTTGTGCATCAAAAACATGTAAAGGCCTACCAAAACTATAGCAAATATAATTGGTGATATCTACTAACGCTGAAATTGAATCTTCACCTATAGCTCTGAACAAATCTTTTAGCCATTTTGGGCTTTCACAATTTTTTACACCAGAAAAATATCTACCAACAAAAGCTGTGCAGATCTTTGTATCTTCTATTTTTACTTTTATTGGGTTTGGTATTAACTTTGTATGTTTAATTGAGTCTGGTAATGGATTTAGATTACCTAACCCAGCGGCTGCAAGCTCTCTGGCAATTCCATAAACTCCAAAGCAATCACCGCGATTTGGGGTGATTGAAACTTCTATGACTTGGTCGGTTAATTCTGGGCGTGCGGTTAGAAATTTTTCACCTATTTTAGCTTCACAAGAAAGCTCGATGATGCCGTCTTCAAGTTTTCCTAGTCCTAATTCTTCTGATGAACAAAGCATTCCTGCACTGTCTGCACCTCTTATTTTAGTTTGTTTTATGACCGTCCCATCAGGCAAAATGGTTCCTACTTCTGCTAGAACAACTTTGATTCCAGCGCGGGCGTTTGATGCTCCGCAAACTATATTTAGGATTTGTTTACCATTATTTACTTTGCAAATCTTTAAGCGATCAGCATTTGGATGTTGTTCAGCTTCTAAAATTTCAGCAATAATGAATGCTTCTAAAGCTTTGCTATGATCGGTGATAGATTCAACTTCTAAACCAAGCGAGGTAAGAGCTTCACTGATTTGATTCAATGACGCCTTAGTATCCAAAAACTTCTTAAGCCACGACAGGGTGAATTTCATTATTTGGCTCCTCCTATCACTGTTGGAGTTTCGTAGAAGTTGAAACCATATTTCTTTAACCAGCGTAGATCACCTTCAAAGAAAGTACGTAAATCAGAGATGCCATATTTAAGCATAGCTACTCTTTCAACGCCCATACCAAATGCAAATCCCTGATATTCGTTTGGATCAATGCCAACATTTGCTAAAACATTTGGATGAACCATGCCACAGCCAAGAATTTCTAACCAACTATCTCCATTACCGATTTTAATGGTGTCACCTACTAAACTATAGCCAATATCAACTTCTGCTGATGGTTCTGTAAATGGGAAAAAGCTTGGTCTGAAACGGACTTTTATGTCTTGAGTTTCAAAAAATAATTGTAAGAATTCTTCTAAACAGCCTTTCAAATGTCCCATGTTGATTTTTTTATCTATACAAACGCCCTCTATTTGATGAAACATTGGTGTGTGTGTCATATCTGAATCACAACGATAAACTCGTCCTGGAACTATGAATCTAAAAGGTGGCTTCTCGGTTGACATTTTTCTGATTTGAACAGTTGATGTGTGAGTTCTAAGCAATTGACCATTAATTGGCATGTAGAAAGTATCATGCATCTGTCTTGCAGGATGATTTTCGGGAATATTGAGCGCAGAGAAATTATTAAAGTCATTATCAATATCAGGACCTTCAGCAACTGCAAAACCCATTGAACCAAAGATATTGATTATTTCATCAATAGCTTGTGAGATCGGATGAGCTGTTCCATCTATTTGTTCTCGTATGGGGAGTGACACATCTAATTTATCTAATTTCAGTTTTTCTTGAAGTAGTTTTGATTCAAGCAAAGCTTTGTGGCTTTCAAGTTTTTCAGTAAGACTGACTTTACAACTATTGATAATATTGCCAAATTCTTTTTTTTCTTCTGGAGGAAGGATGCCTAATTTCTTAAATTCTTCAGTAAGTATTCCAGACTTACCAAGATATTCAATACGTTTTTCTTCAAGATTTTCGAGGGTAGTGATGTGGTCGATTGTCTTAATTAGCTCTGATATAACCTGCTTAATATCTGCCATAAAGCACGCTCTATTACAAAGTTTAGCTTACGCTGTTTTTTTTGATAATACTTCCTTAACTTTTGATACTACATCTGCAAATAGCTCTGGTGCTCTAACAGCCATATCAGCAAGAACTTTACGATCTAAAGAGATGTTACCTTTGTTCAAGCCGTCGATGAATTGGGAATAAACTAGGCCATAATTACGAACAGCTGCATTGATTCTTTGAATCCATAATGCTCTGAACTCTCGTTTTTTAGTACGACGGTCACGATAAGCATATTGTAACGCTTTTTCAACTTTTTCAATCGCTACTGTAAAGCAAGTTTTTGCCCTTCCTCTATAGCCTTTGGCCATTTTGAGAATTTTTTTATGACGAGCTTTTGTTACTTTACCACTTTTTACACGTGCCATTATTGATACCTTTTAATAGAACTTAAATATTATGCGTATGGTAGAAATTGTTTTACAATCTTAGCATCTGCTGGACATAGAATAGTTGTGCCACGTTGCTCTCTGATTTGTCTTCTGCTTCTTTTTACCATGCCATGACGTTTACCTGCTTGAGTTCCTCTCACGAGGCCTGTAGCAGTCAACGAAAATCTCTTTTTTGCTCCTGATTTAGTCTTTAATTTTGGCATTTTTTACCTTTATTAATTTCTGATTTTGCTCCAGGCAACAGGCATGCCTTGTTGATCGAAAGCCATTTGTCCATTTTCAAGCTGCACAGCCATATATTTTCTTTTTGCGCTAATAAACTTTACCGGCTTAACCTTCTGGCCATTATAAATAATAACTTTAGCCGATTCCCTTTCAACAGGGTTATTCTTACTTGCGGTCTTAGCTTTACCCATTACTCAATCTCTTGCTTTTAACTTAAAATACGTTTATTTAGAGTAGTGAATCTAGCATCTAATTGCAGATAGTCAAGGAAAAATTTATAACGATCAGGTAAATATGAAGACCTATATTATTTGTTTGCTGAGTAGTTTGATAGGAGATATGAGTAATGCGCGTGGAGTTGCAAGGTCTACAGCTGATCTTTATGCCCATGAAGCAGTAATTGTCCATGAAATTAAAGCTGAAGAAGTTGATAAAGCTGATGCTCTCATTAGAACTTTTAACGATGCTGATAAGGTAATAGTTATAAGCGCTGGAATGGATGGTTTGGATGCTGCTCTGGATTTAAAAAGCTCTTTTGAGGACAGGATTTACGTTTCTTGGAGCGGTCATCAATTTCCTGAAGGTCGTGATGCATTACCAATTGATCGAGTTAATCTACCAAGAGGAGCTGCCCCGTATGCTTTAAAGAGTTCTGATCGTCTAACAGAAACTACTGGTGTGCCTCATAATTTAACTAAAGCTGATCTAGAGGTTTCACGCAGGGAGTGGTCTAATAGAATACCAGCCACTGATAAAAAGAAATTGGTGTTAATTCTTGGCGGGGATGCACCACTTTCAGATGGAAAGACCCAAAAATTTTACACAACAAAGGAAGCCGAAGAATTGGCTGATTATATAGCAACTCTAGCTAAGACAGATGATTATTATGTGTATGTTACTAACGGCCCGAGAACTGGTAAATTTAACAATGCCACAATGAATGAAGACAAAACTGTACATAGGGGTGATGCTGATCTTTCCGAGCCAACTGATCCTGTAAGTGTGGCTTTTGTTAATCGTTTAAGATCTATGAATTTTAAGGATTTTTATTTTGCTGATTTTAGATATGGAACGCCTTCTATTAGTGCTTATAAACCTTTTTTGGGTTTGTTAGGCTCATCAGACCTTTTGATTTTGCCAGGGGAATCAGTATCAATGTTTTCTGAAACAGTTGATCTTATTCACAATAGAATTGGTTACATAACTGGCTCTATGAACGATGGCCATCATGAGAATATGGAAAGATTCAAAAATGAAAGTCCCATTGCTATTTTGTCTCTTCCGACAGCAACTGGAGAATCTAAACTAGAGATGAGCTCTTTAATTGGTGGTGTAGAAGCGCCAGAACCTGCAGCGATGACTGTTGCTAAGGCAATAAAAGCTGATTTAGCAAGAACTCAAACTACGGGATTGCAAAGATAATTCATACGCTGTATTATCACTTTTCAAAATTATGCACCCTTAGCTCAGCTGGATAGAGCATTTGACTACGAATCAAAAGGTCGGGCGTTCGAATCGCTCAGGGTGCACCAGTCTAAGCCTAAGTTATAACAATTATATAGAAATGGACTTTATTTCTAGCTCGCAAATTAGGTCACAATAGCAATATTTTTTGCTCTCTAGATATAATATATTCGATAGACAAGCTCTAGAGTTTTTATATTTTATTTTCCTAATAAACTCATGTAGTGAAATATTATAAAGTAACTTTTATTGCAAAAATTTAAATTAGGTATTAGAGTGAGTAAATGAAAAAAACTATAAGAAGTTATAAGTTTTATCATAATTCTTCAAAAGCTTGGCAGGCTATATATCAAAGTTGCAGGAATGCCAAGAAGTCTATCTATATTGAACAATACATATTTGAAGCTGACATTGTTGGCAAAAGTTTTATAAAATTACTTAGCATAAAAGCAAAGCAAGGAGTAAAAGTAAAAGTTTTATGTGATTGGTTTGGTAGTATAAATCTATATCGTTCAAGAATACCTCAAGATTTCAAGAAAGATGGGGGTGAAATATATTTTTATAGACCAATTAGCATTTGGCAGCTACTAAGGCCTTCAACTTGGTTTCCCCGCGTTCATCATAAGTTATTCATTATTGATAATAAAGTTGCATATGTGGGTAGTATGTGCTTAGACAAATCTATGCTGGATTGGCGGGATACTGCTATAAGGCTTAATTATAACACTGTAAAAGATACAGTAAAGTATTTTGAAATTTTATGGGAAAGTTGTCGCTCAAGGAAAAGGCCTTCTTCTTTGAAGATAGAACTAGCGCAACAAAAAGAATTTAATTTTTATGCTAATTTCCCTCAAGATAATAACTATTTATTATGCAATGAAGTATTAAATAGAATTCATTCTGCAAAAAAATATATTTATATGGCATCGCCATATTTTATGCCCACTAAACCTTTTTTCAGCGCTCTTAAGGAGGCAGTAAAAAGAGGAGTAGAAATAATACTAATTATACCTAAAAAATATGATTCTCCATTCGTTTATGACCTTGCATGTTCTTATTATAAAGAAGCTTTAAGATCCTCCATAAAAATTTTGCGTTATAAAGCTGATTTATTGCATGCTAAATATATAATTATAGATGATAACTGGTCAACATTAGGTAGCTTAAATTTTGATTATTTAAGTTTAAGGATGAACAATGAATTAAATGTTAATATTTCTAACTTAAAGGCTGTTGCAGAGCTAAAAAAACAATGTCTTTTAGATTTTAAAAAAAGTGAATTGGTTAAACTATCTCAGCTAATGCATAAGACGATATGGAGAAGATTATTGGGTTTAATGTTTAGGAAGTTAAAAAAATTTATTCTACAATAGGATTTGTATGTCACAATATAAAATCTTTATGAGTAATATAGGTTATGCTAGGGGATTTAATGGCTGCCTTAAACAACAAATATTCCATTCATATCGACATATATATTGTCCTATCAGTGTCCAGCAAGAAGTATTATTGGAGCTAAAAGGTATTATAAAAGTAGAAAAACCTGACTTAGGATGTTTAATAGAAATTGATAAAGGATCATTTAATTCGTCTTTTTTTAATCAAATTGAGCATATTCTAGATGATAATTACCCTTACTTTGATATTGAAAATAAATATAAAGAAATAGGGTATTTGAGGAAATTTCCTATATTTTCTGGGAAATGTAATGCTTTCTTTTCCAAAACTAATATTCCATATAGAAAATTATTCTTTTCTAATGGTACAAAAAAATTGATATATAGAATTGAACTAACAAAGAATTTAACCTTATTTTTTTCTCACTTTTCCCTTAGTAAAAAAGTTAGACAAAAGCAATACCAAGAAATTAAAGCGTTAGTTAAAACTGAAGCTGGTGAAGTGCTAATAATGGGTGATTTTAATGCTTTTCAAGGCTTTAGGGAATTATCATCTTTATTAGATGATACCAATTTAAAAGTGATAAATGATGAATTAGTTCCCACTTTTACTTTTTACCAATCAAAATATGCTATAGATTTATGTATTGCGTCTTCGTCATTAATTCCACGTTTAAACCTAAAAATTATCGATCAAACTTTTTCAGATCATTCTGCATTATTACTGACGATTACCCAGTAGAAAGTATAGTTTTTTATTTACTTAGAATTCAAAAAAGAATATAAGTTAATTTGTAGACACCGTGTTTACAGATTTATCAATTTATAAAATTATCAAATTTTAAAAAGGAGATAAATTATGCCATATTCTAAAGCTTCAGATTTACCAGATTCCGTACAACATGTATTACCTGAACATGCCAAAGCTATTTATATGAAAGCCTTTAATAGCGCCTGGGATGAGTATAAAGAAGGTAGTAAACGAAAGTTAAATAAGACTAGGGAAGAAACAGCTCATAGTGTAGCATGGGCAGCAGTAAAAAAGAAATACCATAAGTCAGATGCCGGTAAATGGCAAGAAAAGTAAATAAATGAAACCAATAGCTTAGTTATTTATAAAAAATTAAAAGTGATACTAATTTTAGGGCTGAAAAGCTGACGTAAGCTATTAAGGGGTGAAAATGGCTGATATAAATCAGAAAGAAAATATACCTAATAAATATAATTTTACAAAAGACCAAGAATATATGTCTAAAATAATGCTTAATTATTTTAGATATAAGCTACAGGATTGGAAAAATTCTATATTACATAATGAAAATGAGATAAAAAAAGATTTTGATTCATTAACTGAAAAAGAGCCAGATTATATAGATGAGGGTGTGAATCAAGAGCTTAGAATGACAGGCTTTTCTTTATATTATCGTGATGTTAATTTGTTAAAAGAGATCGACGATGCCCTAGGAAGAATTGAGAATGGTACTTACGGGTATTGCGAAGAGACTGGTGAGCCCATTGGAGTGGATAGATTAGAGGCCTGGCCTATATCAAGATTTACTATTGAGGTTCAGGAAGAATTAGAAAAAAGAAAGTAAAAGTTTTTTACATAAACTCAAAATAGATTTTTTATTCTTTAAAAGCTATAATCTAAAATAAATATAAACAGGGCGATGATGAAAATTCTAAAGCCAGACTTATCTACTGATATAGATCTGTTACTATACAGTTCTAAGGTTCAAGCAGGGTTTCCATCTCCAGCAGAAGATCATATTGAAGCAAAGCTTGATTTTAATAAGTATCTCATAGATCATCCTGCTGCTACATTTTTGACAAGGGTGGTTGGTAATTCTATGATTAATGCAGGCATCTATGAGAATGATATCTTAGTAGTAGATAGAAGTTTAGAAGCTACCGATAATAAAATTGTTGTTGCTGTAGTCAATAATGAGCTAACGGTTAAAAGGCTTAAATATATCAATGGAAAAGCTTTTTTGGTGCCAGAAAATGACGAGTATAAGTCCATAGCAATTGAGCCTGGAGGTGATAGTGATAGTATTTATATTTGGGGAGTAGTAATTTCAGTAATACGCAAATTATAATATGATAATATATGCTCTAATAGATTGTAATAATTTTTATGCTTCTTGCGAAAGGGTTTTTAATCCCAAGCTTGAAGGTAAGCCTGTTGTAATATTATCTAACAATGATGGTTGTGTGATTGCTCGTTCCAATGAGGCTAAAGCAATTGGCATTGTTATGGGCATTCCTTACTTCCAATGCCGAGATTTATGTAGAAGACATAGTGTAACAGTTCTTTCCTCAAATTATCAACTTTATGGGGATATGTCGCAAAGAGTCATGGAAGTTATTAGAGAAAATGCTCCTGATATAGAGGTATACTCTATTGATGAAGCGTTTATAAGACTGGATAGCATTAACAAAACAGACTTAGTAAAATTCTGTAAATTGCTTAGAGATAAAATTAAGAAGTGGGTTGGTATTACCGTATCTATTGGAATTGGTAATAGTAAAACACTTGCAAAACTTGCAAACAAAGTTGCTAAGGATGATATAGCAGGGGTATTTTATTTAAATGGTGGCTTGGAAGATGATTCTATAATGGACAAGCTTGCTATTAAAGACATTTGGGGAGTGGGGAAAAATTTAGATATTAGGTTAAAGTGCATAGGAATTCATACGGCAAAACAACTTAGAGATTATGACAATAAGGCCGTAAGAAAGATGTTGGGTGTTATGGGTGAGAAGCTAGGTATGGAGCTAAGAGGGTATGATTGTTACGGATTAGAACCTATCCATCAAGCTAGACAAAATATAATTTCATCAAGGTCATTTAGCAAAGATGTTTGCAATTTAGAGGAGCTTGAAGAGGCTGTGGCGACTTTTACTGTAAGAGGATGTGAGCGAATGCGCAAAGACCGTGCCAGAGCGCAAGGCTTATATGTGTATATAAGAACTAAATTCTTAGTAAATAAAAGTGCTGAGCTTAAACAAAGTGAAGCCTATTGGTTTGATAGCCCTACGAATGATACAGCGCTGATTGTTAAGAAAGCAAAAGCGTGCTTAGGAACAATCTTTGAAATAGGATGCAAATATCGAAAGGCTGGAATAGTATTGCTGAAATTACATGGTGAAATGCATACTCAAGGTAGTTTTTTCTCCGAGCAAAATTCATTCAAGAATAATGCCTTAATAGATTCTATGGATAAAGTAAATAAGAAGCTGGGCAAGGGCACAGTATTTCTTGCAGCCCAGGGAATAAAACGCAAGTGGAGTATGAAAAGCGAACTTTGTACACCACAATACACTACAAATTGGAAAGAATTACCTAGGGTTTACTAAACAATGAAATGTTAATGCAAGAAAGTTATGGATATAATAATATAAAAAGTCGACAGAACTTGTTAATTTATAAATAATCTGAAAAATCTTAGGTTTACACTTATAAGCCTAATAGATAGGGAGGTTCAAAAGTTGAATATGCAAAAAAATATATAATAAACAAGCGATTATAGATTTTTGGTTCTCTAGGGATAGCAAAGCAAAATGGTTTATTAAAGATATAAATTTTGATAATGAGATTAAACAAAAATTCTTTAAAATTTACGAAGAAGCAGCCTTGACTAATAATTTAGATCATTGGAAACATACTCCTGAAGGAAATCTTGCGCTTATATTGGTGTTAGATCAATTTCCAAGAAATATGTTTAGAGAATTGGCAAGAAGCTATTCTACTGATCATAAGGCAATAGAACTTAGTAAATATGCTATAGAACATGGTTTTGATAAAAAATTATTAGATAATGAGCACAGGCAATTCCTTTATATGCCATTTATGCATAGTGAAGATATTAAAGATCAAGAAGAAAGCCTAAAGTTATTTACTGCAATAAGTACAGCTGTAGATTATGCAAAAATGCATAGGGATATAATAAAGAAATTTGCTAGATTTCCTCATCGGAATAAAATCTTAGGTAGAAAATCTACTAAAACAGAAATTGAGTTTCTCAAGCAAGCTAATTCTTCTTTTTAGACCTAGGTCTAAAAATAGCATATTTAACTATTACTTTTATAAAGTTCGTATAATTGACATCTGGTATTACCTTAATCGCTTGAATATCAATAATTCTGTCCAGGTCGAGCAGGTGTGTTGCAATTATGACGTAAAGCTATAATGTTATACTTTCAATTTTGCTATCTTTAAGAAAATTCCGCAAGGGTTCTAACATAACCAACTTAGGTTGGATTAAATTTTATAATCAAGATAGGTCTCATTTAACTTTTGATGAACAAACTCTATAAAAACAAAGTAGAAATTAGCAGCAATTTATATTTAATTTTGCTGCTAATTTATCCACCAACTTAGGCCGCTTCTAAGATAAAGAGATTTGGATAATTTTCTCTTATAGGAGTTTTAGTCCAAACCATATCTTAAAAATTTATTTATGATCTATTAAACCCTTTCATAAATGCACTTAATAAGTCTGTAGTGGTACTAATCACATCTTTCTGGGTGTTCTTATTTAATAAATAATGAATCATTATTAGCGACAACATAACCTGTGCAAGAAACGCTAAAGCTGTGTATAAGGAACATATAGAGGTTGTGTAGGCATAGTTATCTTGTAAAAAATTAAATAAAGATAAGGCTAATAACGACTCGATTACCAGTATATTAGCAACAAGTATAATGAATATAGCTAGCAAATAAATAGGCTTCTTTATAACTTTTGTACCACAAAACAATGAATCTTTTAAAAAACTAAATAAATGTCCAATTAACATCGCAAACTCCATTTAATAAATTATAGTTCAAAACTAAGAGATTTCATGCATAGAAGCATATACGTTTATTTCAAATAGAAATTTAGGCGCCTGCACACATATAAGTCAGAAAAATATATATAAAATTTTAATATATTAACAAAGTAAAATGGTGTTTGGCGCCTAAATTTTAATTTTAGTTATTTCTATTTGATCCTAGTTTTTGTACAAACATTCCTATTAGAAAAGCTGCTCCAACTACAAGCCAAGGGTGTGACTTAGTTTGATTTTCTATGTAGGTCGTTCCTACTTTTAGTTTGTCACTCATATCTTCTAAACTTTCTCGAGCTTTTTCTCCGAGTTTATAAGCGTTATCTTCTACATCAGAAGCAACTGATTTTCCTTTTTCTTTCATTTTATTGAACTGATTTTCTGTCAGACTTTTTAATTGCTTAGTTTGCGTTGCTAAATCATTTTTTAATGATTCTACATCTTTTTTGATATCATCCATATTTAAACCTTTTGTATTATTAACCATAATATTACTCCTAATTTAAAAATTTTATAAGCAAATATGAAATTCATAATCAAATTTCATATGGCATCTTATCTTGTAGTAAAAATATTGTCTATAATATAATTATAAATTATTCTAAGTAATTTAATATTTGCCATATCTACTATCATGGTTAAGTAATACATTATTAAAATTCAACATAGATAATCAAGTCTTAACACAGGCTCATATGTGCTTGAACTTATACAAAGTCTATAACTTGTTTAACAATGCTCTGGGAATGTTTCAAAAATTGAGCGTGGGTATAAAAGATAGATATGTAAGTAAATAAATCTGAAACTTGTCCAATAATTCAACTTGTTAATATGTCACTATCTAGCTCACTTCAATAGACGGATAAAGCAATGCTCACAGGATATTGATATATTTTTCTATAACCTCAACTTAAAGCGGTAAATATATTAACCACTATACTTTTAATAATACTAAAAAACAGAGAAATTAACGAAGAAGCATCTTTATATAACTCTAATGAAAACAGAGGGTATTTAGGTGTAAAAAGAGATTGTTTTATGGCACTACTGGTTTTTTTGATGAACACGCGAAGCCGTGAACTCGATCATTTTTGCAATAGCAGCTCTTATATCTTCTTTGGAATATGGTTTGCATATATAATCGACTGCACCTAATTCTTTTGCCTTTTCTATATCGTTGTCATTGATAAGCCCTGTCTGTACAACAACTGGAATAATAATGCATGAATCACGCATAAAGGTTAGCACGTCAAACCCACCTATTTTAGGCATCATTAAATCTAAAAATATACCATCAATTTTTGATTTTGAGTTTTTTATAATATCAATTGCTTCCTCTCCAGAGTTAGCAAGTAATGCACTATGACCTAAGTTTTTTAGAATCATATCACCTACTATCAAATTGACTTGATCATTATCTACAAACAATATCCTTTTTTCGTTATTATTCATTCCAATATATGGTATTGTAAAGTTTACGCTGGATATGTCTAAATTTACCTTTATGCTCAGTTATTATTTCTTGCATAACTGCTCGATAATCCTAACCTATTGTCCCATTTTTAATGCATCAATATTGTAAGTTACTTAGCGATTTTTGCTATATCTCTCTACTACTAAACATTTACAGAAACACAACACTTCCTACTAGAATTATTGTGATTCAACTGATTTGCTAATTTATTTAATAACATCCTTCAAATAATGTCAATTGCTAGTTTTGTACTGTATAGATTCAATAACACAATGGTCTATACCGGAGGGATGGTATGCAGATTACAGAAGATCTAAAAAATTTGGAAAAAATGTTGGCGCTACGGCACACTACTTTTACCTGTCTTTTGAGTAATCTAAATGAAAATCCAGAATACTTAAATTAGAAATTAATAATTATTTTTAAGCTACTAGTTGACATATTAATTTCAGCCTGATATAGAAGTAACAATTCCGTAATAAATATTAATATTTAAAATGTAATAAAAATAATGAGTTTATACAGAGGAGGTATGGGATCTTTTAATGATATTGTGATCCAGAAAGATGAGAAAGCTTTAATTAAGGAAAATGATGAGTTTCATGCATTGAAACATGCATTATACGAAAAATTTATTGAACTTACCACATCTCAAAAAGCCTAGTTAATGTAAAGTCATTCTTTAATTCCTTATTGTTTGAGTCAGTTCAAGATATCTCAAGGCATAATAGTTGGGGTATTAATCTAGGATTGTCTAGTGTTGATATTTCTAGTATTGGTGGACAGATAGGTAATGGAGAGAGGCATGTAGTGCGTGAACTAACTAGCATTTTAGGTTCTGAGAACTGCAACATCGTGGTGGCTAATGCGCTGAAATTAAACGGGGCAATGATAGCAGCAGCGCATAGGGCAGAGGATGGGTCATATAGTGACCATGGTGCACTTACCTTAAGAGTTGGAGAGTTATTTGTGCAGCATATATATGATTATGATCATGGTTATACCTTAGGAGCTGCAATATCAAGCATTGCATTTATGCCGACAGTTGGCGGGCGCGATGGTGAAGGCGAAACTTTTGGGGGGTGAGTGGAATATACTACACTAGGAGGGCACTTGCCAAACCAATCCTTATTACTTATATACCGTTAGAGTTCAAGCTTTAATAAAAAATAATGCGCTTAATAAAGTGGTTTAGTATTTTTTGTACGAGCGTGCTACAATTAAATTTAATAGATAAAATTGTGCTAAATGTACTTTGAAAATTTGATATGTTCAGTAAGTAGTAATAATCAAGATCTTGATTTGCAAAAAATACTGCGAGCTTTAGGAGCAACTGTAGGAAACTAAGAACTATAAACGCTATCCGAGCGATAGTAATTTATGACAAGGTGCATCCTAAGGGATTCTAACCCCTTAGGATGCCTATTCCATAAACTTTGTCAAAGATTCAGAAGTTATTAAACAGCTACTACTAAGCCTTTTTTACTTATTTTTGCTGCTTAGATGACGTTTGTTGCACATACATCTTATTTCTTCTTATCTTTTGCAGCATGAGTCACAGCTTCTTTAGCTTTGTCATACTGATGCTTAACATCCTCTTCTAACTCTTTTGCTTTATGACTCACAGTTTCTTTGGCTTTATTAAAACCATGTTTAACATCAAGTCCAGCATCTTTTACTTTATGACTCACAGTTTCTTTAACATCGTCAAATTTGCGTTTTATATCAGACATAACAACCTCCTTAATGTAATTAATAAACTATTTAATATTTTTTAATTCTAACATGATTCACTACTTTTATTACACCTTTTACTTTGCTGGCGACACTTATGACTTTATCTAGTTCCCTTGAATTTTGGGCTATACCAAGAACATAAACCACGCCGTCAATTGTCTCAAAGCCGTAATTTGTTGAGTTAACGTTTTTAGTAACTAATAACTTACTTTTAATTTCTGCAGTAATTTTGCTATCTGTAGCAACGTGGGAAGCTAATTTTTCAGAATTATTAGTAACAATAATATCATTGTTTACTTCCCTTACTCCTGGTTGTTGCCAGGCTATTCTAGCCGCATCCAGCCTGCTAAGTTGGGTTGTAACTTTACCAGTAAGCAATACTCGACCTTCGCTAACTTTAACCCCGACTAATGTAAACATACTTTTTTTAGCAAAATTACTCTTTATGTGATTTTTAATAGCCAGGTCATCTGCTATCTCTCCAACATTTCTTTCTTGTGAAAGAGTATACCCTGCGGCTGCGCCGCCACCTATTACAACAGGTGCACATGAACTAAGCAAAAGAGTACTTAATACGCCAATAGTTAAATAATTTCTTACATTAGTCGATTTTATACTTTCCATATCGTGTGCTCCTTTATTTTATTAACTTAAGTTTGGGGAATAGGCTCTTAGCATAAAGCTCATTTGCCTAATCCTTTTGGCAGAATAAATGATTTAAGCTATTTTGATGTGATAATTGTCAAGTTGTGCAAATAAAGATTATTTATTTGACTGATTATTTAAAAATGGAGAGCATAGCAAAGTGAGAATAAATAACAAAGTTAACAATCAGCACATCCAAATATTTTAAATTACTAGATTATATAATTTAAAGGTTGGTAAAGAATTTTGCTTTGTTAAATAATCTAAAAATTTAAACTTAGGCTAGCCCCTACATAACTTTCTCTAGTTTTATAAAACTGACCCTGTATTGAGTTGCCGTTATAATATTCTAAAAGCAATTGTAACTCTTTGCCTATGACAAACTTATCTTTGAACTCTAGCCCACCTTTAATCGATAAGCTGGGATGCCAGCTAAAATTATTAGAAGTTTTTGAGTAAACAGCGAATATCGGTCTAGCGTAACCATAGAAATAATATTCTGGGTGTCTGTAATCAAAGCCAGCCAGAAATTCCATGGTCTTGTAATAACTTGGGTCAGCGTGAAAAATATAACCAACTCCAGCAAAAGGCTTTAATCCATTAAGAAAATTATAAGCAAAAATTTGCTCAATTACTTCATAACTAAGATTAATTCTTTGTATCTTTTTACCTTCCTTACTAAGTAAAAATTCATCGCCTAAATGTGAGCTTGTATGTGAAATTCTTGATAAAGAATCCCATTGTCCATTCTTTATAGCAAGAGTTGGACCGATGAAATAATCTGCATTAATTAGTCTTGTAGGCGACGATTGGATATCCATCATAGCAAATAGTCAGGCATGGAGACCAATCTCGTATGTTAGGTTATTTGTACTTTTCCATCTGACTAAAGGCAATGCTGCTCCAAAATTAGGGGAAAATACAGATTTAAAGGGTCCTTTGGTATAGTAATGATATGCCAAGGTGAATCTTGGCCATTTAGGATCAGCGAGTAATGGTTGAAAGATTGAAATTGGCGAAAGTAATCCTACATCTTTTTCTT
>Ga0114963_10000433_pt1 | contig 27956 bp, 27 predicted proteins | sample C_131016_EF_Meta_FD_87019 | JGI IMG/M metagenome (GOLD analysis project Ga0114963, IMG submission 87019) | Freshwater microbial communities from Lake Croche, Canada to study carbon cycling - C_131016_EF_MetaG | ecosystem: Environmental > Aquatic > Freshwater > Lake | place: Lake Croche, Canada... | reverse complement strand
CTTCTGGCGTGAAGAGTTTTTCGCGTAATAGATGGCGAGCTCTGTCCAGAATAAATGCATATAAATTTTCGGCAGTATCATTCGCAATTAAACCGTCAGGGAAGGTAGAGGCTGATTGATCAAGTAATGCGGGTAACTCGATAGGCAAGCCCCGTTCCATTAAAATCCGCACAACCCCCAAGGCTTGTCGACGCAGGCCAAAGGGATCTTTATCGCCTGTTGGTATTTGTCCAATTCCGTAAATCCCAGAAAGCACATCTAACTTGTCTGCAAGAGCAACAGCACAGGCTGTAGGGCTATTGGGGAGATCGTCCCCAGCAAAGCGGGGTCGGTAATGTTCACCAATCGCATGGGCAATGTCTTCCGATTCACCGTCATGACGGGCGTAATAGGCCCCCATCATGCCTTGCAGTTCAGGAAACTCACCGACCATTTCTGTTACGAGATCTGCTTTGCACAGGAGGGCAGCACGGGATGCCATTGCTGGATCACTTTGTAGTGCATTGGCAATCCATTGAGCGAGAGCTTCTAGTCGCTCTATGCGATTGAGAACGCTGCCAAGTTTATTGTGATACACAACATTAGAGAGCCCAGCGACACGTGATTCAAGGGTTTGCTTGCGGTCTTGTTGGTAGAAAAAGCGAGCATCAGATAAACGCGCTCTTAATACGCGCTCATTTCCATGAATAATTTCATCTGGTGTATCTGTCTCAATATTAGAGACCAATAAAAATCTATTCAGCAATTTCCCATTGATATCACCTAGAGGAAAATATTTTTGATGCTGTTGCATCGAAAGCGTTAAACACTCGGTAGGGATATCGAGGAACGAAGCGTCAAATTCACCAGAATAAACAAACGGCCACTCCACAAGGGCAGTGACTTCATCCAGTAATTCAGGAGCAGACAATAATTTCGCGCCCTTAGCTGCCAGATCTAGTTGATTTCTAATTTTTTCGCGTCGTTCTGTAAAACTAGCGATCACTTTCCCTTCGCGTTCCATTGTACTGGCATAGTCTTCTGCGCGATGAATGTTGATGACACTACTAGATAAAAAGCGATGGCCCAGCGTGGTATTACTTGCATGGTGCCCCATGGCCTGAATAGGAACAATTTCATTTCCATGTAATGCGATGAGTCCATGCACGGGGCGAACGAATTGTGCATCTCCTGCCCCCCAACGCATCACTTTATGAACGGGTAATTTTGCTAGTACCTCGGTGAGTATTTCCTGAAGCCCTTCTGCCAATGCTGAACCCTTGTGAATTGAACGATGAAGGTAAATTTCTATACCTTTAGCATCGAAGCTCGTTTCAAGGTCTTCTAAGGCTATTCCGCAAGACCTGGCGAATCCTGAGAGAGCTGGAGTGGGGTTGCCTTGAGCGTCATGGCCTGCTGCCTTAGCAGGGCCCTTCCGTTCAACAATCCTGTCTGGCTGAAAGGCTTCGACGCTGGTCACTCTGACTGCAAGCCTGCGGGGAGCTGCATATCCCTCAAAAGGCGCATGCTGAGGACAATAACCGCGCTCCTTCAACCCTAAGGTGATTCCCTCAGAGAATACTTTTCCTAGTTTGGATAAAAGTTTTGGAGGAAGCTCTTCCGTTCGAAGTTCGAGTAGTAATGTTTCAGCCATGACTTACTCCTCCTTCGATATTTTGATGTGTCTCAGGTTTTAACATCGGGAACCCAAGCGCTTCTCTGGAGTGGTAATAAGTCTGTGCAACCTGACGAGCCAATGTTCTGATCCGGCCGATATAGGCTGCACGTTCAGTCACTGAAATGGCGCCACGAGCATCTAAAAGGTTAAAAGTGTGTGAGCATTTGAGCACCAATTCATAAGCAGGCAATGGTAATCCTGCTTCAATAATTCTTGTTGCCTGTTGTTCGTAATTTTTAAATTGCTCGAACAACCAGTTGGCATCACTCAGCTCAAAGTTATAGCGCGATTGCTCAACTTCATTTTGCTGATATACATCACCGTAAGTGACACCCGGTGTCCAAACGAGATCAAATAAATTATCTTTGCCTTGAAGATACATGGCCAGCCGCTCTAGGCCATAGGTGATCTCTCCAAGAACAGGTTTGCAGGGGAGCCCTCCCACTTCTTGGAAATAAGTGAATTGGGTAACTTCCATACCATTTAGCCATACTTCCCAGCCCAGTCCCCAAGCGCCAAGTGTAGGATTTTCCCAATCATCTTCAACGAAACGTATATCGTTTTTTTGTGTATCAATACCCAGAGCCCGAAGAGAGTCTATATAGAGCTCTTGAATGTTGTGAGGAGAGGGTTTGAGAACTACTTGAAATTGATAGTAGTGTTGCAATCGGTTTGGATTTTCCCCATAGCGCCCATCCTTGGGGCGGCGAGAAGGTTGCACATAAGCGGCCTTCCAGGGCTCAGGTCCTAAAGACCGAAGGAATGTAGCGGTATGCGAAGTTCCTGCCCCAACCTCCATGTCAAAAGGTTGAAGAAGAGCGCAGCCTTGCGCAGCCCAAAAATTTTGGAGTCGCAGAATCAGATCTTGAAAACTCAGCATGAAGTGGGAGATAACTGAAAAATATATATATTAGAATTTTAACTTGGATAGCCAGTTTTCTGTGGCTTTACGATAATTCACCCTTACTTGAGTGGGTCTGCAACCAAGCCCATCCCATCAGCAGGATAAAACAAATCAAAGTCCATTCGGGAATGCTGAGACTGAGGAATGTCCAGCCCACCGCTGCGCATTCCCCTGACCCTGAGAGAACTTTTCTAAGTACCTCAGTGAAAGGAAAGGTATCAAAGAGGTAGGATAAGCCTGGTCCGCATTCAGGAAGCTGATCTTTGGGTAAATGTTGAATCCATATATGACGTATGGCAATTAAAGCTCCTAAGCCGCTGCTAGCAAAAATGAGTAGGGCATAGACTTTAGCGCCGCGCGCATCCGGTCCATGGACGGCTGCTAAGAAAAAAATAATCCCAGAAACGATTACCGCAACTCGCTGAAAGATACAAAGTGGGCAGGGGTCTTCGCCTAATTGATATTGAAGATAGAGAGCAAAGCTCATTAAAGCCGTGCAGATTCCCGCTCCAATTAGGTAAGCGAGGCGTCTAGAACGCAGGGGTCTGAAGCGCAACATAATGCAAAGAAATCCTTTTTTACTTACTTTGAATCCTATGTGGGGCTGAGTAAATGTACTGATTCATACACTTTTATCTAAAGGTAAGCGTATTTTTTTGTGTTTATCAACCCGGCAATTAAATATCCAATAAGACACAAGATCACCAAACCAAGATTACCCTGTTGAACGAAAGGTGTGGAGCCTTCTCTTCCTTGAATATTGCTTTCCACAACAGCAATTTCTCCTTTTGGGGCGCGTTCTATGATTCGGCCGTCAGCGCCAATAAATGCACTGACGCCTGTACTGGTAGCGCGCACCATAGGACGCCCAGTTTCAAGCGCACGAGTTTGGGCCATTTGCAGATGCTGTTCAGGGCCCATGGCCGTTCCAAACCAAGCGTCGTTGCTGACATTAATCAACAGACTGGCTTCAGGTAGTGCCGTAATAATTTCCTCGCCAAAAGCGTCCTCATAACAAATATCCATGCCTACTTTTTGTCCTGCTACGTTCATCACACCTTGACCAAGAGGCCCAAAGCTTTGGCTTCCAATAGGTATTTTAAGAACGAATCCCATTACGGGACCGATCATACTTTCTAGTGGTATGAACTCTCCAAATGGAACCAAATGATGTTTTTGATAATGTTGGGATGGGGATACACCCAGGCTCATCATCGTATTGTGAATTTCACCTGGTTTGGGCTCATCAAATACACCCAGCAAAATATCCCCATGGTTTCGGATCGCAATATTTCGCAGGACATTGATGTATTCGGAGGGAACGTCAGAAAACAAAAGAGGAACAGCGCTTTCAGGCATGACGATGAGCGAGGAATGATTCATTTGCGCTAGGCTTGCGTAAAGCTGCATACCTTCATAAATATGATCAGGATCAAATTTATCATCTTGCGATATGTTTCCTTGTAATATCGCAACTGAGGTTGGTTGGCCTATCCCTTTGGTCCAAGATACCTGCTGCAATTGAGCGCCTGAAACAAAAAAACAAAGTGCCAGCACAATACAACTACTCCATGCTTTTGCGCTTCTGATATTTAAGGAGAGATGAGCGATTGCACCCGCAAGAATGGCGCACAGTAAACTTGCTCCGTATACCCCCAATACCGGAACCCAGCCCGCCAAAGGCGAATTGGGAACTTGGCTATAACCAACGGCAAGCCAAGGAAATCCTGTGCAAAACCATGTACGTGACCATTCAATTAAGGTCCAGCTTGCGGGGATAGCTAGGTAGGCCGTCAGGTAATTTTGGTTCTTTCCTGAAATTTTTGATCCAATCCCTGCCAGGGCTGGCATCAATGCGACAAAGGCAGAAAAGGCTAATAAAGATAAACCTGCTAGTGCTGCGGGCATTTCACCGTGGTCATGCAGGCTGATATAAATCCAATGAACGCCAACGAGGAAAAGACCTAATCCAAAGGCGAAACCGGATAGGCCGCGCTGTTCAGGCTTTTTAAGCCAAGCATGAAATAAAATGCTTAAAGTGAGTGGGGCTAGCCACCATAGATTGAAAGGCGCAAAAGCAAGAACAGTAGCAGCGCCTGCGCAAAAAACAGACCCAAAGTGGAGTATTGCTGCAGATAACTGCGCAGAAAAACGGTTGGGAGGCTTAGCGAAACTCATTCCTGAGTGCTGGACTCCGGTTCACTGATGCGTTCAACTAGAACAGCGAGGAGGCGGCGACTATCGGCGCGGAGTACTTGAAAATTGAGGCCGCCAAAACTCACTTGTTCCCCGCGTTTGGGAACGTGTCCAAAGTGGCCAATCACTAATCCCCCTACCGTATCAAAATCTTCATCGCTGAAGTTTGTTCCCAGCGCTGCATTAAAGTCTTCGATTTCTGTTGTTGCTTTGACGCGCCAACGCCCTGTGCGATCAAGAAGAATATTGTCTTCAGTCTCATCGAAATCATATTCATCTTCGATTTCGCCGACAATTTGTTCCAATACATCTTCGATCGTAACGAGGCCCGCTACTCCACCATACTCATCCACGACAATAGCAATATGGTTTCGGTTATTGCGGAATTCTCGTAACAAAACATTCAACCGTTTAGACTCTGGCACAAACACGGCAGGCCTTAACATATCTCGAACATTGAATTCTTCTCCGGCATAAAAACGCAACAGATCTTTTGCCAATAGAATGCCGATGACGTTGTCTTTACTTTCTTCTACTACTGGAAAACGTGAGTGCGAAGTTTCAATGACAAAAGGAATGAATTGTTCGGGCGTTTGAAAAATGTCGATAACATCCATTTGTGAGCGGGGGATCATCACGTCTCGAACTTGCATTTCTGAAACCTGAAGTACTCCTTCGATCATCGACAAAGCATCACTATCCATGAGGTTGTGCTCATACGCTGAATGCAACAGATCAATCAATTGTTCGCGATCTTCTGGCTCGCGTAACAACATAGCGCTTAAGCGTTCAAGAAAGGTACGGCGGTGTGGCTGTTCGTCCATGATTTTCAAGGGCCTAGGTCGTTGACGAGATAGGGATCTGGAAATCCCATCTGAGACAAAATTTGAGTTTCGAGAGCTTCCATTTCGGCGGCTTCAGATGCCTTGATGTGATCAAGACCCTGAAGATGCAACATGCCATGCACAATAAGGTGTGCACAGTGTGCTTTAAGAGTTTTGCCTTGAGCCGCTGACTCACGGCGCACGATAGGCCAACAGAGTGCGATATCACCACACAAGGCACCACTCTCGTCTTTGCCATAAGGAAAGGTTAAGACATTGGTTGCGTAAGCGTGGTTTCGAAAACCTTGATTCAAGCTGAGACCTTCTTCTTCATCCACAATGCGAAGGACAGCTTGAACTGGACCAAGGAGTGCTTTTGACGCCCAAGCCCGGAGCTGCTGCCGCGAGGGTAAATGGCGGTCACGCAGCGCAAATTGCACACTGAAATGAAGTGGAAAGTGACCAGTAGGAGGCTCTGGGCCCATATTAATCTGCTAAGCGCGTATAGCGTTCGTAAGAGTTAACAATAGATTGCACTAAGGGGTGACGAACGACATCCTCGCTCTGGAAGATCGTAAAGGCAATGCCTTCAACTCTTTGTAAAACATTTCGGGCATCAATCAAGCCACTCTTCTGGCCGCGATGTAAATCAATTTGAGTGACGTCGCCAGTAATAACGGCTTTGGTACCAAAACCAATACGGGTTAAAAACATTTTCATTTGTTCTGGTGTGGTGTTTTGAGCCTCATCCAGAATGATAAAAGCATTATTCATCGTTCGTCCGCGCATGTAAGCAAGAGGCGCAACTTCAATTGTGCTGCGTTCGAATAACTTGGTGACTTTGTCATAGCCCATTAGGTCATAGAGCGCATCATAGAGCGGTCGCAAATAGGGGTCGACTTTTTGTGATAAATCACCTGGTAGGAAGCCTAGTTTTTCACCTGCTTCTACTGCAGGTCTCACTAATACAATGCGTTTTACTTCATCGCGTTCGAGTGCATTCACAGCTGCTGCTACAGCAAGATAGGTTTTTCCTGTGCCTGCAGGCCCTACCCCAAAGGTGATAACGTGCTCTTGAATATTGCGAATATAGGCGACTTGTCGCTCTGTTCTTCCTCGCAAGTCAGGGCGGCGTGAAAGTAAAATCGGAGAAGCATGCTTGTCATGATCTTGCCCACCATCGCACGACAGATCTCGAAGTCCTAGCATGATCTCTTCTTGAGAAAGATTGCGTTTAGCTGAGCGATAGAACTTCTTTAAGGCTTCTGCTGCGATGGCCGTTTGATCAGGTTCCCCGAGCAAACTGAAATGTTCTCCTCGGCGATGAATGGTGATAGAGAGGGTATCCTCAATTTGCTTAAGATTTTCATCCAAAACCCCGCATAAATTTGCGAGGCGATGGTTGTCAACTGGAGTGAGATCTAATTCACGAGAAGCTAGAGCGTTATTCGCTGGCACGCCAAACTCCCCTTAAGCTATGAGTTGCAGTTTCGCTAATCGTCACATAAGTAAATTGTCCTATCAGACTCGCGGGCCCAGGGAAATTCACCACGCGATTGTTATCTGTGCGTGCTGCTAATTCTTGCGCATCTTTTCGTGCATGGCCTGTGACCAATACCCTCTGGCGCGACCCCACCATTGATTCTGCAATACGCGCAGCTTGGGCATCAGTGGCCTCAAGTAAGGTATGTAATCTAAGGGTTTTGATCTCGTGGCTTACTTCATCGATCAAATTGGCGGCAGGGGTTCCTGGTCTAGGGCTATATAAGAAACTAAAGCTTCCATCAAAGCCTACTTCTTCAATCAGTTTCATGGTGGCAGCAAAGTCTTGCTCTGTTTCTCCGGGAAACCCCACGATGATATCGGTAGAGATCGATACATCTGGGCGGGCAGCACGTAAGCGACGAATAATGGATTTATATTCTAGGCTCGTATAACCGCGTTTCATTGTGGCCAGAATACGATCGGAGCCTGACTGCACGGGTAAATGAACGTGGGAGGCCAACTTGGGAAGCTGCGCGTGGGCATCAATCAACCGTTGGGTAAACTCAAGGGGGTGAGAGGTGGTGTAGCGTAATCTTTCAAGCTCTGGAATGTCGCAGACCCACTCTAGTAAATCAGCAAAATCAGCATCACTGCCGTCATCCAATTGACCGCGCCAGGCATTGACGTTTTGTCCCAGAAGGGTAATTTCTTGAACACCTTCTTCTGCCAGTGTGCTGACCTCTGCAAGAATGTCTCCGAGAGGCCTAGAGAACTCAGGACCTCTCGTGAAAGGCACCACGCAGAAACTGCAATACTTACTACAGCCCTCCATGATCGATACGAACGCAGTGGGGCCTTCTTTACGGGGTGCAGGTAAGTGGTCAAATTTTTCGATTTCAGGAAAACGAATATCGATTTGAGGCTTGCCAATTAGGGTGCGCTCGCGAATCAGTTCGGGAACGCGGTGAATGGTTTGGGGACCAAAAATAATATCTACCCAGGGCGCGCGTTTCAGTATGCCTGCACCTTCTTGGCTTGCAACGCAGCCGCCTACTGCGATGAGCATTTCAGGTCGTTCTTCCTTTAATTCGCGTAAACGCCCCAGATCAGAGAATACTTTTTCGGCAGCTTTTTCTCGAATAGAGCATGTGTTTAGGACGATGACATCGGCGTCCTCAGGAGAGTTGGTAATCTCGAGTTGACGGGCCTCACACAAAAGTTGAGCCACTTTTTCCGAGTCATACTCGTTCATTTGGCAACCGAAGGTGCGGATATACAGCTTTCCAGGGTTCAAGGCGGCTTCAAGGGCCTGAATTTGCAGGCGAAGTTCTTAAGACGTTGAAGCATACCATAAGCTCAAGATGTCCTCACGGGACAACAAAAAAGCCTGTCCAAAATAATTTTGGACAGGCTTTTTTAAGATTAAAAAAACAAATGGGCAAATTTCACCCAATGCGGTTAATTACTTGAACAGAATGGCTGCTTTCTGGATGGTGAGTGATACACCCCATGCCAATGGTAAGCCTACGGCCAACCAAGCCAGAGCAACAGTCATCGTGCTGCTAGAAGCTGAGCTTACCTGGTTACTAGAAGCGCTTGAAGCGGCCATAGATTTTTCATGCGCCAATTGCTTTTCATGTGCCAATTCTTCTTCAGTCATAAAGAATTTTTCATCCACCGGACGAACCATTAAGTTTGCGATAAAACCAACTACTAGCAAACCAGCAAGAACATAAAAAATGGGACCATAAATCTGATCAAAAGGAACCTTAGATTCCTGACGAATATCATGCATGTAGTTCACGATAACTGGGCCTACGATGCCTGCTGTGGACCAGGCAGTAAGCAAACGACCATGTATCGCGCCTACAAATTGCGTGCCGAACATATCTGCGAGATAAGCTGGGATCGTTGCAAAACCGCCACCGTACATAGATCCGATCACGCAAATACTTGCTACAAACAAACCAATAGACTTGGACCCTGCAAAGGTTGAGGCCAGTAAGTAAAGCGCTATCCCCAATACAAAGAAAACTACATAGGTTTGCTTGCGTCCAAGTTTGTCAGAGGACGAGGCCCAAACAAAGCGTCCGGCAATGTTAAATAAGGAAAGTAATCCTACAAAACCCGCAGCAATCGCAACAGCACTAGCCAGTAATTCTTTGTTGGCCTTTAGCTCTGCAAAACCCAGTTCTGGGTGCCCAATTAAGGTCCCTGCAAAGGTTTCTTGCATCATGGGAGAAGCTGCCCCAATGATGCCAATACCGGCCGAAACATTCATGCAAAGAACGAGCCACAACAGCCAGAATTGAGGTGTTTTGTGCGCGTTCTTTAAATGTACGTGTTTCGAAGCGATCATTGAGCTGGAGCCAGCAGCCACAGGTGGTTCCCAACCCTCAGGCTTCCAACCTGTTGCCGGTACGCGGTAACCCAGTGCTCCAGAAAACATAAAGACCGCGTAGATGACTGCCATGGCTACAAAGGTTTCCCAAACACCTGCATTGGTCGGTGTGGAAAATTTAGCCATGAGCATGGTGGCAAGGGGGCTACCAATCATTGCGCCGCCACCAAAACCCATAATCGCCATGCCTGTTGCCATTCCACGACGATCAGGGAACCATTTGATTAAGGTTGAAACGGGGGAGATATAGCCTAGTCCCAAGCCTACGCCACCAATCACACCAGATCCTAACCAGATCATCCATAACTGATGCTGATAAACACCAGATGCCGAAATCAGAAGGCCACCACACCAGCACAATGCAGATACCACGCCTGCTTTGCGAGGACCGGAACGCTCTAACCAGCCGCCCCAGGTAGCAGCTGACAGACCTAAAATCACAAAAAATAGGGTGTACAGCCAACCTAAATCAAACTGTGTCCAATTACAGTCGGTAGCAGTTAAAGCACGCAAAGTGCCAGAGAATTTATCAGCAAAAGTAGTTGCTCCGGCAGCACATGCAGCGATAGGTTTTCCGTCAGGACCAATCAGCACGTTTTGTAAGGGTTTCCAAAATACAGAAAAGCCATACGCCATTCCAATACAAAGATGAATGGCAAGGGCTGCGGGGGGGACTAGCCAGCGGTTAAATCCAGAGCCAGCGATCGTGCGTTCTTTATCAAGCATAGCGAACATGCGTATGTTCTCCTCTGTTGTCTTAAGGTGTGGCTGACACCCTAGTTTTGTTATTCGGGTTCACATGGTTGATCAAAACCTTGCTAAACCGTCTTGAACTTCTTTAATCCCAAATTTTGAATTTAAGTGTTACTTAACGCATAAGGAATCACATTTATAGCATACCTTACAGACTGCATCAGTTGTAGTCTTTAAACGAATTTTTTCCTTCAAAACCGCTGCGTTGCAGCATTTTCTTGTTATTTTGAAGGGGTCTTTTTGAAGAGTTTTAGCGAGTGCAATAACAGAAAAATTGATTGAAATCGTCCATTACATATTTTGTAAAAGCTTGTTGTTTTGACTAGGTTAAGATGATCAGTCAATAGAATTAATCTTTAACCTATGATCTCCTTAAATTTAATAAATGAGCCAAATGCAGGATAGTTCTCAGTTGTATATGCGTTTTTTACATCTATCCCAAGTTGTTAAGCTCATACCAGGGATTCCCAATATTGATGCCACAGAAGAAAAGCTTCTCAATCTGTTTGCGACAGCTTGGTTTGTTGGAAAGAATATTGGGGTAATGGATGCCATGGAAATGGTTGAGGGTATTTCTCCCCGGACGGTGCATCGCCGAATGAAAACATTGCGAGCTAAAGGTTTGATCTCTCTGAATTCTGATCACAGCGGCACCAAGAAATATGTCGTCCCTACCGCTCTAACGGATCAATACTTTTCTGAAATCGGGAAGTGCATGGCAAAAGCGCTAGAGGGTTAAACTCCAGTAATCTTGATACACATCAACAACCGCATTCCTAAAACGACTCACACTGAGAACCATAAGTTCAAGTTAGCCTAAAAAGGTGCGAGGAGTTGTGATGGTTCATGTTGAAAGATTAGATGCTTTTCTCAGGCATGTACTTGGGCGCCTTGGCCTAGTTTTTGTTGTATTGACTAGTCTATTTTTTTCGGGTGATGCTTTTTCGCTTCCTGTCTTTGCTCGGCAGACTGGGCAGAGCTGCTTGGCCTGTCATGCGGGCGGCCAGTTTCCTGAGCTTACACCCTATGGACGTTTATTTAAGCTCACTGGATACACGCAAGGAGTTAGGACCGACATTCCTTTGTCAGTAATGGCGGTTGTCTCTTACGCAAAGGTCAGTTCATATAATGGAAGCGATACTCCAGGAACAGATTTTCCTCGAGACGGTACGGTAAACCTCACTACGGGAAGTCTCTTTTGTTGCGGCAAAATCACCGACAACATAGGTGTCTTTGCTCAATACACCCATGATCTATGGGCTAATCAGGATGTGGCAACCGGTAATTGGCAAGGGCATTCTCATGTCGATCAGGTTGATATTCGTTACGCTGATCGCTTTATCGATGAGTCTCATGACTTTATATATGGATTTAGTCTAAATAATAATCCTGGTGTAACTGATGTTTGGAATACCCACAACAGCGCGTTTGCTCCGGTTTCTAGTTACGTCCCAGCTGGTAACGCCATCTTCTCGAGTTCTGCACTCCCCCATGATGTACCAGTAACGCCCATTTTGGATGGCCTACAATACAGCGCTGGGTTGACGGGATATCTCTACCTTAATCATTTAATCTATGCAGAAATTGGAACTTACAAGGCATCTACCTCTGGTTTCTCTTTTTTGCATGATGCGGGCTCAGGTGGGCCGGGTGCGCTATCAACCAGGTTGAGCGGAAGTTTTAACCCTTATCTTCGGTTCGCTACAAACCATGAATGGGGGGCAAATAGTTTAATGCTGGGGCTTCATGGTTTGCATGCTTCAGTATTGGATGACGCTACCTTAGTGAGTTCAAATAGCTATTCTTTGTTTAACGACATCGGGATGGATGGTCAATACCAGTACCTTCTTGATCCTCACGCTGTAACTGCTTTGTTCAGTTTTACCCATGAAAATATAAATAACTCTGGGTATCAACAGGCAGCGGGTCTCAACCCATCCAATACACTCAATTATCTGAGGGCGAAGCTGACTTATGTTTATCGCGCACGATATGGGATGTCGATGGCCTATACGCAGGTTTCGGGTAGCCTAGATGCGGGCTTATACAGCGCTGATCCCATTTCTAATACTCAAGCAAATCTCAGTTTAAACAATTCCCCAGATTCTAAATTGTGGGTGCCAGAACTATTTGTGATGCCAGTTCAGAATGTTCGAATCGGACTGCAGTATTTCAAATGGACTCAGTTTTATGGTGGGAGCACATATAGTTACTTTTCCAATGCAGGATCAAAAATTATACGCAATGCGTCGGACAACAATTTAGCCTTCCTGTATGTTTGGGTTGCTTACTAAGGAGATGACCATGAAACCTCTTTCATTGATTCTTCTGGGTAGTCTATTGATTACAGGATGTTCAAATCTAGATCGGTCTCGCGATTTAGCTAACCCTAATGTGCCACCGGAAGTGACAGCTCGACAGCTTTGCTCTGATTGTCATGGTGTGGACGGTAATTCGACCTCGCCTAACTTCCCCAAACTAGCTGGCCAGCAAGAGGAATACCTTGTGAAACAGCTGCAAAGCTTTCGACACGGTGATCGTGCGTCTACGCAGTCTTATCAATATATGTGGGGTATGACAGCAACGCTGACCGATGGCCAAATCAATGGTCTTGCGCATTACTACAGTCAACATGCGCTAAAGCCCAATGGCGATAAAGGGATAGATCAGGCGGTATTCGCTAAGGGCAAAGAGATTTTCGATAATGGAGTTCCTGCAAAGCAGGCGCCCGCCTGTAAGCTATGTCACGCAGCCGGTGGTGAAGGAATGGCTTCATTCCCAAGAATAGCGGGCCAACATGAAGCTTATATCGTTCGTCAGCTGGTTATTTTTCAAGAAAATGTAGGGCGACCCGGCACCCCAATGGAAATGGTGGCACACGGACTGAGCTTTGCAGAAATGGAGTCAGTCGCAAGTTACCTTGAAAACTTGGGAAAGTAGTTAAGAGATCAGAAAAAATGCTTACTTGAAGAAACGTATTTTTAATAAATTAGTGTTGGCGAACCTAAAACTTAAATGATTCAATACATCTAATCTCGTATTTTTTTATTGCCCATCTAAAAAAGTTACGAAGTTGCTTGAGGGGGGGAAACACGCAGGCTGGATGGGGTGAGATGATTTTTTAAGTTAAAGATTTAAGGTGAGGACCAAAATGTTATTGGTTACTTCGGTTGTGTCTGCGGTATTGGCAATCCTATTTGTTAGGTTATCTTTTGCAGTCATTGCTCTAAGAAGACAGAACAAAGTTGCACTGGGAAGCGACGGAAATATAGATTTGGAAAGAGCGATTCGAGCTCAAGGTAATTTTGCTGAATATGTTCCAATCGGAATTATTCTTATTGCTTGCTTGGAGTTAAACGGGGCGCCCTGGTGGTTAGTCGCTTTACCTGGTCTAACACTCATACTAGGGCGGTTAGCCCATGCAAAAGGGATGAACCAACCCCCGCCCAATTTTTCTAATCGAATTCTTGGTATGCAGCTTACATTCTTTACTTTGGGAAGTTCTGCGGCACTCAACCTCATTTGGACGGCTTACAAGCTAGTAGTTTTGTGAGCGATAAATGCAGTGAATACTCTTTCCCCATTAGTGGGCTGGAGCCTAATTGAGTTTACTGATAATACCCATACCCCAATGGCGGGGTATGGTCAGAGGAAGAGCCGGAGAGCCCCAAACACTTGAATATTGGGTGGTGATAGGTGGATTTGAACCACCGACCCCAGCGTTATGAGTGCTGTGCTCTAACCAACTGAGCTATATCACCAGAACCTTCAATTATCCACTGACGCTATAATCGCGTCAATAACTCGAGCTCATTCCCACTATTGGCTTTCGTCCTAGATTTGGCTCTGGTATACTTGAAGGTTCTGGAAGTGAAAACTAACCGAAGTAACAATGGCCCGGTAGCTCAGTCGGTAGAGCAGAGGATTGACAACGATGCGCAGCATAGTTGCGGTGAAGGGTAACTTGCGAAGCGAAGTTAGCCGTAACCAAAATCCTTAGGGTAGATGTGTAACCGAAGTAAAATGGCCCGGTAGCTCAGTCGGTAGAGCAGAGGATTGAAAATCCTTGTGTCGGTGGTTCGATTCCGCCCCGGGCCACCAATTTCAAATTGATCCTTGGTTTACTCGCTTTGACAATTCTTCAGCGCTCTCCTTTCTCTCGCTGTAGCGATCGGTAAGGTATCCCGATATTGAGCGAGTGAGTAAAGTGAACTTAACAAGCTCCTCCATCACATCAACTACACGATCGTAATTAGCCGAAGGCTTCATACGATTACTCTCATCAAACTCTAAAAACGCTTTGGGTACAGAGGATTGATTTGGAATAGTGATCATCCGCATCCATCTTCCTAAAATTCGCATTTGATTGACTGCATTAAACGATTGCGAACCACCGCTTACTTGTAAAAGAGCAAGCGTTTTTCCTTGTGACGGCCGGATGGCTCCAACACTCAAAGGTATCCAATCGATTTGTGATTTCATCAGTCCTGTCATTGTTCCATGACGTTCAGGACTGCTCCATACCATTCCCTCTGCCCATACAACGAGTTCTCTGAGCTCTACTACCTTTGGATGGGTATCAGGGGCATCGTCTACTTGCGGTAGTCCAGAAGGATTAAAAAAGCGTGTATCACAGCCCATCGCTTTTAATATTTTTTCGGCTTCCTCTGCTAGGAGGCGACTAAAAGATTTTTGTCTTAGTGATCCATAAAGAAGCAATATTTTAGGTGGATGATTCAATAAAGAGCAGGCTTGAATTGCATCAAGTGTGGGACTCTTAAACAGTTCTAAATCAATGTTGGGCAGGTCTGTCATAGTATGGTGAGAGTGGGATGAAGGGGAAAGGTAAGTATGTTGTGACTTGTAATGCTGTTTTGCTTGACTAGTATCTAGTATGCGGATGACTGTAATGAAGAAAAAATACCTTTAACTCTTATTGCCTGCATTGGGAACAAAAAAATGGATAAAGATACTTTTTTTAAATTGCTTTCCCTAGAAGAATTACCGGAACCCGTTTTGGTTGAGCGTGAATCAGGTGAGATGGATGAGCATGACCATCCTTTTGAGTCGAAGGCGCTCATTATTGAAGGCAGTATCTGCATAGTAATAGACGGCATTGGCACAGAATATTTGCCTGGAGATATTTTTCATCTCAAGCCCTGTCAAGTCCATTCAGAGCGATACGGTGCCCAAGGTGTAAAATATTGGGTGAGTAGGAAATAGAAAGAAGGATGTATACCCCGTTGGCGAGCTGTTGTTGTTCGCTTCGTAAAGAAATAAATTCTCAAAAATCCACCCTTTAAACCTTAAAGCGAAAAAAAATGAACACATTAGATGCAATACGTCAACGCAGAGCGGTGAAACACTTCGACCCTAATCATCAGATCACTGCTCAAGAGTTTGATCAACTGATTGATCTGGCTATGCAGGCGCCTTCCTCGTTCAATATTCAGCACTGGCGTCTTGTCAATGTGAGCGATAAAGCATTACGTACCAATCTTCGTGCAGCTGCCCACGATCAAGCCCAAGTTACCGATGCATCTTTGCTTTTTGTTCTTACCGTAGATGTAAAAGCCTGGGAAAAAGATCCTGCAAGATATTGGGTGAATGCCCCAAAACAAGCCCAGGATATTTTGGTGCCATGGATTCATCCCTTTTATTCAGGGAATGAACAGTTACAGCGTGATGAGGCAATGCGTTCAGCTGGTATTTTGCTACAGACTATGATGCTCTCTGCTAAAGCGATGAACTATGACTCTTGTCCGATGGTCGGTTTTGATTTTGTAAAAGTTGCGGAACTGATTCATTTGCCAAAGGATTATGCTATTGCTGCCATGCTGGTGATCGGGAAAGCGACACAAGCCGCATGGCCTAAACCTGGCTATATCCCTCGGGCTGAAATGTTGGTTGAAAACCACTTCTAACCCCCAGGGGTTTTGTGGAAGTTAAAGTGACCACATTATTCATCACGCATCCGGATTGTTTGAAGCATGACATGGGCAGAGGACACCCTGAGAGCCCTGTTCGCTTATCGGCTATTCTGAAAGAAATAGAATCATTGGGATTGAATAAACTGCTAGATCACTGGAATGCGCCACTTGCAAGTGAGCAGGAGTTACTGCGTGTGCATACCTCTCAATATCTAGAGGCGCTTCTTGAGATCAAGGTGGGCGAAGATGAGCGCTACGCTTTGGATGCAGATACTTCTCTCAATAGATATAGTCTCGCCGCTGCTCGCTATGCTTCCGGTGCCGTGGTACTGGCGGTAGATCAGGTCATGCGGGCTGCAGCTGACAATGCCTTTTGTGCAGTTCGTCCTCCTGGCCATCACGCACTGCCCCATCGTGCGATGGGGTTTTGTATTTTCAACTCAGTGGCGGTTGGGGCAGCGCATGCACTGGAAGCGTGGGGATTAGAGCGCATCGCCATCTGTGATTTTGATGTGCACTACGGCAACGGAACTGCCGATATGTTTGCAAAAGATGAGAGGGTCTTGATGTGTCAAACTTTCCAGCATCCTTTCTATCCTTATCAGGGTGGCGATACCTATAATCCCCATATGATCAATGTGGGATTAAAGTCGGGTTCGGGGTCTTTGAAGTTCCAAGAATCGATTGAGCAGCATTGGGTTCCTGCACTCAATGCATTTAAGCCTCAGATGATTTTGATCTCGGCAGGTTTTGATGCGCATCATGATGACCCCCTAGGAGGGTTAGATCTATTGGAAACAGATTATGCGTTTGCGACCAGACTTCTCATGGAAGTGGCTCAAACGCATGCGCAGGGTAGGGTGATTTCTACCTTGGAAGGGGGCTACGACCCTGGGGCTCTTGGTAGGTCCGTTGCTGCACATTTAAAAGAACTATTGAAGGCTCCACTTAACAGCTCCTCAAAACTGCAAGGTTAATCTATCTCATGCAATCTTTTCAAAAGCGTTTTCTTGCATCTATTTTGGGCTTGAGTCTCTGTGTAATGTATGTATTTTCTGCTCAAGCATCAGACTTTGCTTTCAACGATATGGCGGGCGTTCAACACAAGCTCACTGCTTACAAAGGCAAATGGTTAGTAGTGAATTTCTGGGCAACTTGGTGTGCACCCTGTTTAAAAGAGATGCCAGATTTTGAAGCCGAATGGCAGTCTCGTAAATCCAAAGATCTTCAGGTTATAGGCGTGGCGATGGATTGGGATGAAGCGAAGGAGGTGACAAAATATGCCTCATCAGTTGGTGTGCACTATCCCATTGTGTTGGGTAATGATGATCTAGCCAAAGAAATAGTGGGGAGTACCGGTGTGGCAGGTCTTCCAGCAAGCTATATTTTTGACCCTAAGGGAAAGCTGGTCTACTCAACTGTTGGAAAAATGGATCGGGCGCAACTCTCTAAAATGACAAGCGCGCCCAAGTAAGTCAAGGTTCTGCTTTAAGCAGTTTTTCTATTTGACTGGTCACTTCAGGGGCCGCCGGATTTTCTCTGCTTGAATAGCTTATGACTGCCTTACCCGAGCGATCAATTAAATACTTGTGAAAATTCCATTCTGGCCAATGACCTGTTTTGGCGGCTAGCTCTGCAATGATGGGATTATCTCCCCCCTTCACTACACTCGACTTCGAAAACATGGGGAACTTGACCTTGTAAGTTCTCTCGCAGAAATCAGCGACTTCTGCGTTTGAGCCTGGTTCTTGTCCACCAAAGTCATTGGCGGGGAAACCCAGCACCACGAAGCCTTGAGCTTTATATTTTTCGTAAATGGCCTCGAGCGCTTTGTACTGTGGGGTGAAGCCGCAATAGCTTGCGGTGTTCACGACCATGACTACTTTGCCATGATATTCACATAAATCAGCAGGTTGCCCCTGCAGAGTAGTGAGCTTGTAATTCATGGGGCCGGAACAAGCGGCATGAGCAAATGAGGATGAAAGTGCAAAAAATATTCCTGCTATCAATAGTCTGTTCATGACAATCCTTAAGTTTGATGACGCAAAATCAAAATTCAATCGATGTTTAGATTCGCTGTTATATGTGAAATATGTCTCAGTATGTGCCTAAAAAATCTATACAAACCGATTCAAACGCTTTAGGGTTAGTGTATGGGCAATGATGATAATGTGCGATTGCATAATTCTAAGAGAATTTAACCGTCTTTAAATTCGGAAGATCGTTAAAAGTGAGAGAAAAACGATGAAAAAACTTTTAGTGAATATATTGGTTTTGGCGAGTGTAGTGATGCTGACCTCATGCGGGGGGGGGGACGATATTTCTTCCTTAACAGGCTCGCCCGCTCTTAACGCACCCAGTACAAGTCCTTCTGGCGCTGGGGGATCCTATACGCCGGTAAATTTTTATTCGCACTACACCATTCCTGGTACCACAGGATATAACCCCAATAGCCAATTTCTGACGGGTTCTTCATTGTCGGCGGGAGGGTATGGAGCCGTCATTGCAATTGTAGATGCGCCTGGATCGCCTGCGGCAACAGTGATATCGGATTTAGCCAAATTTAGTGCTGCTTATGGTTTGCCAACGCTCACTACTTGTACAAGCACAACATCTGGATTAGGGAGCGGTTGCAACCCTTCTACGCCATTTATCACGGTGATTGATATGAGTGGGGGAGCTAAAACCAGTAGCACCTATTCTGATTGGCAAGGTGAAATTGCCTTAGATACGCAGTGGGCTCATGCATTTGCCCCCAGGGCGAGCATTGTTTTGGTCATTGCGCCCTCTGACTCTAATTTGGCTGCCGGCCAAGCCTTAGCGGCATCTCTATCGAATGTGGTTGCTGTATCGATGAGCTACGGTGGTAATGAACCTTCATCGAGTTATGACTCTTATTACGATGCGATATTTAAAAGTCAGATTGCAAGCTATGGTGTCACTTTTCTTGCTGCCACAGGAGATGCAGGCGATTGGGGGTCAAATAAGAGCTACCCAGCCGCTTCACCCTATGTCACGGCTGTTGGGGGTACCTCAACTTCTAGCATTACTGGTGTAGGTGAGACAGCTTGGGCAAATGGAGGCGGTGGTCCAAGCCTATATGAAACCATACCCTCTTATCAGAGTTCCTACCTCAGTAGCCAAGGAGGGTCATCGTTTGCGGGAAGCATTGCAACAGGATCTTGTTCGGGAAGTCCAAGCGTGTGCACGGCGACCATGACGGTTAGTAGCGTGACCTCAGGGACTTTATCAGTTGGGAATTACATTGTAGGTTCAAAGGTTATTGCAGGTAGCTATATTTCAGCATTAGGAACAGGGTCTGGAAAAACGGGGACATATATTGTTACTACCCCTACAGCCCAAACAACTGCTGTCGCTGCGAATACCTCCATATCTGCCTGCGGAGGATTTAATAGTTCAGGTGTGAGTAATGGATTAGCAGGTCGACTATGCACCCTGGCCGGTTATCGGGGTATGCCAGATGTTTCGGCAAATGCTGACCCTGGAACTTATGGCAACTGGACGGCTAGCATCGCTGCGGGTTCTTATGTAATGGCCGTTACTGCTCAAAATGCTTCTTACCTCAATATTTCACCGGGAATGGCTCTTTACAACGCAAGTAGTGTTGCCCTTACAGGGAAATCAAACTTCACAAGTACAGGAACTGCCACAACGACAGCTACTTCTTCCTCCTTAGTGATCGTCACCCCTCAAACCGGCACGAATACTGGCGGAATTGGTAACTACGTAGTCATGCCTGTGAACTGCCTTACGAATCTTCTCAATACAAATCCCACTCCTTCTTATTCAGCCATTATTAAGCAAGCGTCAAGTTGCATGACTAGTTATACCGGGCTGACTAGCGCTTCCAACAACGTGCAAGGCTACATGGAGTCGGCTGTACCTTATTATTTAAATGGAACCTTAGGTTACATAGGCGGAACCAGCGAAGCCACCCCCATGTGGGCTGGTATTGTGGCGCAAATGGCGAGTAACTATTCAGGGTCATACGGCACAGGGGTAAACGGCTGGAAAAGTTTGATCAAAGCGCAAACGGGTGGATACGGATTTAATGCCTACTTGTATGGTAGCGGCCAGATTGCCAACACCATCAACGATGTAATTCTGGGTACCAACTACACCGATGCGACCGGTTCTAAAACCTCAGGCTGTGCCCAATTTTGCCAGGCTGATGTTGGCTGGGATGCAGTGACAGGATTGGGGTCTCCAAATGTAACGGCCTTGATAAATTACTTGAAGTAAAGAAGGGGTAGAGGAAGTTTTTATAGACTTAATCTCTTCCTACAAATGCCACTACATCATCGAGTACCGGCGCGATAAACCTTAGGGGGCGGGCAAAAGCCCCCATAATGGTAGCGTGACTTGTGCTGGAGTACTCTCTAAGAGTTACATGTACGCCCAGTCTACTGAGTTTCTCAGCCAACTTTTTTGTGTTGCGTGTTGGGTCGACTAGGTCATCCGAACGGCTTACTCCAAGGAATGTCCTAGGAGCTGTGGCTGATACAAAATCTATAGGTTGCGAGTCCTGTGGATAATTGGGGTGGAAGAAAACGGGTTTTACGTCTTCGTTTTCAATGGGTAGAAAGTCATATGGCCCCGCCAGACCAATCCATCCCTTAAAAATATGGGTAGACAATCCCTGTTTTTTTAGCCACCGTTCATCTAGCGCAAGCATCGCAGCGTTGTATGCCCCTGCACTATGTCCCATCACATAAAGTCTTGCAGGGTTGCCGTGATAGTCGGACAGATGTTGTTGAACCCAGCCCATAGCTAATGCGCAATCATCCAAGAACTCTGGGTAACGAACCTGAGGGTATAAACGATAGTCTGCAATAACGGTTATTAAGCCTTTTGATGCTAGAGCTTCTCCTACAAATCTATACTCTTCTTTGCTACCAAAATTCCAGCTCCCGCCATAGAAAAATACCACAACGGGATAGCCTTTGGCTGGAACTGCAAAGTCTGAAGTATTAGGTAGGAACACATTCAGTTTTTGTCTCGGGTCAGAACCGTAAGAGAGATTGTTGGATGCTTCGTATGTGGATTTAGGTGTTAGAGCATCAATCACTGTTATCGGAGAACAAGCACTGATGAGCGATGTGACTGAAACGAGAGCGGCTAACCTAGATATATTTCGCATGTGGTGGGGAATGTTGAGGGGCAATCAAAGGTGGGCAAAAGCGTAGTCGAAAGTTCAAGAATAGTTAAGGATTGTGAGTAGTCAGTGTTGTAACTGCTAATATGATCATTCTAATAAATTCCAGGCTTTTACCTTATGTCTTCTTATACTTTGAAAGCGCTTTTTCCCCGCTCATTCTTATTGATGATTGGCTTATGTGCCCTGTTTTCATCTTCCGCGATAGCAGCAGACAAAAAGACGGATAAGGCTACTAATAGTGCTGTCACAATCGTCACAGTAAATGGTGTTGCTATATCCAGTGCTGCCGTGGATGAAGCCATTGCAAATCTTCAATCTCAGGGAGTGCAATCCTCTCCGCAGCTTCGCGATCAAGTGATTAATGAGCTTGTTGTCCGCGAATTGTTGAGCAAAGAAGCCATTCGTTTAGATATGGATAAAACCCCTTCATTTAAGAAAAAAATGGAAGAAATGCGAAAAAATGTCCTTTCAGAATCTCTCTGGTCAGATTATTTCAACAAACACCCCATTTCTGAACAAGATGAGCAAGCTGAATATGATCGTCAGAAGAAACTGCTGGGTGGTGGAGATTCCACACCTCAGTACCTTGTGAGTGATATTTCTCTCGAGACTGAGGCAGAAGCAAAAGACGCACTAAGCCGTGTGCGGAAAGGGGAGGATTTTGCCAAGGTTGCAGAATCAGTATCAAGAGATGAAACCACCAAGCACAAAGGAGGAGAAATAGGTTGGGTATTGCCGGCGCAGATTGCTCCAGTGATTTCTAACGTGATGGTTAACCTTGGAAAGGGGAAAACAGTGACCTCTCCCATTCAAACGCCCTCAGGCTGGCACATCATTAAAGTGAATGATATTAGAGATTTTAAACTTCCCGCTTTTGAAGAAGCGCGTTCTCAATTGAAACAGAGTATTCAAAATCAGCAACGCCAGAAATTTGTGGATGACCTCATCAAGAAAGCCGAAATTAAGAAGCCTTGAGTGTGAACTGTGAGTAAGGCATTTACCAAAGAATCGGATTCGGATGAAGATGAGGATCTTGAACTTAAAGCCCCCATTCCAGCTGGTCTAAAAAACTATATGACGCGTAAAGGTTACCAAGACATGCGTCAGGAGTTGGATTTACTCGTTAAAACTGAGCGGCCCAAAGTGGTTGAAACAGTCTCTTGGGCTGCTTCAAATGGCGATCGAAGCGAAAATGGTGATTATATCTATGGAAAAAAGCGGCTCAGGGAAATAGACCGAAGAATCCGTTTTTTAATTAAACGGCTTGAGATTGCTGAAGTGGTTGACCCCAGCGAACGTGAAGAAACGGATCAAGTGTTTTTTGGTGCAACCGTGACCTTTGAAATGATGGATGCGGATCTTAATCAGCCAGAGATAAAAACTTTTCAGATTGTCGGGGTGGATGAGGCAAATGCCAGCGAGGGACGCATAAGTTGGATATCTCCGATAGGAAGAGCCATATTAAAAGCGCGTGTAGGGGATACCGTTCGATTTCCTAGTCCAACGGGTGATCGCGAACTCGAGATACTCGAAGTCCTCTATCAGTAACACCAATTCCTCAATAGACACAAATAAATAGTGGTTCCTTGAAAAAGCGAATACTTACTTGTGTAACGCTTATGCAATGAAACAGTCAAAAATAGAAATCAAAAACTGAAATATTTCATCGCTAAAGTAATCAGTCTGCCGAGTAATCTTTATTTCTAAGGCCGCTTTGCAGAAAAACAGCGTGCTTGTATGTGATGCATCCCATCCCAATTTCAAACCCTTTTAGGGAGTTTCTCGCCCCATGAATGCACCCTTGCCGGAAAGAGTGATCAGCGACAGTGATTTGGTTCGGGTATTACCCGAGTTCGCCAGAGATGTTGCCCAAGATGCAATGACTATTACAGTCGATGTGACCAACAAACAAGTGAATGATGCCTTCGGCGCTTCGGCTACCTTAAGCGTTCAGATCATTGTTCAGGATGGTCGCCCTGTAGGCCTTATCAACCGCAATCTGTTTTTAGATGTGATGGCAAGACCTTTCTACAGGGAGTTGTTTGCACGTAAGTCTTGCACTGAATTCATGGAACCCAATCCATTGATTGTTGAAGCAGACACTCCAATTTACGATATTGCAGAATTGGCTGCTACCGCAGGCCCATCCGTTTTGCGAGATGGATTTATCATCACACAAGACGGTAAGTTCCATGGCGTGTGCGACGGCTTATCCCTGCTAAGAACGATGTCTTCGATCCAAGAAGAACAGCATCGTCAACTGACCTCAAGTATTGAGTACGCCAGCACCATTCAAGGAGCCATGCACGCAGAATCACGTTTGGTTTTGCAACAAGCATTTGGTGAACATTATTCATTAATTTGGAACCCACGCGATATCGTAGGTGGCGATTGCTTCTACGCTCGTATGATTGATGGTCAGCCGTTTGTTTGTTTGTTTGATTGCACGGGTCACGGCGTTCCTGGCGCGCTGTTGACTTCTATCGTGTTATCCGAAGCGGATCGTTTGGTTGCCTTGTCTGAAGCTGATCGCGTCACGGGTGTGGCTGACCACATTGACCCTGCTGTTTTCTTAGGCGCTTTGCATCGTCGAGTTAAAACTGTGTTGGGTCAAACAGAGCCAACACGCGAAGTCACAGATGTGGATGATGGTTTAGATGCAGTAGTGATGCGCTTTGATCAAAAGAACAAAGTAGCGACCATTGCCAGCGCCAAGCTTCCAATTTTCTTGCGTGATGACCAAGGTCAAGCGCATGTGATTAAAGGTGACAAATTTGGTATCGCTTACCGCGATGTTCCCTCTGATAATCAGTGGACCAACCATACCGTTGACCTGAAATTGGGTTCACGTATCTTCGCAGCAACCGATGGACTATGCGATCAAATTGGCGGTCGTAAAGCAATTGCGTATGGTTGGAATCGTTTCCACGCCAGTGTTAAGAGCCATGCAATTGCAGATGTGCGTCGTCAAGGCGGCCAAGTTCTTCATGATTTTGTGACGTATCAAGGTGATCAGATGCGCCGCGATGACATCACTTTTGTAGGTATTGAAATTAGTCAGAAATGGCTTGATGGTGGAGTATAAAAATTATGAATGCACCGATGAATGATTTCCATGCAATGGCCAAAGGCCACAATGTTTTTTTCTACTATCGTGGTTACGTTTCACAAACAATGGTTGAAGCGTGTGCTGAGGCATTAAAACTACGTTTGGAATCTGCTCATATTAACTACCCTACACAGCGTCGCTTGCTGAGTTCATTTATTGAGATGGGTCAGAATGTGGTTCATTATTCAGCTGATAGCCTTACGGCTGCTGATGCAAGTGAAAATGAAGTTCGCTTCGGAGTGCTGACTATTTGCCGCGAAGGCGAAGAGGGTCAGTTCACGTTGACTTGTACTAACCCAGTAAGCCAAAAAATTAAAGACAAACTTCAAGGCAAATTAGAAGTATTGGCTACGCTCAGCGTAGATGAAATTAAAAGCCTGTATCGCAAAGCCTTGCGTGCAGAGGGTGAGGAAGACAGCAAGGGAGGTGGTATTGGTCTCTTAACCTTGGCCCGTGATTCTTCTAACCCCATCGAGTTCTCGTTTGTTGAATCTCCCGACAATCCTGAACATCAAATGTTTACCCTGTCAGTGACCGTTTAAGGAATAGTTCTCATGCCTCACTTTTATCTTCCCGCCTCCAAACAAACTCCTGAGATCGATTTCAAGTTTGATGAAAATCATTTGAGCATGAAGGGTGAGTCCTATCCTGAGAACGCCGGCGCTTTTTATGGCCGCGTCATGGAAGAACTGCGCGCCTATCTTTCTTCTGGTTCAGGCCGTAACATAGTTGTCGACGTCGCATTGCGTTACTTCAACAGTGCGAGTACCAAGTTGGTATTTAAATTTGTTGAAGAACTTGATACCGCTGCTAGCAACGAGGGTAGCATCCGTTTGAATTGGTTGTTTGAAGAAGAAGATGACATGCTTCGTGAATTTGGTGAAAACCTGCAAGAAGATTTCACCTCACTCGACATCAACCTTCAAGAAACTACCTACTAATTCCTTAGGTATTTTTGGCGTGATCAAATGATCACGCTAGGTTGGCGGTTGAGGTAATGCTTCACAGGGCAAGTGCGCAAGCATGCGCGCTTGCCCATGCCCATTGAAAATTGTAACCGCCCAACCATCCTGTGACATCGACCACTTCCCCAATGAAGTGTAATCCTGGCTGTCTATTTGACTCCATGGTTTGAGACGAAAGCTCTTTGGTGTCGACCCCGCCTCGCGTGACTTCCGCTTTCTTGAATCCCTCGGTGCCGCTGGGATAAATCTGCCACTGTTGGATACGCTCTGAAAGCTGTCTTAAGATTTTGTCGGACACTTCATTGATGGGACGATTTTCGATCCCCATCTGACTGGATAATGTCTCCGCTAGGCGTTGCGGAAACCAATCGTTTAATAATGTGGTGACTTTTTTGCGGGATGAGGATTTGAGTTCTGCCAGCTCTATCTTAAGATCTGTATCGGGAATCAGGTTTACAGTCAGCGGATCTCCTGAATTCCAATAACTTGAAATTTGCAAAATAGCGGGACCACTCATCCCACGATGGGTCAATAATAAATCTTCATCAAACGTGGGGCGCGTCTTTCCGGAACCGGTGAATACTCTTACTGGTAAAGAAATGCCTGCGAGTGCTGCAAAGGCTTCCCATTGTTCGTTGGGGAAAATAAGCGGAACGAGAGCCGGTCTAGGCTCTATTAATTTGTGCCCGAATTGTTTGGCGATGCGATAGCCAAAATCTGTTGCCCCAATTTTAGGGATTGATAACCCTCCGGTGGCAATGACCAATTTTCGGGTTTTTACATACCCCTCCGAGGTGGATAATTCAAAATTTATGGAATTGGGGCCTAAAGGGGGCAAGGCGCGAATTTCTTCTACCTTACAAGGCTGCCAGCGTTCTACTCTTCCCGAATGGCATTCATCCAGCAACATATTGATGATTACTTGACTGCCTTCATCGCAGAACAGTTGACCCTTATGTTTTTCATGAAAACCAATATGGTGTTGTTGGAGTAAGCGAATAAAATCTTTGGGGGTATAACGGCTCAACGCGCTTTTACAGTAGGATGGGTTTTCACTAATAAAAGACCGATAGGCAGAATGTGAATCCAATTCTCGGTTAGTGAAATTGCAGCGTCCCCCTCCTGATATTCGAATTTTTTCGGCGATCGCGCTGCTGTGATCTAACACCAGTACTCGAAGACCGCGTTGCCCCGCAATTCCTGCACAAAATAAACCTGCTGCCCCAGCCCCAATGATAATTACGTCCCAATCCAATCTAAATATTCCTCTAGGGCATTGATCAATATCGTGCGAATAATTCAGCTGTGAGTGTTACAGTCACTGCTTATGTATGCTTTAAATTATTTAATTAGGTTATTCAAATGAGGCCCCCCTTATTATTCATTCATGGTGCCTCTTGTGATGCTAGGGTATGGCAGCATGGTTTTCAAAGTTATTTTGAAAAGCAAGGCTGGAAGTGCGTGAGTATGCACTTGCCTGGACACGGTGGGGAATTTACCGATCCAGATTTGCATAGCTTAGGCCTAGATGATTACGCTGAAGCGATTCAGAAAAAGGTGGCATCGATGCCTGCCCCTCCCGTTTTAATCGGTCATTCCATGGGCGGTTACCTCGCGCAGAGGCACGTCATTGAAGGTTGGCCTGCAGCGGGTATAGTGTTGTTAGGATCCGTTCCGCCACATGGCATGGCGTGGGAACTTCTGAATTTTATGATGCACCATCCCATGCTGGCCCTTCGGATGGAAGTGACAACCGGAATTGGTGGGTTGGAGGATAGACTCGTGAGAGCCCGGGAAATGCTCATGAATTCCGATACACCGGATGATATCGTTGCTCAGGTAGCAGATATTCTTCAGCCTGAATCAGCGAGGGCCTTGAGAGAGATGGGACTTCATTCCATCCCAAACGGGAAAATCGTGATCCCCCTTTTTGTCGCCGTTGGTTTAAAAGACAGATTGATTCGCGCCGAATCTGGAATCACGATGGCGCGGGACTATGGCGTTAAGGCACATCAATATCCCAATATGGCGCATATGCTACAAATCGAGCCAGGCTGGGAAAAAGTTGCATTTGATATTTCTCAATTCCTTGAGGAACATTACTAATTCCCCCATCTTATGAGAAGCTAGCTTAAGATGTACTGTACGAGGCCGATAATCCTAATATGGAAACACACAGAGATTCTGCCAGTCGAGTGAAAGGGCTACCCGCCTTGCCTGCCTCCTCTGAGTCTTGGGGAAAGTACTTGTCGGGTATGGATATCCCTGTCCTCAAAAGAACCGTACTGAACTTTGAAAGTATGGCAGAGCGAAAGGATAGCCTGGACGTCAGGACGATTGCCGATGCGGTATTAGATGATCCTCTTATGACGCTGAAGGTCTATGCCTGGAGCGCTAAAATTAGAAATCGTCGGCAAATTACGGATATCGAGACACTTGAGCCGATTATTTTGATGTCGGGGGTAGAGCCTTTTTTTAGACAATTTCGACATCTACATTCGATTGAAGACAGCCTGAAAGATTATCCTTTGGCTTTAGGTGGATTACTCAGGG
>Ga0114963_10000432_pt1 | contig 27983 bp, 34 predicted proteins | sample C_131016_EF_Meta_FD_87019 | JGI IMG/M metagenome (GOLD analysis project Ga0114963, IMG submission 87019) | Freshwater microbial communities from Lake Croche, Canada to study carbon cycling - C_131016_EF_MetaG | ecosystem: Environmental > Aquatic > Freshwater > Lake | place: Lake Croche, Canada... | reverse complement strand
GCTCAATACTAGGGCTAGTGTTCCCCATAATGATGGAAGAACTAGCATTAGGAGCAATGGCCATAAGATGACTAAATCGTAAACCAGTACCAAAGGCATCAGGAGCTTCACCTCTTTCTTTACCCAATTTAAGATTTGCATCATCTAATTTTTTCCTTATATCTTTAAAAATACTATTGTTCCAAATTTTCGCCATTACGCCTTCGAACGCAATACCTTTTTGCTGTAAGTACGCATGAAATCCCAAAGCTCCAATACCAATAGACCGCTCATTAGAGGCGGAATAAATAGCGCGTTGAATGGTTGAAGGCGCATTACTAATAAAATATTCCAAAACGTTGTCCAACATTTCGGCAACGTCTTGTAGAAAAAGTGGCTCGTTCTTCCATTCATCATAGTACTCCAGATTAACGGAAGATAGACAACATACGGCTGTTCTTTCTTCATTAGTTGGTAGAATAATCTCAGAACAAAGATTTGATTGCATAATCTGCAAACCTTGATCTTTTAGAAATTGTGGCATAGCACGATTACTAGTATCGATGAAATGTAGATATGGTTCACCAGTATGCATTCGAACTTCAAGAATCATTTGCCAAAGATGTTTTGCGGAAACAGTTTCACGAACCACTTTAGAATAGGGATCAACTAATTCCCACGAATCATCAGCATTAGGATCAATCATGCATTTTTCAATGATTTGCATGAATTTGTCTGTGATGTTTATTCCATGATGAAGATTTAAGCAACGGAGATTAGGATCACCCGTTGGTTTTCTCATCTCTAAGAAGGAGATAATATCAGGGTGGCTAATATCAAGATATGCAGCATAACTACCGCGCCGAGTCCTACCTTGTCTATAGGCGAGAGATGATGCGTCATACATTTTAAGGTGCGGCATAACTCCCGTAGACTTATCATCAGCCGACCTAATACCAAACCCAATACCCACACCACCACCAAGCATAGAAAGCCAATTAGTTTCAGAAAGGTTGTCAACTAGTCCCTCCGCAGTGTCTTCAATGAAATTAAGGAAACATGAGATAGGAAGCCCACGCTTAGAACGACCAAAAGAAAGAATGGGAGTAGAATAACTAAGCCAATGCTTGCTAGAATAATCATAAAGACGCTGAGAATGTTCTTGATTTGATCCGAAAATTTTACTAACATATGCAAATCTCTCCTGTGGCGATGCTTCATCTTCTTTCATGTACGACTCTTGAAGTCGTTTGATTCCTAATTCATCAAATAAGATGTCTCTAGAGTAATCAACTTTAATTCCGTGTACGATTCCTGGTGTCATTTTAATTCCTATTTTCTAATATTTTTTTAATATCTGGTGGAGACCATCCCTCAGGCTTCAACACTTTTCCATCTTCACGTTTTAAAACTTTAACATCATCAAGACTGTTCATTTGTAAACTCCGTAATCATAGGAAAAATTTGTTCAATTACTTTAGCACAAGCAAGAGCAACTTCACGGTGTTCTTTTTGTGTTCCTTTTTCTGTCCTGAGTTGTATATAGTGTACCCACGAACGTAGTGTTCCATTCATATACATTCTAGAAACAGTCATTCCCTCTGGCAAAATTGCTCGCGCTTGTTCTTTTGCAATTCCGTGATCGATGGCCCAACCATATGCATTATTAACTTTTTCTATGATGCTATTTTGTAATACTTCCCATTGATATGCGATTTGTCTGTTCTTATCAACATCCATATCCATTTGAATACTATTTTGACGATTTTTTGTATCTTGTAATCGTGCTTCTCTTAATTCAAATCCAATATCTGCAACTGCATATCGCTGTGAAAATTCCTGAAAAGAAAAGGATCTATGTCGAAGAATTTGTCTTGCAATGTCACGTGTTGTTTCAATTTCCAAACAGATTGAAACCATTTCCAACGGAGACCAATGTTGATTTTTAATTAGATATCTAACTAATTTTTCAGCAGTTTCAAAATTATTTTGATTTGCAGGATTTGATACTCTTGCTGCATATGCGATTTGATTAATTAAACTTCTATTTTCTTTGTCTTGTGAATAAGATATCAATTCAACTTTCATTGCCGTAACTCCATATTTCTTTTTTATATTCTTCAGACCAATAGCTATAGTACTTAGTCTTTTTCAACTTTTCTCTTGCATCCAATAATTCAGATTTTCTTTGAACTAAAAATAAAGGTTTAACTTCATTTCCTGTATTTAACTTTTGTATAAACCCTGGATTATCTGGATGATCTTTTAGAAAAATTAAATTTTTATTTTCTTTTTGTAAATAATATATTAATTGTGTTAGTTCATCATCTGTAATTACTACGGTATCCATATAAACAAACACCAAAACTTCTATATCTTTCTGAAAAAGAGTATTAACGCGATTTAATAATTCATTTTTATCATATTTTTTATAAAATTCAGTCGTTAAGACTTTACCATTAGTATAAGCGATTTTAGCAAAAGGACAAATAGCAAATTCACCAATTTCATCATTTTTTTTGCTTATTTTTTCTACCCAATCATCAATAATTTTTATATTTTTTTCCAATTAATAAACTCCATTTTTGCTCTTAAATTTAAGAACGTATTATTTTCTATAATATCCATTAAATCATCAATTGAAAAACCAGCTAATACCATATCATTGATATCTTTTTCTTCTATCATTTCTGGCCATATCACAACATTAAAATGATTGTCTACTGCATGTTCGACTTTTTTAACAATCTCTTTATTTCTAGGTTCATTATCAAATATCAAAACAACATTGGATTTATCATAAACTTCAGTTATAGCTTCAAGATTCGAATCTGCCATAGCAACACAATTTTTTAAAAACATTGAATCGATAGGACCTTCAACGACATAAATTTTTTCACTATCGTTTACTTTGTCCATACCAAAGATTTTATGATTATCTTCATGTAATTTAACGGTTATATACCTGAGTTTTGATGTACCCAATGCTCGGCCCTGTAATGTGGTTATTTTTTTATCTTTATCAAAGAAAGGAATCACTAGTCTTTGTTCACCATCATACAATTCTTTCTCTATATTCATAGAATGTACGAATTTTTTAAAATCTTCAGCATAGTATAGATCAGAATAATAAGATTCTGGTATATTTCTAGACTTTACATATTTTTTTGCAAAATGATCTTCATTCAAAGAATCAATTGATGGTATATTCAATTTTTCTTTGAAAATTGGTTTTATCTTTAGTTCTTTGAAATCTGGCTTAGTGTAATTGTGTGTACCAGTTTCGCCATTTTTAAATCTTTCAAGAGAATATTCTTTTAAAAGATTTTCATCCACATTTTTCAAAAAATTATAGAAAGAAATACTTACTCCACAGTTATGACACATGTAGAAGTAATCATTCTTTTTTCTGTAGATATAGCCGCGAGACTTCATTTTGTTTTTTTGTGAGTCACCACAAAGAGGACACCTAAAATTATAAAGGTCATCTTTTTTCTTGGTGAATCTTTGAAGTCTGGGAGAAATTTGAAGCAAATAGCTTCTGTCAATGAAGACGCTCATGATATAATTTACTTGATGAAGATACCTCTTATCATATCAGTATTTATCCTGGAAAGCAACCACGAAATTACGACTATTGCCCCACCAATCATCCATTTCCACTCATTTAATTTTTGAATTGCGTCTTTTTCACTTTTTATTTGAGCAGTTAAATCTGTTCTCATTGATTTTAATTCTTCTGTAATTCTTCTTTCGGAATCTTGCAGTTTATCTAATACACTATCAATTCTATCGTGAATTTCTTTAATATTAGCTTCGGTTTCTAATCTTCTATTATCCATATCTGAATAAACCTTTGATATATGTCTATCATGTTGATCGACAAGTTTTTCCATGACTTTATCCATTTTACCACAAAGTTCCGTTAATGTCAATACTTTTACTTTTAGTACTCCAACATCAACTTTAACATCTTCACTCATCATTTTGTTCCTGTGGAAACTGTTGGATTAGATGTTGTATTAGAAATTTTTTCTTGTGTTCTTCCATATGCTGCAATACCAAGCACAGCACCCATGGCCAGATGATAAAGACCAGCACCCTGTAGTGTTAGTGGTTGCCATTGTGTTGCGACTTGGCCACCGTTTCCAATAGCTTGGACGATGGACCAAAGAACTGGTGCAACAACGAAATCGAAAATACATGTACCCATGTAAGTCCAACCCATTGCAGGTCTCCATTTTTTATTAATCCAATCTTCGTTTGTATTTTTTACTAAAACATCAGCATTTTGTGCGGCATTATTGCCCGCTGATGTCAAAACTGGTGTTTGAATTGGTGGTTGAGAAAAACCACCACCACCTGTACTACCAAGAGGCCTAAAAATACTTATTCTACTTAATGGCGGTTGATTTACTATTACAGCACCGCCATTCTCTTCCTCAAGTAAAAATGCATCTACAGCCATTTATGTCCTCTTATCTCTGTGATTCTTCAAAAATCTTTTTTTGTTCTTTATACCATTCTTGCCAAGAGATTACTTTTTCTCTAAGGTCGTTACATCTGGCGTAGTTTTCGACAACGGTTTCGATGACTTCACTTGCTCTAACATTGGAGGGACTTCCATCAGCGATGGAGGAACTTCTGGCCACTTCATTTTGACTGGCACTGTTGATGAGCATGATTGTAGACTCAGGCACAGAGCAAGTATTATTAAGCTGTTTGGCGATAAGGTTTGCAGTTTCTTTATTAGCATTTTTTGTGTCCTTTATATATTTTATTTTTTCAACAATTTTAGTTTCAACCACAGTATTCACTTCGTGTGATTTTTGTTCTGCAACAGCAACTTTTTGTTCCATTTCTTTAACTCGATCTAACCATTTTTGTTCATTCATATGATGACCAAAAAAGAATGCAGTTGTTAATACTAAAACTACAATTAAAATCTTTATTAAAAATGTGTATGGTTGTAACATTATTTTTTACTCAAAATATCAATTGCTTTTTTATATTTAGAGGTTCTATCATCTAATCCAATAGTTCCACCATTGATCCGTTTAGTTAATGTCAAAATGTCATCAGAATCACAAAATCTATTTAAACCTCTTGTGTGCCAAAACCAACACGCAGATTCCAATGCACCGTGAGGATGATTTAAATGATCAACAGCATCTTCTAAACTTTGACCAGTATCTCTTGCATAGTTACTATAATTTATCTTGCCTGTAAGTTGAATTAGACCTCTACCGTGAAAGTTCCAACCATCGCCGGATTTTTCATCTCCATTACCCATTCTATTAGCATAAACTTTATTTGCAATTTTTTCAGGTTTTCTTGCGTATTCTGCTGCAATTGTTGCATTAAGAAAATATTTTTTAAATGTTCTCTGGAGACCTTCCGCCGAATAATTTAGATTCTCTTCAAGTGCAGTAAAGTTATTGGATTCATGGCCACATTGTGCTAAAAAATATGAAACACGTTTAAGAGTTGTGATTTCATAATGAGGAAACATTTCTACACAAGCGTCATACCAAGCATGGATTTCTTTGTTTCCTCTTAGTATTTGACCTAATTTTTCTTCAGTAAATTTAAAATCAAAACTCATTTATTCCTCTTTGATATTTTTATCCAACCAAAATTTGAGTATGGTTTATTCAACTTGATATCTGCAAGTTCAGCATAAACATCATGAAATTCTTGCATTATCCATTTTGCCAAATCTACACTTTCTAAACCTTTTACTCTTATATGATTTGTATTTCTGATTTCAGGATTTAATTTAAATTTTCTTATAATTTGTAAATAAACATCATTAATCATATTAAATTATTTTCTTGCTAACATTCCCGTAATAATTGGACTTGGTTTCTTTTTCTTTTTTAAATGGACACCCGGCTCACCAGATTTACTTCCTACTGGTTGACCCATGCCCGCAACAGCACCACCACCTGTAACATTTGCTGGTCCTGCTGCCGCAACATCCTCTTTAAATTTTTTAAAAGTTTTCATATTTTCCTTAGTATGTCTGCAACACTTAATTCTACTGGAATATCAGAGGTTTTTATTTTTGAACCTCTGATATTCAATACAACATTAGACAATAAATTAAGATATATTAAAAAAGTCTTTAATATGTCGTAATCTTTTTCATCAACTTTATAAAATAAAATTTTAACAGTTGCTTCTGGTCCAAAAACATTGTTTAATGATATAATGTGATTTAAAATTAATCGCTCTTTTAAATTTTTCGTCGCTTTATATCTTCGAAATAATCTTTTAACATACTTGGTTCGCTTTAAATCTCCATCAAATTCAGACATTATACAATTAGGCTTCTCATACGCTTTCATTGCATAAATTAAAAATGTTTCCTCATTCAAATCATCAATCATAAATCAATTTAAACGCCTTTATAGATTGTGTTTTGACTTGTATTACCGCTAAATGTGTTAGATGCTGTACCGTTAGCAAGAGCAACTAAAATTTCCTTGCGATAACGAACGGTTCCATCACTATTAGTTGTTCTATAAACGTGAGTCCAACCAGTACCTGTGTTTGCAATAATGACATTTGCATTAACAATACGTGTTGCCGTAACTAAGATTGTATCTGCCAAGTATGTATTTGCTTCTTCGCCTGTTGGATAGACAATTGCTGAATCAAATTGCACAGTTGAATTCGCTGCAATAGTGCCAAATGCTGCTGCTGTAAATGTTACAGTATTCGTTGAAACGGAGCTAACTCTAACATTAGATTTATAGAAACCTGGCTCAGAATTAGCAGCGGATAAATTTGTTGCAGAAGCGTACATACCAGCAGTAATACCAATATTGGCTGCTGTATTGGCTCCTACTCCATTAAATATAATTGTAGTTGCGCCAGAAGAAGTTGAATTTGCTGTCGTTAAAAATGCAAAATCACGAACTTCTCTTTCTTTTGGCCATTGTGGTTTTGCATTGGCCGAATCTGTATTACCCCAAGATGACATTTTGTTCTCCTTTTGACTTTGGGTTTATCTCTTTATTTATCTGTTTTGGTTTCTTTCTTTTTATCATCTTTTTTCTTGGTAACATCAGGCTGACCTGGTCGATTTCTCATCATTGGATCAATTTCAACAACATCACGATCTTTACCAGTCAATGTTTTACCACCAGTCATAATTGCACGAGCAGTTGGTTTATTTTCACCGTTGTTTTCTTTATCATCAGTCTTTTCATACTTAGGTTTTTTACCATAAGTTTGAATCGACTTATCTTCTTTTTCCCAATCGTTCATATCTTCCATAACTTTCTTTTTATATAATTCTTTGATTATTCTTGCAGACTCACTCATAGAACCAGGAGGTGTTTTAATCTCTTTATGTGCTTTTGCTCTAGAAACTAAAGCATCTCGTTTTCTATCTGTTCCAGAAACATGTTTCGTTAATGTTTCTGTAGATTCTGGTACACAGTTTGGAACCATCTTTTTATTTTTCTTTTTCAGACCCACTTGTTTATATCCATCCCAACATGCTTCATATAATTCTTCGTCCATGTCTTCACCAAACATAGCATGATATTTTTGTGTATGCTTGCTAGGTTTAGTTTTAGCTGTTGCATCTCCTGGTGCAGGTTTATATGCTGAAGGATCACTATCACTTTTTTTCTTTGTTGTGCTAAAATGTGCTGCTCTCGCTTTTGCTGTAGATGCAGAAAGACCAGCAACATATTTTTTTGGAAGGCCTGTAGCTTTATCTTTTGATACTCTTGCCAATTCACTTGTATCACCTTCATGTAAGTCTTTATCCGCTCCGTGATATGTACCTTTGCCCTTACCTATGTAAGAATTTACGCGAGCCATAGCCCATTGTTGTGGAGTAGTTCCTGGTCTATGTCCAGATTTCCATGCAGCCATACCACGATTATAAACTTTTCGCAACGTTCCAATTGAAACACCAGATTTTGATGATTTTGCTTTTAGACCAGCACTAGCAGTCTCGTCAATGTCTACGCTTTCATTCATCTCGTCTTTTCTATTATCATAATCAAGTAATTCTTTAATTTTCTCTATGTGTCCTTGCAAATAACCGTGCTGTAATCTCATGTCAGGATTTACCATCTGTACCATTCTATCAAGTTGATCTTTAACATTCTGTGCAATTAAGAGATAACCAAGATCATCTTCTTTTGGTGATCCTTTCTTTTCTGTTAAATGTTTTTCAATAAAGAAAATAACATCTTGTAGTTTAGCCATACCTTCTATCAGTTCATAAGAGTCGATATTAACTTTATTTTCAATGTCAGTATAAAGCTCTGTTGCCATTGGACAAATATGGAAATATTTTGTCTGATAATCAAAAACTTTTACTTCATTGTCATCTTCTACTTCTTTTTCTTCTCTAACAATGCGGCGAGTTGATTTACCTGCAATTTGTCTATAGTGTTTCATTGTCAAAGGAACTGTTCTACGCAAATTAATCATACGCTCAACTATACGATGTAATTCTACATCAGTTTTAACATCTTCTCTTGCTAGTTCTAAAAGGCGAATCAATAACGGAATATTAACTGTTACAGTATCTCTAATATCATTAACAGATTCTGTTGCTAATTTTCTATCAGAATTCCATTTTAAAAATTCATTAGATTTAGCGTAAGAAATCAATGTGTCATTAGATAGAGCAGAAGGATCAATACCAAGTGAAAGGATATATTGCGAAAGTATTGATTTTCTTCCTTCCGCAATATTAGATTTGGCTGACCATGGATCTAATGGATTAGTTCCAAAAGTTAAATTTGGAGCAACTCCTTTTCTTACAACTTCTTTGAAACTCTTAGACATTTTTTTATCCTTCAATTTTATATCTTGCCCATCATGGTTTCATTTTTCACACGCTTAAATGCATTTTTTGCCATTTCTTTAGTTTTCTTTAAAGTAGCTTTAGTTTTTTCGCCATCTTCATCTTCAAGTTTAACTTTAAATGATGAATGCTCATTATCTTTACCACCAGCTTCACGACCTCTTAATGTATCAACAGTTCTCACATTCGGATCAAGTTTTTCATCAATTTCAATTTCTTCCTTCATGGCCATTTTTGTTGCTGTTGCATACATCACTTCTTTCCATCTCTTACCATACTTAGCTTTAAATTCTGGTGTCTTATCTTTCATTGCCATAACAAATTTCTCGCGGCGCGATTTCTGTGATGCAGACATTTCACCTTCTTCTGGCATAACAACATCTTTCTTTTCTTTCATCTCTTTTTCTGTCTTTTCAATAAGACTTTTTGCAAATGGAAACTCAACAGATTCTTTTTTTTGTGCATCCATTTGCTTTAATTTATCTGTCCAAAACTTTTCACGCGCATCTAAATCATAACCTTTTTTTTTCATGTTTTTTTTTAATCTTTCATAAGCAGACAAAGGTTGCTTTTTAGCTTCTTTCATTTCTTGTTTTGGAGGTGCCATTTTCTTTTTGATTTCACCTGTACCTGGTACTTCATGATCGCCTTTTTCAACACCACTTTTATAGACTTTTTTATTTGTGCTAGGACTAATATAATAAGAACCTTTTGTATCGTGACCTGTGCTCTTTACTTTATATTTTTCTCCACCTTCTTCGATGTTCTCAACTTCTTCATTTTGTTTCTTTAAATCCATCTTTAAGTGACCAGCATCTTTTGCCGCTTTAAGTACAGATGTACGATCTCCATAACTTCCATTAAACACATCTTTAGTTAGATGTGGTTTGTATAGATTATGATGTTGTGGTTTGATGTGTTTCAATAAAGCAGCACCAGCTGGATGCAAAGTGTCTTCAACCTCATCTAAAGATTCAACTTCTTCATTCTTTTGGCCAGCCATCATTGCTTTTCTCTTAGCAACTAGATCAGCAGCACTAACTTTTCTTGCACCTTTTATAATTGGATTGCCTTCTTTGTCTTTTGGTAATGACGCAAGATGTAACTTTGCAGCCATTGTGCTGTGACCTGGAACAACTGTACTAGGATCAGTTTTAACTGCACCCACAGTATGATCTTTTGGAGGTTCGACCATGTTATCGTCATCTGGCTGCTTACCATATTTGCCCAGCTTGCCTGTAATCTTTCTACCTTGGCCAACATCAGTTGATTTAGGTCTAAAGTCTGCAACTTTACCTCTGTACTTTGCAGATGATTTATAATTGGGCTCAGCTGCTTCCGCCACACCTTGCTCACCAATCTTGTCACCAGGAACATTGCCTTTCATTCGAATAACACTTTTAGCACCGTGTCCGGCTGCAATACGCTTGGCATCGGCATCGTCTTTGGCAACAAACCTCTTTACTTGTCCGTTTCGATGCATCATTTCGTATTTTTTTGTTGTGCCTTCTGCTTCAGCTTCTTTAACATTTACAGGATATGATTTACCTTGGAAATTAAAATGTGATTTACCAGCTTTATGTGCAGCGTGTGCAGCCATACGAAGACCACTTTCTCCAATTTCATCTTCGTCCATGACTTTTTTGACTGCTTCTTCTAATGATACTGGTATCATTTCTTTACCGAATTTCTGAAACATTTTTTATACTCCTTAGTATTTTAACAATTCCATTTTCTGAGTGCTAGTGCTTTACGAGTTGGTTCACCATTTGGTTTCTTCATTGCTCCTGGCATTCCACCCATTCTAGCACAAAATGATTTTCTGCGTTTGGCAGCTTTGCTTCCTTTCTTTAATTTAGATGGTGGTGTTGTTACCGCCATGCTTAATTTTGAACCCGGATTCTCTCTTCGGTAAGATGCAATACCTTTACGATTTAAACCACCCTTTGGATCTTTGCCTTCTTTTCTTCTCCAAGCAGCAGTTTCATCGACATATTCTTCTTTAATGAATTCTTTGAAACTTTTCATTTTTTTCTCTTTTTAATTGTTATGCCTGCCATTCCATATTTATCTAAAGGCGTAACTAGAGGTTCTGTATTGGTTGAACCACCTAAAGTTCCACCCACACCCATGTCTGAACTTGGACTATCAATCGCTTCTTTTCTAAATTTTTTAAATTGTTTTTGTTCTCTATATGTAACATCACCGAGACCAGACATTGGATAAACTGTTCCCTGTTGTCTTGTGTCGTATTCTTGGCCAATAGTTGCAATATTTCTCAGTCTTGCATTTTGAGTTGGCGAATCTTTAAATCCTTTTGCTTTTAACTTTGCAATTTTATCCTTATCCATATTGAAATTTGGTTCTTTTGGTGCAGGATTTACTTTTAATTTTGGCTTTGATTCATTATATGCTCTGAACGTATAACTCGAATTGCTTTTTACATCACCATCTCTAACATCATCGATTTTTCCAGCTTTCATAGCAAGTTGCATATATGGACTATTATTTTCTTTTAAACTTTGTTTTAATTTATCGGAAAAATTGCTTTCGTGAGTATCAAGAAATTCATTATTTTTTTGATAAATTTCACTAATGCTTTCTTCGATCATTTCTATTTCAACACTATTATCAAAAACATAAAAATTCTCAAATTGATTTTCAAATTGCTTCATGTTTTTTTGACAAATATTCCATTTGTCTTTTCTGACAGATTCCGAAACCATACGCTTTAAATTAAGATTTCGTTCTTTACTAATTTCATTGCTTGTGTGTACAAAAATCATCATTGTATCGTAGCCAATAGCTTCTAAGTGCTCTTTAATTGTATTGATACTATCATAATCGTCAGCAGGGCCATTTATAATTAGTGGACCTCTGCTACGGATAGCTTCAAATTTTGAATTCACAAATTTATTTTTATCATTTAAAATTGCTATTACTTGCTCAAAATTCATTTCAACAATTTTAGACTCAGCAATCGCTTCTCTAATAACAATATCTTTACCTGAACCTGGTCCACCAGTTACAAATATTGCTTTATATCTACCACGATTAACATCTTCATGTAAACCCATACCTTTTCTTGTGTCATGCATTATTTCTCTAGCATGTTCATCTGAAACATGGGATGGAATACCTTGTCTAAAAGATGAGAAATCATTATTCTTAGCATGTTGACGCATTTTTGTGCCAGACATTCCCTCAGCACCTTCAGAGTCTGGATCACGGTGACCTGCTGATCTAACTTCTATTTTTTTAAAGTTAAACGATTTACCTGGTCCATTATATTTGTGTAAAATATCATGAAATTCTTTAACACGATCTGAACCTGCAACCATAATTAAATGGTCATGGCCAGCAGCGTGTAATTTTTTAGCTTGATCTATGAAAGATGGTGTTTCTTTTGAGGATGATATAACATTTGTACCTGGAGAATAACGCCTTACATGCTTTACTTTTTGCTCACCCGATAACGGATTCTTTTTCGAATCTTGTGTATGAGATACAATAACAACATGTTTTGCCTTATTTTTATGCGCTAGTTCTTTTACTTTGTCAATTACTTTTAAGTGACCTGTCGTAGGAGGATTCATTCTACCAAAAGCCATCACCACAGGTTTATGTGTGGTTTCTTCTTCCTTAATTATTTCTAAAAAAGATTTCATTTAGTCTCCGTGTGCTTGGCCAGAACCTTTTATTGAACTCATAGGATCACTCTGTGAGTTAAATTTAATTCTATGTGATGCAAATTTTTTACCGTTGTGGTGAAAACTCACACCAGTGCCAGTATGATGAACTGTTATATTATGTGGTTCGTTAAATATTTTATGCCAATGTTTGTCTGGTTCTACAGAATGATGTTCAAAGTTACCGCGCTTTGTACTTGTTGTATGTCTAATATGCTCATGTCCAGCATCCTGTAATGGTGTTGGATTTGATTGTAAAACATGAGTTTTGATATGATGTACTAATTCATGTGGTTTCATAGCACTCAATTTTTTATGCAGGTTTGTTGAAATATCATTCAATGTTTTAGCATTTTTCTTTTTAACATCTGCCGAAAATTTTGGATCAGATGCCATCTTTTCTCGTCTTGCTTTTGGGCCCATTCCTTCTAGATCTGGATGATGTTTTTTTAATTCTTCTCTGTGTTTATTTAAAATTTCACTACCACCATGTGTTGATTCTATTCCAGGATTAGAAGCAGGAACATGTTTGGTCGAACTATCTGAAACTTTTAAACTTACACCATGATATTTTGTTTTATTTCCTTTTTTACTGTGAACAATAATATCAGATGCATCTTCTTTTTGTGACGCTTTGATGCCAGTTGATCTCTCTATATCACCCGGTTTAGAAGTCCAATGAACGTGTGTTACTTTGTGTCCCTGTGATTCGATTCGTTTTTTAATATCATCTGCTGCACTTTTAGCTCTTTCATGTATTTTTTTATATTCATCCGGATGAATTGTGTCTTTTAATTTATTGTGGGCTTGTTCTGGAGTATCACCATCTTTGTCAACATGGTGCTGCATATGTTTTCCACCATTCAAATGATAACCAACCAATAGTTCATGAAGTTTACCCTTAGTGTCGGAAGATGCTTTTTTAGGTGCATCCGGATCATCTGGTTTTTTGCTTTTTGCTTCAGTTAATAAACCTGCTCTTTGTGCGTAGATTATTGCTTGTATTGACATCATTTTCTTACCTTTAATAAATTTGCCCTTGCGAATTCTGCTCGATTAACTAATTTAGTTGGTTGACCTGCATGATTAACAACAAATCCCTCCGGACCTGTTTTCTTACCATCTATATGGTGCTCAAGACCACCCTCATGTTGTTGAAGTGTATGCACCAATACATTTTTAGCTTGCTGTAAATGGTGATGCATATTCAATATATTATCATAATGTTCTTTATTACTATCTATATGATTTGTATGTGAGTCTGATTCCGATTGCTTTCTTGATTGTGCGGCTGGAGTCTTTAATTTTGAAATTTCTTTTTTATATTTATCAGCAATATGTTTCTTCAAACCTTGTGATGATGGTTTTTCACCAGTTCTAACTGTTTGATTTATATAAGTTTCTAAATGATTACCGTCACCTTGGTGCGGCTTCGTTGCAGCATACATTTTTTTACCATGTTCATCATGAATTTTTTTTGCAGCATCCATATGCTTATGGAACTCTTGTTGATCGTGTTCCGAGTAATGAACTTGTCTTGTATCATGGTTTGGTGATTTTTGCCAAACGTCAGGATGTTGTTTAAAATTGTGTAAATCTGGATGTGAGTCTGCTTTCATCGACGCAATATCATTTCCATGATACTGTGTGTGAGTAACTATTCCGACTTTTGATCTTTTGACTTTATCAGCATCCTCACCCTTTGCTGTATATGTAATTGTATTTGGAGTGAAGGAAACTTTATCATTCTTTTTATGTTTTAAATCATCATGTGAATGCATCAGATCGCCCTGATACACACCAGTCTTAGGTGCAACTTTTTTAAGATGATTTAATGCAGCATGAAGTTTGTCCATTAAACCTGGCGCGTGGCCATGATTTTTTGCAATATCTTCGTGCGTATAATTTATTTTTGGATTTTTATTAAAGGCAGACTTCGATGCTACGAAGAATTTACCTGTCTCTGGATGATGACCAAATACAACAGCAGGTGAGCCATCATATTTCATTGTAAGCGCGGAGCTATTTCCACCAGATTTAATATGTTCATGTGCTTGTGTTAAAGCACCATGAGTATGCGTGAAACCTTCCGAACCATGTAATAATGGTCGATCTTCAGCGTGAGCAATATGCTTTAGTTTACCGTCGTCTTCTTCTTTTAAGAAGTGTAAAAATGATATCATTAATTTCCTTTGCAAAACACTTTGATTGCTTATTCATTATTTATATCACTTCTATTTTTTATACGTTTAATCGTGCATGTATTGTCCATTAAGAGCCATAACACATCCAACATTCAACATATCATATTCTAATAATTTTTCAGAAGGAACATTTATTAAGTGTGAATGTTCTGTGTCTAAACCCCTATTAAACAATTCAAAATTTTTATGTATCACTTGGATATATTCATCAACTAAAGAAAAACACCAAGAATATAATCTAGTTTCCAATATATGTGTAGTGTTAAATCTTTTTAATATTTCTGAATCCATCCAACTCTGTAATCGTTTTTTGAATACATATTTTCCATAAGTATTTTCATAATCATTTACAGTAAATTTTTCCATCAATTCACATCTACCGCCCAACTTATACATTCTACCTGACATTTTAGAAAAATCATATTTTGTTTTTAAATGAGTCATAGCATTTAACAAAAGATAATTTTCACCAACACTTTTTAACATACGAGAATTTATTTCTTTCGCTTGTTCATCTTTACTATAATCTAAAAATATATCAACTTTTGAATTGATAACATCCAATTTTTCTTGCTTTATTGGAAAAACTGAACTATCAATAAAAACAAGCAGTGCTCCAGGAACTCTATTTCGTACACTATCAAATGTCTTTAGTGTCTGTTGATATCTTTGTTCATGGTCTATTACACCGAACAAAGGTTGCATACATGATGTGACTATGAATATGTTTGATATTTCCATTATTTTACTACCTTTTCATATTCCGATCTTGGATAGAATCTCCAAGTCAATGTTGTTTCTGGAGGCATCGCGGGAGAAGATAATATATTATAAAAATTATTATTATACGAATTTGCAATCCACATTTCCGGCTTGTTTCTATTTGAATCGAACGTGCTTAAAGGTGTCGTAGTTCTCATAATATCCCACCAGTAATTATCAACTATTGATGGTAGTGTTTTAATATAAGAAGATTTTGACCACCAGAAATTACCTGAGTAATGTGGAACAGGCCATGAGCAGAAATTTACGCCAGCACAATCATGATTTTCCAAATTATCTGTGCAAATTTTCCATTGTTCCACACAGCCCCATTCTAAAAACTTTCTCCAGAGATATGTGTTCACAAATGGTTGATAAATCTTTTCTTCTTTCATTCTCCATGGTGAAGTGATAGCTTTTGAGTGTATGTACAAAAAGTATGCATCTTCTCTATGTGCATGTTCCTCTAATCTCTTTAATGTCTGTACTTCATCCAAAACATTATTCGTTGAGTAATTAATATCACTTGCACGTTGAAATGATAGATCTTCTTTAGTACCATCTTTATTTAAGACATATTTACCTAAAATTTCAACTTTGTTAAATGAATTACAAATTCCATGGAACATTTCTATCTGTTCTTTTGTACCTATACACACAACATACATTTTTTCAATTTCTTCATAAAGACCAGAATTTATTACGGTAAAAATTTGATCTAGAAAAAGAAAATACCAAGAACCTGTGTCTTCAGGTAAATATATGTGATAATAAATGTATTTCTTCATAATAAATTAATCTTTATACCAATACCAAACATCAACATCAGTAGTCAGTATTTGTTTATTAACACTTGCTGCAAATTCTCGTACTGCTCGATTAACATCTGGAATCATATTAAAATCATGACCAGAAAAAATACCACCAGATTTAACTTTAGAATAGTAGTTTAAACAATCTTCTTTGACACCATCATATGTGTGAATGCCATCAACAAAAATGAAATCTAAACTTCCATCTTCAAAATCGGAAACACATTCAGATGAAAGTTTTTTGTGTAAAGTAAATCTGTCCATGTAAGGGCCCATTCTGTTCATCGCAAAATTATATACATGACTTCTTTCTTGTACGATTGTTCCATTCCAATCTTTATATTCACAATATGGATCAATAGAATGTAAATACAAATCGGGTAATGATGCAACTAAAAATTCTGTTGTGACTGCTTCATCGCAACCAATTTCAACACCAACAATGCTACCTTTATTGGCCAAAAGTTCAACTAATCCATATCCTGGACACTTAAAATTACCCATTTCATTACTCCTTTAAATTATTTCCACGTAAATTGCTTATATTCAGTTGGATAGTGATTTTTATAGAGATGCACTATTGAATATTTTTCTTTATCTAAAACATTTAGATCGAAATTTTTGTTTATAGGTTTAATTTCAAAAATTTCTTTATTGATAGTAAATTCTTTTCCACACATAAAATAAACAATAGTCATAAAGCAATCATACCAACCAATTGTAGGGTATTTCTCTTGTATTTGATCGAAAACTTGATCAAATAATTTAACTATACCAAAATAATTTTCAACGAATGTGCTAACTTTATATATTGTCCCACCTCCAGCACCATAATATGGATGAGAAGGATATTTACCAGAAACATCTTTACAAAATTTCAATAAACCTTCAGGTACATAATTTGTTGTATCGTGCGCGTATATTTCATATTCATCTTTTATTTCAACAGGCTTCAAAAGTGCTATATCATCTTCTGCCCACATAATATGAGTTTCTTTTGTCAATAAGCAAGCAATATAAAATCTTCTTAGCCATTCCATAACTGCTTCTTTCTTATAACCATGAGGCATAAGTGATGGTCCCAGATTATTTGGATAATATAAGAAATGTGTGTTGTATTTTCTACTGAGTTCACAATGATTTGGTCCAGCATCAGAAGAAACAATAAATGTACTATCTGGATAAAAACTTCTTATATTCTTTATTACTTCTTCAGATGCTTTTTCATAAAAAGCAGGAAGAAAAAAACCTAAACTAGCCATAATTAAAACCTTTCTATTGTATTAATAATATGATTTAATTCATCATCAGACAACCACCATCCATTTGGAATACAAACTTGTGTTTCATCGAAACTTGTTACTCCAGGAAGTTCTCCTTCTTTATACTTAATTGTGCAATCATATAGATCATTTCTATAATGAACTGGACTTGATGCTATTTCATTATCTTTGAGATAATTAATAAATTCTTGTTTTCTTCCATTCAATACATGCATACTGAATAACCAAAATGATGTTGTATCATCAAATTCTGGAGTAATAACATCGATATTTTTAATATTATCAATAAGATATTTTGAATTTTCTCTTTGCTTTAAAACAGATGCATTTGCTTCATTAATATTACACAATCCAATCATTGCATTTATATCATTCATATGATATTTGAATCCAGCTTGTTTAATATTTTGTGTGCATCTAAAAGATTCATTCTTTGTTCTATCTAGACCAAACCAACGCAGAAGTCTTGCTTCTTTTTCTTTTTCCTTGTTTGGACAAATCAATATACCACCATCACCACTTGTCAAAAATTTAATTGCTTGTAAACTATAACAAATGTAATCTCCACGAACAATATCTTTTGTTGTGAACGTGTCCCATGTATGAGCAGCATCTTCAATGACTGGAACACCAAAAGTTTTTAATGTTGTAAAATCACAAATTTTACCTGCCCAGTTAACAGCAACTATTGCTTTAGTTTTTGGTGTAACAAGTTTTCTCGCAGATTCTGGATCCATTAATCCTGTAATTGGATCAATATCAGCCCATCGAATTACTGCGTGTCTATGAATTATTCCTACTTGTGATGCAAAACAAGTTTGTGGAGTAGCAATAACTTCATCTCCAGGACCAACTCCACACAAATGTAATGCTAAATCAATAGCAGTTGTGCATGAATTTAAAGTGACGGGTCGCGTTTTTGTTCGTAATTGTTTGTGCAATTCATCTTCGAATTCTTCAACTTTTGGACCTTGACCTATGAAACCAGATAACAAAACATTACCAACTTGATCTGGCGCAAAAGGTGACATTCTCACTTTAAATAACTGAATCATAATTATACTCCATTTTTATAAGTTTTCCATCATCACCTATGGCTTTAAATCCTAATTTATTATAAACAGAAAATGCAACTGTATTAGTTTTTAATACTTCTAATTTTATTGGCAGATTGAATTTTTTAGAATTTTTCACTAGATAATCAAATAAAATATAACCGTAACCTTTTCCTCTTTCACTTGAAGTGATACCACCGGTTAGAAGAATCGAATCATTTTCTATTCTTATATATCCATATCCTATGGAAGAAACTGCAACGCCAAATAAGACAGAATTAAACAAAAATAATTCATTATTTTCTTTGTTTAAATTTTTATACCACTGCTGTTGTTGCTCTTCGGAGATTTCATTAGTATTTCTAGTCATGAAATTTCTACATTCATTTCTAATCACTCTAAGTTGCTCAACATCATATTCATTTTGTACTTTTGTTAGTACAAGATTGCACTCACACATCATATAAAATCCTTTTACGCTGAATATGTAAAATATTTAGTTTCGTCTTTTTGCCCATACTTTTCGCTAACGTATTTTTTCCATTCGGGCACTCTATCATATTGATGAACAATAACGAAAGGTTTTCCATCATAAGTTTTAACAATACCATCTTCAAATATCGGTTCTTTTTCTGTTAGAAAAGGTCTAAAACTTTCAATCTTAGATGGATCAACAGTAGTGCCAGCTTGCATCGCCCATCCAGAACTTTGTTTCAAAAACAAGGTAATATCTTTATATGGTTGTGTTTGTAGTAACACATTGTACACGGCTTGATCACAAATAGCAATAGGCCTATTAATCGCATTAATAAAAATATTAAACATTAAATCTTTAACGTATTCAGCGTCTCCGGCGATTGTTCCAACATTATAAATTTCATTGTTTTTAAATAAATTATGCACATATGGTCCATATGCTTGCATTAAATTTTCATTACCCCACGGTTCATCTTTGTATAACATGCCTTCTGAACCAGCAACAAGATGAGTGAAACAACTTAAATTATCTTGCAACCATACAAAAGGATCACTTTGAAAGTAAACATCTTTCATATCTGTTGTAACAACGTACTTATAGTCTTTCCATTTATCTTTTAAATACTCATAGATATACAGAAATCTCATGACATGAATAGGAATATTTTGTTTAGCTTCAAATCTTACAATCTCGAAATTTTTTTCGATGAGTTTTCCAATAGTTTCTTCTGATACATTATCACCAACAACTACAACTTTATGTGTATTTTCTGGCGATACTTCACAAATCGATTCAACCCAAGGTTTTAATTGATTATAATCATAGTTTGTGAATCCACCAATAATTAAATTTTTCGCCATGGAAAAACTCCTTTATATTTTTCATTCATTATTTTATTACCATTTAGAAAAAAATCAGCATTTACCGATCCTGAATTTCCATCTACTCTATAGTTGCTTGTATATAAACCTGTGCAATCAAATTTTGTAAAATGTTGTGAGATAGCAGAGAGAAAAACTCTATCTTGTCCCCATCCACCATGCCACACACTTGCTAATTTTATAGCAGTTTTAGTTGAAATGCAATATGAATTTGTATCAACATGATTAATTCCATGGTATGATTGATATTTACCTAAAGATTCACAATCGTCTTCACAAATGTACTTACCTTCTTTATCATAAATTTTTCTAAGTGAATAACACCAATCTAGATTATTATTCTCAATTGTTTCTACACAAGATTGTACATGATGTTCATCAAACCAACAATCTTGATCTAAGTATAAAACATACTTAGTATCAACCAAATGTGTAAATGCAGCATAGATTCTGTGTCCATAAAATCCATTGGCTCCAACATTAATCGGTAAATAGCAAATTTTTAAATTTTTATTTCCACGATAATCACTCAATATACTATGCGTTTTTCCAGAGTATTGTTCTCCGTCTACAACAACATAACATTTGGTGTCATATGATTGATCCAAAACTGATACAATTGCAGTTCGTAGTTCTATATTACCTGTCGTTGGTATAATCACTGTTGCGCTCATACTTTAAATCCCTCAAATGATTTTTTAGATTTCAAATTCGTATATTGTTCACCTGCATCAGCAATTCCTTCTTGTGCAGATTGTTCAACATCATACAATTTCATTTTTGCACGATCAATACCAAGAGTAAATCGTTTGTAGTGTGTTGGATCTGCATATCGATTTTTTAATTGTTTAACCATAATTTGGCCAAGCTGTTCAAGTTCTTCCGAACTAATCAATGCAAACATTAAGTCAGCGGTTGCTGGCAAACCAAAACTCTCACTCGTATCCTCGAGTCCTGGGTCGGAAGAGGTAAAACCGGATCTTGTGGTTTGAGTTGCAGAAACAATTGGGACTCCGTACTCAACGGCAAGTCCTCGCAACTCTTCTGCAATAGACTTAACGTATGTATACGAGTTAATATTGGAGCCAGGCTTAATACGAGAACTGCAACAGATATTAAGATAATCAATGAAGATAATATCGGGAATAAATGACTTTTTGAGATTGAGTTCATTGAGTAGTGTCCTAAAGTGTGTTGTTGATGCTGATGCAGTAGGATATTCTTTGATGATCAATTTACCTGTTGTCATTCTTCGAATTTTTTCCACTTTTCTATCATACATTTCTTTAGGTAAATCCATCAGATCATCAATTGTAATGTTCAATAGATTCGCATCTATTCTTTCAGCAATCTTTTCTTCGGCCATTTCAAGAGTGATATAAAGGACATTTTTGCCTTGTGACATAGCACCAGCAGCAACGTGACACATAAAAAGGGATTTACCAACTCCGGTGCCAGCAAGTGCAATATTTAGAGTTTTAGCAGGTAGACCACCTTTTGTTATCTTATTGAAGAAATCCAAATCGAAAGGAATTCTTTCTTCTTTTCTGTGATAGAATTCAAATCGTTCATTGGAGTTCTCAAGATAATCGTGACCTACTGAATTATCAAAACTTACTGCAAGTGCATCCGACAATACTTTAGGTATTGCACCTTTATCATGTGATTTATCTTTTCCATCCAAGATTGAAATAGAAGTCAATACTGCGTTGTAGATTGCTTTTTCTTGACAGAATTTTTCAGTTTTATCTGTGAGCCATTGTGTTTTAGATTCTTCATCTTTAAACGAAGCAATTTCATTTAAATATGATTCTGACTTTTCCAAATCTTCATCCGATAGGTTTCGCCTTTCTTTGATGGCCAAGCCAATCGCTTCAATCGTTGGTGTAGAGTTATAAGTTTCTGTAAATTTATGAATTTCATCATAAATTATTTTTTCTATTTTATCAGTAAAGTATTCAGTCTTTAGAAAGGGAAGAACTTTACTGAGATAGTCTTCATTTCTAATTAGATTCCTCAGCATTTTCTGTTCCAATTTCATTGATCACTTCCTGTTCAATATTTGATGACATAATATCAGCAAGTAAATTGCCGATGTAATTTTTAAAATCTACATCTTTTTCCAACTTTTTCGGCTTTTCTACTGTAGATTCTATCACATCATATCCAAAAATCAAGTAGACTTGTTCATTTTCCTCTTTAAATTTAACTTTTCCATATTTGTAAACGGTGTCTGTATATGCACCAGACAAAAGTTTAATATGTATAGATTTAGGATCATTTTCTGGAAAAGTATACATATAATCAACGCCTTCAATTAACATCTTCTTCTTCCTTTTTTAATAAGTTTGTATTGGAAACTTTGTATTTTTGTTCAACAAATAATCTAAAAGATTCTGCTGTAATAATTGAATCCCAAAAATCTTTTGTATCAGTATCTTTAATTCTATACTTTTTATCTTCAACTTCGCCCGTTTCTTTGTTTACTTTGGAATACCAACCATTTGAAGGTTTAATAACATGTCCGGATTCAAGCGCAATATCAAGTAAACCAGACCACTTACTAATGCCACCATTAAAAGATACAGAAACTGGTATTTTAGATTTCTCTTTAACATATCTAGATTTTTCCACATTAATTATAAAATTATAACCGACAATTTCAGTACCTTCTTTTTCTTGTTGTCTACCTAGAATAAAAATATTATCGGCAGAATAATAACTTCCTGTACCACCACCAACAACATCTTTAGAATATAATTCCATAGTTTTATATGTATGATTGACAACAATCATTGGGATATCTTTAAGAGATAGATGTGGTGTAATCATTCTAAACAATGATTTAATTTGTTTTGCTCTTGACATATCAGCAACTGACTTACCATCAAGCGCATCTTCAACTTCTTTTTTAGAAGCAAGATTTCCAATCGAATCAATAACAACAATCAAATGCTCACCACGTTCAACATCTGCTAATTGTTTCATCACATCAGTTTTCAATTGTTCAATATCAGTAAGAGGAGTGTGCAAAACTCGATCAGTATCAATACCAAAAGAATCGAAATATGATTGTGGCGTACCAAATTCAGAATCGTAAAAAAGTAATGCTGCATCTTTATATTTGTCCAAATAAGATTTTGCCATTAATAGTGAGAATGCAGTTTTAAAGTGCTTTGACGGGCCTGCCCACATAGTGAGACCTGGTGTCAAACCACCATCAAAACTACCAGACAATGCCACATTAATAATAGGCACTGGTGTTGGAATCATATCTTTATGTGTAAAGAATTTTGACTTAGAAAGAATAGCAGAATCTTTAATCGAGCTATTCTTTTTAATTTTATCTAATATACTCATAATTATCCTCAATTAAAAAAATCATTAAGCGTACTTTGCTTTTCACTTTTCCATTTCATGCAATCAAGAATTACAGACAATGGTTCAATAAACGCTTTGTCAAATTGCATATCATAATCAATATAATCATTCAAATTAAATTCTTTTGGCAATCTACCAGGAAAAGAAATCACAGTATTTTTAAAGTGATTAGGCATCTTCAAGTATGCAAACTTGATCTTTTCACCTTCTTGAATAAGAGGATATTTTTTGGTCAAGTTTTTTTCTTTAAGATTATGATTATATAGTATTGCACCCTTAACGTGAATTGGAGTTCCTAGTTTATATAATGTTGCCGAATCGGAATACTTTGTTAGACCATTAATACCGCGAGGAAAAGAAATCTCTTCAACAGGTAAATTCTTAAAAGACAGTTTGAACTTTTTAATAAACTCATGTATATCATCTTCTGTTCCACTCATCATAATCTTAATTGCTTCTGCCATCTTTTCACGAATGGCAGATGGCGTTGAAGATTTAACCATTTCGAGACCCATGACTTTCATCTGAGGTTCATTATACGCGATACCTTCATTGTTGTATACATTTAAAATGTAACGCTTTTTAGCAGTCCAAATACCTTTATCAGCAAGTGCTTCACGCTTCATTTGCATTTTCTGATCATAAGCATGAACATAATCTGCCAATTCTTGATATGATTTATCAATATATGGTTGAAGTTTGTCTTCACAAACACGATCCATAAATTCAATTACTTTGTGTTTATCACATTTATCACCATAAACTTTATTAACAAGATCGCCAAGTTTCAAATAAATTGAATCCGTATCCGATGCAATAACATAGTCAGAATCAGTTTTCAGCAACTTGTTCATGTACTCATTTATCTTTGCTTCTATCCAGCGAATGGAGAGCTGGCCAGCGAGCGTAACAGCAAGTGCCATACGCAAGTCATAGAACCGAAAATATTGCGATCCAAGAGCACCATAAGCTGAATTTAGAGATACTTTTTTTGCAAGTTGTAGATTATTATACCGAGCAATTCGCTTTTCAATCTCGTATAGCTTACTTTTGTCTTTTTCATCTTCGTATTCTTGTTTTGCTTTAAGCATTAGCTTTTTAAACTTTTTACGATCTTCATACATTTCTTCCATCATTGCAGGTAAGAACCCTTTAATATCTGTACGGAAGAATTGACCATTTGGTGTCAAAGTAACATTTTTTAGTTTTGATGTGTCAACTTCTTTATTTAAGAGTTTTTCAACAGAAACACCAGAAGAAATAACTTCTCGCATTTCTGGTGTATAGTCTTTAGGATCAATCAAACATTCTGGTGAAATTGAATATTGCATCATTAAATGTGGATACAGCGAATTCAAATCAAATGATGCAACCCAATCGTGTTTACCGACTTGCACCTCTTTGACATAAGCACCCTCAAATGCAGAATCTTTTTCTTGAATCACGCGAGGAGGAACAATAATGTTTCTCTCTAACAAATATGAATACGTTAGAGAATCCCACATTCTAGTTTGTGTAAAAACATCTTCAAAGTTTGATTTTGTATCATATGCAAGAGTAATTGCTAGTTCAAGCAATTTCAACTTATCTTCTAATTTAATGATAAGATCAACGTCTTTGATGTTGTATTCAATAAACTTTTGATAGTTCAATTTGTATAGTTGATGCAGATTATCAAATTCATCAAATGATAATTTACTCTCACCTAACTCTACATTGGCAATACTATTCAATTTATATGATTCTTGTGATTTACCACCAGGAGCATACCATTTGTACAATTCAATGTAATCTAGTGTTGCGATACCCATCATTTCATATGCAATTTGTTGGCGATTCATGATCATCAACTTTCGCTCCGAAATATGATACCAAGGTGACAACTTTCTAGATTCACCTTCACCAAGAATCTTTTCAAACCGATTTACGAGATATGGAATATCAAAGAATTTAATATTCCAACCAGTAATAATATCAGGACATTTATCTTTCCAGTCTTCTAGAAATCTTTTACATAGAGACCACTCATCTTTACATTTAAAATATGTAACATTATCATCGTAATTATTATAATCGCCGCAACCATAAACACGGGTATTACCGTTAAGATATGAAATTGTAATTGCAGTAATTGGCTCAATTGCATCATAAGGATCTGGAAAACCATTCTCTGATCCAACTTCAATATCAATTACGGCAATGACAATATTATCAATATCCCATTCGACCATACCTTGTTGTTGATCCGCAATAAATGCATACTCATATCTAGTGTTGCCATAGATTTTTGGTGCACCAGATACATCTTGAAATTGTTTTACATAATCTCTAGCAGATTTTAGATCATCAAACGACTTTTTCTCTAGTGGCGAACCATCTAGAGTGCGATATTGACCTTTCTTGTTTGGAATAAAAAGAGAAGGAGAATAGTTGACTTTCTCTTTTACTCTTTTGCCATTAACAACGCCTCGATAAAGAATATTATTACCGAAGCTCTGCACATTTGTATAGAAATTATTCAATCGATAATCAACTTTTTCTGTGGAGTAATGATGCCTGAACCGAAAATTTTATTGTAGTTTTCAATATATTTTTCATTTGGTTCATAAGAGTATACAACACATTTCTTCGTAAGGCAAAAGGTTTTTCCAGGTTTAGGATCACTATGCAGAGGAAATGGTATAAATTCAATGTTGGGTTGACCATCTTTGTATGGAATAACATAAATTAATACTGGATTAATTAATACATATTCTGTTTCAGATTCAGATTCTATCTCAGATAAAACATCTTCACCGGTACTAAGTTTAAGAACGCTAATGTTCATTTTATTTCCTTATAAAAAAATTGGTGGGCCCAACAGGACTTGAACCTGTGACCAATGAATTATGAGTTCACTGCTCTGACCAACTGAGCTATAGGCCCTGTTAGTCTAAACTAGTTCGTAATCTTCTTTACCGCAACCACATTCTGGGCAAGTGAAATCATCGGGCAAATCTTCCCAATGTCCTTCAGTTTGTTCGTGATGTTGATGACCACAAACTATACAAACATAAAAATGTTCTTCATTCATAGTGCCTCCATTATTTTTTTATATGCATTAGCATGACGTTCTTCGACTTTCTTCAAAGCATTAAAACGCTTTTCTGCTTTCTTTAGAACTTCAATGAACTGCAATGCGTGTTCTTCAGATTCTTTAATTTGTTCTCTTGCAATTGCCAATGCTTTAACATCTTGTTCATGTTCAGCAATAGATTCAAACTGTGGATACATCTCGGTATATTCGTAAGTCTCACCAGCGATTGCCTTTTCAAGACATTCTTTAGTGCTTGGCTTACCGATTAACAATTCAAGGTGACCCCATGCATGAAGCAACTCTTGATCTGCGGTGTGCCAAAAATGTTTTGCAACATCTTCGTACCCTTCTTCCATCGCAATCTTAGCGAAATATCGATACTTGATATGTGCCATTGACTCACCAGCCAATGCACTTTCAAGATTCTGTATTGTTGCTGACATAAAAACTCCTATTTGTTTGGTGCGGAAGGAGGGATTCGAACCCTCAAGCCTTGCGGCGGCAGATTTTAAGTCTGCTGTGTATACCGTTCCACCACTACCGCATTTTTACCATTAAACTAATTCCGCATTAACCGAACATACTTTTAAGTTTATCTGCCGCACAAGATGCAGCAAATGCTTTAGGCTTAACTAAAGGAACTACGTTACACATACCTTTCACATAACCAATCGCTTCATTGATCACGATATTGGAATTATACATCTCATCAGGATTAATGTCAAGATGAACTTCAATATCGTTTTCAATAATTTCTGCTAATTGTAAATACATTTCTGAAACTTTATAGACTTCATTCATAAGTCTCATTCTTGGTTTTTTATTAAGTTTATCGTAATCTATTTCTCTTGTAATTTGCCCAAAGATTTTACAACCATTTTGGCAATTTATATGGATTACAATTGCTATGACATAATCTGCATGCCATACACCTTTGACATTGACTCTTTCTGAGTCACAACCTAAATAAACTTTTGTATCTGGTCCACACGATTCAATATATTCTTTTACTTTTTCTAAGTTTATTTTTTTATGAAACATATATCCTTTTGGTTGGTGCCCCTTGACAGAATCGAACTGCCGAATTCGGATTACAAAACCGACGTTTTACCACTAGAACTAAAAGGGCATTTTTAATCGTATATATGATGGTAGTAGATGAGGGTTACGATCCCTCCCGTTTCAGCCCATCTGACCAATCTCCAGAGTTTATAAGTCTCCGCCGCACACCAGTGCTATCTACCATATTGAAGCACACTGCCTACACACACTTACGATTCTATACGTAACCAGCGGTAGTTAGAAACCTGCTCATGCGTTCCTACAATGCACTTCAATATGGCTCCCCGACCTGGGATCGAACCAGGGACCGACGGATTAACAGTCCGGCGCTCTACCTCTGAGCTATCAGGGAATATTTATTATAAAAAAAGAACAATTTGGCGGAAGCGGTGAGATTCGAACTCACGGAACCCTTGCAGGTTCTTCAGTTTTCAAGACTGACGGATTAAACCACTCTCCCACACTTCCTAAAAAACTGGTGG
>Ga0114963_10000431_pt1 | contig 28005 bp, 39 predicted proteins | sample C_131016_EF_Meta_FD_87019 | JGI IMG/M metagenome (GOLD analysis project Ga0114963, IMG submission 87019) | Freshwater microbial communities from Lake Croche, Canada to study carbon cycling - C_131016_EF_MetaG | ecosystem: Environmental > Aquatic > Freshwater > Lake | place: Lake Croche, Canada... | reverse complement strand
TACGCAGGGTTGCAGAAGATTCCCGGAGTGATACCACTGTTTCAAGATCAAAGTGATTACAGTGAAGGTCAGTATAGTTTAACTGCGATATATAAAGACCCCCTAGTGCGTGGTCAGATATTAAAACTTGCAAAGCAACTGGGCGTGAGTGTAGACCTAGAGCGACCAGTCACCGATGATTATGTTGATCGTGCTGTCCGTGGCGAACACGAAGGTCAGCAAGGTGTGACGGAAGGCTCGGAAAAACATTTGACGCGAGAAAGTACAAGCGAGCGAGAAATCGCAAAAATTCAGTACATGCAAGGTGAATGTGCAGTATTAGCTCTCACCATACGCAACATGAATCCTCAGAGATTTACACTGGGATTTGTTTATGAATTCTTTGATTCGTTGCCGGACAGGTATCTAGAACCTGATGAGTTTGACGAACTGGATCCTGTCCGGCAACGGGATATAAAATACAATCATGAAAATTGGACATTGACTCACGCCTATGTGTACGATGCACTAACTCGAGAATACATAGACGCAGAAGGCAGACACAAACAGTTGCCCATGATTGGACGCGATTTTAATTCTACCAGACATAACAAATTCCCAGCTGAGACTCAAGACTTGGTGAACGTCAGCCACTATATGGAATGGGACAAAGCGCAAGAAAAATGGATTGTACTTCAAGGATGGGATGCTCTTGACAAATCATACACTCCCGAAGACAAACAACGTGCCAGAGAATATGCCATAAAGTATCTGGGCATTGATCGTCCCGCGCAAGGTGTGGCGGAAGACGATGACCAGCCAACTCAAATCAAAATCAACAGTAATGCCAAAGCACTGGCCTGGATCGAAAAGGTCTACGCCGCATACCCACAGACTTGGCAAAACAATCATGTCATGCCCCTGGGCGGTTCAGGCGATGATCAACAGTTTGCCACGTTTGAACTGGTTCCCAGCATGAGCCAGCGCGGTGCTGTGGAAATCAAATGGTTCCAGGCCTATCCACTACGTCAAGGTGTTGGCACTAGAGCCATGCAGGAATTGCAACGCCTGGCACAAGAAGATGGTATCTCACTCACACTGTTTCCTTGGGACAAGGGACAAGTGAGTCAAAGCAAATTGATGAAGTTTTACAAGAGCGCAGGATTCAAGCCCACAGTCAAGGGCAGCAAGAGTCTGGCCTGGTCACCCGAGTCTGTGACAGAAAACTTTGCAGATGGTAAGGGTCCTGGGCGCCCAGGAGATAGCCAACGCCACGGTATTCCTAAAAATGCTACTATGGCCGAATTAGAAAAAGCTAGCCACGCTAAAGGCCGAAAAGGACAACTGGCACGCTGGCAAATAAATATGCGCAATGGGCGAAAAAAATAAATCTTAAGGATAAGTGGCGGTCATACTAGTTACCAAACCATTACTATCATAGTTATATGTTTCAACCCTAGTGATTCCTTGAAAAGCAATGGTTACTGTGGCTACAGTACTATTGCTATTATATGTATAGGATGATATCCTGTGCTCGCTATCAATAGTTTCATCTACACGAATAGCTCTGGCTTGATCATCATAAAAATATTGAACATATGATGGTTCTGGAACAGCAGCACCACCAGTGGCTGTTGCCCATTGTAATCCATTAGTAGTTGTCTTTAAGAACTTTCCACTGTTACCTGTTTGATCCGGCAATAAGGAAGATATGGCAGCATTAGCAGTATTTCTGCCAGTTCCCCCATGTTCAACACTTAAAATTCCAGATAAAATGATATTACCAACAGTAGTAATTGGTCCACCGGAGGTTGTTAAGCCAGTATTCCCGCCTAGAACATCCACGTATGATACTGTGCCTATTGTTCTGGGTTGACCATTTGAATAATTAACGTTGTCTGCATTTATAGTATTGGCAGTGATCACATTAGCGTTGACTGTTGGTGATGTCACGCTTGTGTTTGCAGTTACGTTGTTGGATGTAATTGTTGGTGCTTTAACAGTATCTCCAGCAGTTACATTATTGGCAGTTACTGTTGGTGCTTTAACAGTATCTCCAGCAGTTACATTATTGGCAGTTACTGTTGGTGCTTTAACAGTATCTCCAGCAGTTACATTATTGGCAGTTACTGTGGCATCGCCGGTGTAAACCTTCCAAGCAACTCCTGACCATTGGTAAGTTCTGCTACCTACTTTAGCTGTTTGGCCCACTGTGGGGCTTGATGGAAACATTACTGGCATATCTATTCCTTAAATATCAAAAACTACTTCCAAATTGTATCCAGAAGCTACTAGTATCATCACTGATATATTGATAGCTACCGCCCTCTAATATGTCATACCAGATATCTCCTAATTTTGGATTGTTTGGTGGGGCTTCTGCTAATGTAATTTTTTGTTGAGTTAATTTAACATTCCCATTAGTAAAAACATTTCCACCAACAAATAAATTTCCAGAAACGGAGGCTCCGCCCTTTGTCTGTAATGATCCCACATCCAAAGTTGTTGATTCGGTAGTGCTAGTGATAATAAAATCTTTTGATAAATCTAAACTGCCAGACGATACTTGATTAGAGGAACTTCCAAAACTAACCTCAGACCAATTAGATTCTGAGTTGGGCATAGATCCTGTTGATGAATTTCTACTTTCACCATTTAAAAGTTTATATTTGTAATATGAGTCAGATAATCTAGTTTTACCATCAGCACTATATCCGGTTTTTAAATAAACCATCATACCTTCTGTTAGGCGTTGTCCAAAAATATCAGTCAATCTATCCCCGGCTGCTCCGGAAATACTTTGTAGTGTTCCTCTAAGCTCAGTGTCCAAAGCAATAGGTGCATTAGAACTTGGACTCCATGTTCCTGGCCAAGAATTTTTTGTTAAACCATCATAATTTGTTGTCATGCTATACTCACATAAGTGTTACCGGGCTGCAAAGTTATCCCGTATAGATTGTAAGATTCTGGCGTGTATCCAGATGGAATAGAATCAGGAGCTAATCCAACAGTTGACCCTGTGTTTGGAACTACATCAGAAAGTAAAGATGATGAAGCACCTGTTTTGAACGTTGATGGCTGTGCAGTGGAAGCCCTAACAGCAAACCAAAAAGCTCTTGGCACTGCTGCTGAATTGTTAACAACTCCACTGAATATTTTGACTTGATTTCCCAATTGTGTTGCTGAGCCCGAAAATGCTGTTCCTGATACAATGTCAGATCTTGTTGGTTTTGTGGCAGTGGAATTAGTCCATAACCAAACTGTTGGGTAAGTAAATGTTGCTCCAGATAAAACAGAATTAGCCGTTGCCTGTACACTATAACTGGTTCCAGTCACGTTTGCAGGTCTAGTTAATGTGGTTGTATTAGTGATAGATCTTGATACCCCAGCATTATCTTTGTGTACGGGATCAGTAAAGGTCATAGTGCCTGATCCAGTTGCGCTGCTCAATGTACCACCAGTAGCTACACAATTATGAACATAGTTGCTGCTATTTGTGATTCCAGTTACCGAAACTGTATAACTGGTTGATGTATAAGTTGATAAAAATGTTTGTCCACTCAATGCTGATAGACTCACGCTAGTCGTTGGTGTTACCCAATTGACAGTAAATGTTGCCTTTTGAGCCGTAAATTCTACTTCTGAAGACCCATTATTATAATTAAATACCACATCAGCACTCACTGTTCCACCATTAACAGTTGTTGATTGTGGACGTATATATGATGAAGCATTGCTAGTAAATTGTCTAGTCCAATTAACACCACCAGCAGGCGTGGCTGAATAAGCAGCAGCAACAAAAGTTAACAAATTACTAATGGAACCACTTGTGGCTGTGATTGACTTAACTGAACTGATATATTGACTGACAAAATCTGATGGATTGTTAGCAGTTACGGAAAATCCGCTAGCACTTATATCCCAATTCAAACTGTTTGAAGGTAAAGCACTAGCACCAATTGTTGGTGTAAATTCTGCCAATGTAATTGTAAATTTATTGTTTACGAATTCTGCTGATCTAATAGTTTTAACGACCGAGCCTTCTTTATAACCAGACAATGTTCTAGTAGATCCAACCGTCTCCCATACCAGTGTCTCTGACACATTGGCACTTACATTAGCTCCTTGTGCGCCGACTATGACAGCTTGCCATGATGATGTTCCCGGGTCCCAATATTTTAATACTGACATTATGTAATCCTATTCATTTAACTGTTAAAGAGTAATGTAACCCCAGTAGACTGTTTGCGTTGATCCGCTGTTATTTGTGATACCAAATGTAAAGACATTACTTGTGGTAGTTGCCGGTGAAGTAGTGACAATGGTATTAGGGGTTCCAACAATGTGATTTGGTATTGATGTAAGTACTAAAGCATTTCCAGCGGCATAATACCACCCATATTGTGTTCCTACCGCCGGTACATTTGTGTTTGATAGTGATACTGTAGCATTCCACTTAACAATACCGTTAGGAATATTTCCGTTAACCCACATACAATATGTGCGACCTGCCGTAACTGTAAAACTTACTGTATTAACACCTGGTGTTAATGTCCAGCTACCAGTTGTTGAACCTGCACCTACTCCTGTTGCTCCGGTGGGTCCAGAGGCTCCGGTTGCTCCGGTGGGTCCAGAGGCTCCGGTGGCGCCTATACCTTGTACAGCAGGTGTGCTAGTATCAAGCCATAATATATTGTGATTTGCTGGAGCAGTAGATTGAGCAATTATGGTGGCCCCAACATATGTTTTTAATTTATCGGCAGTGACTTTTAAATTTGTTCCAGAATCCAATACTGGAAAAATTGTTGAATCGCTAACTGCATTTAAGTTTGGAAATTCTGAAATTTTAATTGGTGTGGGATCTGCCATATATTGCCTGATGCTATAAAGTTTAAAGTATTTAGTCAAATTGGTATTTTTAGATATTGCTAATTTAATGTATTTTATAGTAAAATATAAATAGCTGTATATTACTCAATCATGCCATGTTAGCTCATCTTCAATCATCAAATTTTTCAAGGGATTACTTGCGTTATCTGGACCAGGATCCAGTACATTCGTTCTCTGTTGATCGAAGTCTTGACAGAAGATGTCAACAGGATCGAAATATCTTCTTTTGGATAGAAGATGCTGTGGTAACTGCCGTATTATGTGTAGCATATGCATTGGGGCTCAAAGACAACATTAATGACATTTTGGCAGACCAAAGTCCTGTAGAAGAAACTGCTGACCATGCTATTTTTTATAGTGTATTCAGAACCAATGAATCCACTAAGGTGAAAAATACTGGAGCAGTTTTGATAAGAGAAGCTGCTACTTGGATTAAAAATAATAAAAGTGAAATAAATCATTTTGTCACCATGAGCCCAATACCAAACTTGAGCGCACATTTTAACGAGCCACCAGACGTCAAAGTTATTGCTGAATTTTTACGTGAACAAAAAGATCCTGTGGCTAGATTTCATATTAGAAATGGTGCCAGCTTGTTAAGGGTTATTCCTGACGCAGATGTTAGTGATAAAAGAAAAATGCAAAGTTTTTGTATTATGGTCAACTACGACTATACTGCAAATATTCTTTAATAAATAATATATACTTTTGGTTGTATTGACTACAACCACCTAACATATGCGAGCACAAGAATTTATATCTGAAAGTGGAAAACGCCTAGCTAAAGCTGGAGTCGTCGTGTCACGAGTTACTGAACAAGATTTCCTAACGGCAAAAAAATCAATTAATCCCGTTTTAGCAAAGGCTGGATTGGCTGCTGGATGGAGCGTGGGCGGCGCTGGTAGCTTTGATCCTGAACATCCATATGGTGGGGGTGGCAGGCAAGATTCCGGTGATATTGATATTATGATTGATCCAGAAGAACTTTTAGAAAAATTTCCAAAAGATATAGAACAATATGTTCAAGAATATAACAGGGCAGCAGAACAGTTGGGAAATAAAAAAGTTGGACCAAAAGCATTGGCTAATGCCCTAGCTAATCCAGAAAAAAAAGCAGCTTATCAACGTGATGCCAGTAAATGGGCATTGGCTGATTATATGACTAAAAAAGGATTTCCCACTGACCCTGGTACATTGACCGTACAATATTCTAAAAATGGAAAAAACTTTTCGATAGACTTAATACTTAGACCACGTGCTGCTTGGATTCTTCATACACATGACTTTAGCAAAGATCCAGGTATGCGTGGCGCAGATCTTTGGGTAAACATATATCCTTTATTAACTAAAATTAGTAGCAAGACTACATTCATTGATCCAAAAACTGGTGAAGAAAAAGGAAGTTTGCAATATAGTCCGGATAGAGGTTTGGTTGATAGAACTACCAATCAAGTTGTGGCCATAGATAAGGACGAAATTGCTAAAATCCTAATAGGTCCAGAGGCCACTGCTAGAGATATATCAAGTGTTACTGGTATTAAGACAGCATTACAAAAACATCCTGAAAAATGGAATCAAGTCAAACAATTGTTTGCTTGAATATGTTATAAATATAATACAATGTACTTAATAGAACTATTCACACCAACTAAACGAGAAATAATGGAAGGTATTGACCATCCTGAAGATCGAATTATCAGTCAAGGCGGTGCAGGTGCAGAAAGAGTTCTAACAGATTTAGCCAATTTAGAAAAAAATCCAATCACAGTTTCTATCAAATGGGATGGATTTCCTGCCGTTGTTTTTGGAAGGGATGGTAATGGAAACTTGGTCTTCATGGACAAACACATGTATGACAAAGTTGTTAAGGGCACAATGAAATTTATGAGCATCAAAGATTATGATATATCACGTGATGCTAATCGTGGAGATCTTTGGGAGAAAGAAAGTGTATTGCGACCAGCTTTAGAAAAAGCCATCCCCAATGTCAAAGATCGTTATTGGATGGGTGATCTAATGTGGTCAGGAACTCCAAAAACAGAAAATGGATATTTTGTTTTCAAACCAAATACTGTTGAGTATAGAGTTAAGATTGATGCCACTCCTGGAAGGGGCAATACACTTAGCGATAAGATGGCACGAAGTGTTGGCGGCATAGCAGTACACACATATATTGCTGGTTTAGGTCAAGAGGATCAACCGTTAGTGGGACTAAAGGGATTGGATGACAATGCTGGAATTACCTTTATGGTTGGGGAAATGCAAGACAAACCAAAAGTGGCTGTCAATAAAAACTTGCTTGCTGATGCCAAGAAAACAATTGATCAAAATAAGCAAATTATAGATCAATTTCTTAAAGATTTGACAACATTGAAAAGTAAAAGTGTTGTTTCTTCAATGGGTCCGTTTATAACACGTATGCTAGAAGAAGATGATATACAAAATAATATTGTTCCTAGATTTTTAGATTTTCTATTAGAACGTTTAGGTGAGGCATCAGCTAAAAAGATGTTGGGATCAAATAAAGATGGTTGGCTTTATCAGGACATGGGAGAACCCAACCCAAATGATCCTGTGAATGGTCGAGGAGGTGCTGCTGGATTATTGGCCATTTGGACTATCTGGGCAAAAATTACTGAATTAAAAATTCATATTAAGCAACAAATTGATACACAACAACAAGGTAGTGAAATTGTTGCAATAACTGACGGACTAAATGCTCATGAAGGCTATGTGTTTGGGTCTGGTAAGGATAAACTAAAATTGATTGATAGATTGGGATTTAGCAGGGCCAATTTTGCAAAACATAAAGTTTCTGATCAAGAAATAACACAAAAAAGTGCTATGCCATTGGCAGCATTTTGTTTTGGCCGAATGAACCCACCAACTTTGGGTCATGGTTTAGTTATGCAAAAAACTTTGGATGTTGGTGGTGCTAATTCCTTTATATTTTTAAGTAATAGTGTGGGTGATGATGACCCACTAAATCCTAATATAAAAGCAAAATTCATAGCTGAGATTTATCCTAAATTTGCTAAACATATTGTCACAGATTATGTACAAGGCCCAATATATGCAGCCAACTGGCTTTATTCCAAAGGTTTCAGAAATATGGCCTTTGTGGCTGGAAGTGACAGATTGGGCAAGGAAAAGGGCAGTATTGAAAAATTATTAAATAGCTGGAATAGTGGTCCTATTAGATCATCTGACCCGTCGGGAGCGAGAGACCATGTAGTTATACAGTTCATTAGCAGTGGAGAAAGAGATCCAGATGCAGTTGGTATTGCTGGATACAGTGGAACCAAGGCTAGATCAGCAGCTGAAATTGGGGATGAAGAATTATTCCAACAATATACCGGTGTTACTAGCAATATAATAGTTGCCGGAAAAACCCTATATCAATCGACCAGAGAAGGTATGGGAATTAAAGATTCAAAAGCAATCAATACAGCAAGTGATGTGACTTCTAATAAATAATTTATGTCAAAATTAGTCACTTACAACTTACCGCCTTATGTAACATTAATAAATAATCCACATTTTAATGGATATGTGGGGGCAGTTCCCAATCAGGTAATGCGTAGTCAGATTCCTATATCTTTAATGTCTAATGATACAACTGTAGATCGTAGGCATGTTCTATATGCGCCTTATAAATTAAAGTCTCTCGGCAATTATCCAAAAGGCAAATATACGGTCGTTGTTCCAGGTAATTCATCTTATTCTGGAACTTTCAGAGCAGTGGCTACTACAAACACCAGTGTCACATTGGCATATCCTAAATTAGGCAACGTCCCGTATTCAGTTAAAAGAAGTGACAATTATATGGATGTAAATTCATATTCATTTGCTTATAAGTCATATCCAAAAAGCCAGAATCCGGGCGGTTTTGCACCATTTGAAAAATATTATGACCCATTGGTTTATGATTTTGATGCAAATGGCTGGCATAATAGCACATCATTTATTCAACATCATATTATTAAACATGTTTATTTCCGTGGAAAAATAACAAATTCATATACATATGGTCATGACATAGTATATCTGCCTGAATTGCCATTTAATGGATTGAATGACATTTCTGACCCAACCGAACTCGATTTAGTACCAATAAGTGAAAGAACTGCATTGAAGGGTAGATATTTTATTTTTATTAAAAAAATGCCAAATTCAAATCAGATAGAATGTGAAATTTTTCCAGAACTTCCAAAAAATAAAAATGTCGAAATTTGGATTGAGGAAATCGAAGGAAGTGAAATTTATCCAATTAATGGATCAAATCGTGGTTCTGGCGCTAAGATAAATATTCTTTATGATGGATTTTTTTGGACAAAAAGTGGTGTTGATTCGGGTTTGGTATTGCCAGCAATTAAAAATAGGTCAAATAACACAGAACCGGCATTGATTACTTTACCTGAAGGTAGTGATTATGGGGCTTTTAGATATTACTCTGGTAGAAAAAGAATAAAAGATTTTGACCTTTACAGAACTTTGAATATTCCCCCAGTTGGTACAGTTATAGAAAATGCTATACCATGTAATATTTTGATTTGATATTATGAAAATCAACGAAGTAAATCTAATTAAAGGTAATGTGGAATATCACAAACAGTTAAACAATGTTGTTTGGTACGAGAATTCAATGAATCCTAAAGTACGCAAATCTTTGTTAAATATAGCTAAAATTTTTGTTGAATATTTGAACATTAGGGACTTTAAAATATCTGATATTGTCCTGGCTGGCAGTATGGCTAATTATAACTATACCAAGTATAGCGACTTTGATTTGCATATAGTAACTAATTATCAAGATCTAGGCTGTGATGACTTGGCCGAAACATTATATAAAGCTAAAAAACAAATTTGGAATGATCTGCACGATATTACTATCTACGATCACGAAGTTGAATTATATGTTGAAGATGTTAAAACACCACCAGTTAGTGGGGGGATCTATTCAATATTAAAAAATCGTTGGGTCAAAGAACCTGAACACATTGATCCATCTTATAGTCAACGTGCTGTGAATATTAAAGCACAATCTCTAATAGATGCAATATCTAAAACATTAAAATCCGCCGATTCTGACAGTGATTTTCAAAGACTTATCGATAAGATAAGAAAAATGCGACAAAGTGGATTAGATACTGGCGGTGAGTTTAGTACAGAAAACCTAGCCTTTAAAATAATTAGAAATTTGGGCTGGATGGAAAAATTATATCAAGGACTGGTTGATTTTCAAGATCAAAAATTAAGTATTGGTTGATAAATTACTTTATTTTTGCTATAATATTATTATGAAGAAATTAGACTTTGTCTTAAAATGGACTGCCACTTTGGTGATTGTGTTGGCTACATTGGCTAATGCTTTTGATATCAATCCAGCAAATAAGATCTTATTTTTAACAGGTTGTGCTCTTTGGACCTGGGTTGGTGTACTTTGGCGCCAACCAAGTCTTTGGTTACTGAACCTATTTTGTGGTTTGGTTTATATTGTGGGATTTTTGAAATAAATTCCCAAAACAGCGGTCTTTTGATGTCATTCCCGCTATACAAACTCTGCCGTCTATGCTATAATTTAACATAGGAGAAATACATGGCAAAATATCTTTCTACAAAAACCTACGGCACTGACAGAGGCTTGTCATGCTGTTTTCGTCAATGGCGTGCCAATCATAGCCATTGTTCATTGTTACACGGTTACTCGATTGGTATCAAACTGATCTTTGAAAGCAGTACTTTAGACGAGAAAAATTGGGTCATGGACTTTGGTGGACTCAAGGCATTTAAAGAGTGGGCCGATTGGCAGTTTGATCATAAAACCATTGTGGCCTTGGATGACCCACTCATGTATAAATTTAAAGAATTGGCACAATTGGGTAAACAAGCAGAGGGTGGTGTGGTGGATTTGAGAGTTGTGGTCGGAGTAGGTTGCGAAAAATTTGCTGAACTAGTATTCCGAACAATGAAAGAAATCTTAGAGGCATATCAAGAGGGACGTGGTTGGACTCACCCGGATGGCCGAGTATTTGAAGCAAGGTACCCAGTTGGCTCCGGTGTAAAACTGCGCAGTGCCGAAGTGTTTGAACATGCTGGCAATAGTGCCATTTATGAAGCATGAGTAATTGTGTTTGTGGTAGAACTACTAGAAAGCCCATGTGCGATAATAGCTGTAGCTTGACTGATCAACAATATCAAGAACGTACACAGAGATTGGCACAACTATTTAAAAAACCTGAAATGTCTAAAGGAAATAACAATGGATAAAAAACAACTATATTCTGTAAAATGGCGACAACCATATAGTTTTACCACAACCACAAACTTGATGCAAATTCTTACAAAAAAATTAGAAGATGATCAAGAACAAGACCTAAATAATAGTGGCTTCGAAGAAGCCAACTTGGTCATTGACCGAATTAAAAATTTAAAGTAAAATTATGAACTCACAACAAAAAGAAATCCTTCTAATTGCACAAGAAGAATGTGCCGAGGTAACGCAGGCTATTAGTAAAATCTTTAGATTTGGAATTGATTCTGAATATTTAGAGCGCACAAATAGGCAACGATTAGAAGATGAGGTTGGTGATTTGCTTTGTATGATTGATCTCATGAGAGAATTTGAATTGATCAATGAGGAGCGAACACAGTTAGCAAAATCTAAAAAATTGGTTAAATTGAAGCAGTGGAGCAGCATTCATGATTCAAAACCATCCACAAAGGAGTAATATGTCAAAGATTAAGATATCAGAATTATTCTACTCAATACAGGGAGAAGGTAGATATATGGGGGTACCCAGCGTATTCCTTAGAACTTTTGGCTGTAATTTTAAATGCGCTGGTTTTGGAATGTCGCGTGGTACTGTCAGTACAGAAGCGGAGGATATTGCCCAGGTAGCACATCTTTATAACAAATATGAAGAACTTCCATTGGTAAGTACTGGTTGCGACTCATACGCATCTTGGATGCCAGAGTTTAAAGAACTAAGCCCAATGTTGACTAGCGACGCTATTGCAAATCAAATTATGGAAATACTTCCGCATAAGCGTTGGGTAGATGAACATTTGGTTATTACTGGTGGCGAACCTCTATTGGGATGGCAACGTGCTTATCCAGATCTATTGGATCACCCAAGCATGGCATCTTTAAAAGAAATTACGTTTGAAACAAATGGCACTCAACGGCTGTCTGATGAGTTTAAATCATATTTGTTCAAATGGTCCAAACAAAATGGTAGAGAACTTACGTTTAGTGTAAGTGCTAAATTGCCATGTAGCGGAGAGAAATGGGAAGATGCAATTCAACCAAATATTGTTTGTGAATATGAATGGTTTGGTACAACTTATTTGAAATTTGTTGTTGCAACAGAACAAGATGTGTCAGATGCAGAATGTGCAGTTGGTGCTTATCGTGCGGCTGGTTTTTCAGGTCATGTTTATCTTATGCCTGTTGGTGGCGTTGAGTCAGTTTACAGTCTTAATAATAGAACAGTAGCGGAAATGGCAATGCAGAGAGGATGGCGCTATAGTGATCGACTTCAAGTGCCTCTCTTTAAAAATCAATGGGGGACGTGATCAATGACTAGATTGGAAGGTTTTGTTGAAAAGGGTTGGGGGCATGAATTTATTTTTGCAACCAATGACAAGTATTGCGGCAAATTATTAAAGTTTAATAAAGATGCCAAATTCAGTATGCACTTTCATAGTATCAAAGATGAAACTTGGTTTGTGTTAGATGGAAAGTTTGAAGTGCGTTGGATCAACACCAAAGATGCCACAACAGATAGTCAAATTTTAATGTTTGGGGACACATGGAGAAATGAACCGTTGTTTCCTCATCAAGTTATCTGCATTGAAGAAGGCACACTGATAGAAGTGAGTACGCCCGATTCAGTGGAAGACAATTATCGAGTAATGAAAGGCGATAGTCAAAAAAATGTTTAATGAATTTTTAACATTTGACAAATGGTTAATTGTCAGTCTATTAATTTTAGTAATAACTTATTTGATTGGATGCTTTGGGTTTTTAACCCATTGGCTATTTCCTACACATAAGTCGGATTGTAATCAAGATTGCAATCAAGGTCGTAACTGCAACTGCAAGGATAACCAAAATGTCTAAGATATTGGTATTAGGTTGTGGTAAGAAAGGTTTTGAATCTAAGGATTCTGATACTGTGATTACTGTGGATATCAATCCCAATGTCGGTGCAGATGTTATACACGATTTAGATCAATTTCCTTATCCATTCCAAGACAATGAGTTTGACCAAATACATTTGGATAATGTGTTAGAACATCTAACTGATATTATTGCAGTAATGGAAGAACTTCACAGGATTTCCAAACCCAATTCAAAAATAACTATTATTGTTCCTTATTTTAGAAGTATTTGGGCACATTTAGATCCAACACATAAACATTTTTTCACTGTTGATACATTAAGTTATTTTGATGTAGATCATATGTACCATCATAGATATGCATATTCATTAACTGCCAAATTTAAAATACATAAAAAGGCATTTAATGAAAACATTGACAAAAGTTGGTTTAGACATATAATGTTAGTTTGGGCCAATAAATGGCCAAACTTTTATGAAAGTAATTTTAGTCATCTTTATCCAATGGAAGATTTGACTTATCATTTAGAAACGGTAAAATAGATGAAAATTGGGTTATCGCTATCCAGATGTGTTCGAGACATTGTAAATGGTCGAGTTAACATTGCTGATGTGTTGGTGATTATATCCCGTACAGATTTTGATCCTAGGGATGCAGATCAATGGGAGGGTGTTTGGAAAGGTTATGGCGGTGGTCAAACTTTGGGTAGCCCTTGGAGTCAACCTGAGTGGAACGAATTTTTAGTTGAAGATGAAGATCGTGTTCGTAGTGTTTGTGTTGAGCTGTGGGAGCAGGGCAAATTACACCAACCTAGACAATTTGGTGCCAATCCTCGACGACGACCTGAAATTTGGTTAGAAGCAGTATTACTAGACACTGACTTGGAATCTAATCCTGCCGCAAAATCCGCTTGGGAACAATTTCAACTAGTGGCTGCTCTAACTGATGTAAAAATTAACAATAAATATCAATAAGAGGTTAACATGGGACTATTTGATAAATTCAAGAAAACGCAGCCAGCAGTTGAGCCAGAACCTGTGCCTGTTAAGAAAAAAAGAAAACCTGCGGCAAAAAAGACTGCTAAAAAAACTGTGAAAAAACCATTCACAGTACCTTCTCCTAAAGAATTAGCCACGCAAAAAGGCGAACCTTGGGTGTCGGTTATCAATGTGGAACTTGATCCAAATAATTTAGGATCTGGAAGTTTTGAACTTGATTGGAATGAAATATTTCTTGCCAAATTAATGCGAGCTGGGTTTACTGGAAAAACAGATCAGCAAATTGTTGACCAGTGGTTCAATTTGATTTGTAGAAATGTTATTGCAGAAAACTTCGAGCAAGAAATGGCTGACCCCGCTAAAAGATCAACTGTTGATCGAAGAGATATCGGCGGCGGCTATTCTGAAATGAGTTAATTAATAACAATTTACTTGACTGTTGCGTCATTAACTGCTATTATATTGGCATGACAAAATATTTAATTATTGACACGGCAAATACATTTTTTCGAGCAAGACATGCAGCTCATAGAGCTAGTGATCTAGAGACAAAAGTAGCATTTGCCATTCACGTTACATTATCCAGTGTCAATAAAGCCTGGCGTGATCAAAAAGCCGATCATGTGGTTTTCTGTCTCGAAGGTCGCTCTTGGCGCAAGGATTATTATGAGCCTTATAAGAAAAATCGAGCAGTAGCCAGAGCTGCATTAACTGCATCTGAACAAGAGGAAGATCAAGCGTTTTGGTCAGCCTTTGATGATCTAAAAACTTTTGTGTCAGAAAAAACCAATTGCACAGTATTGCAACATAGTCGATTGGAAGCTGATGATCTAATCGCTGGATGGATACAAAATCATCCCGAAGATCATCATGTTATTGTTAGTAGTGATACTGATTTTTATCAACTGTTGTCCGAAAATGTTCAACAATATAATGGTATCAGTGATGAGTTACATACATTAAATGGGATCCTAGATAAGAAAGGTCGATTAGTAATTGATAACAAGACCAAAGAGCCTAAAAAAATTCCTGAACCCGGTTGGATCTTATTTGAAAAATGTATGAGGGGCGATCCGACTGATAATGTTTTTAGTGCATATCCAGGCGTTAGAGCTAAGGGCACAAAAAATAAAATAGGTCTAATAGAAGCATATTCGGATATGACAAAAAAAGGATTTGCTTGGAATAACATGATGTTGCAAAAATGGATAGATCATAATGGTGTGGAACATCGTGTATTGGATGATTACAATAGAAACAAGACATTGGTTGATTTAACTGCACAGCCAGAAGATATTAGGCAAATTATCAATCAAACTGTTACTGATAAAGCAGTGACTTTAAATAGGCCTATGGTAGGTGCTCAATTTTTAAAATTTTGTGGTCGACATCAACTTAACAAGATCAGCGAACAAGCCACGAGCTATGCTGAATTTTTATCAACAGGATATTCAAAATGAAAAAACTTATTAAATATGCAAAAACTGACACATCCAAAAAATGGGTCAATATAAGGGATTTGGAAGACTATACTCAAATGATTTTGGATCAATGTATTTTGGCCATTGAAACCGCCAATGCTTCCTCAGCCGGCACTAGTTACGACCAAGGTTTAGTTAGCCGTACTGTTTTTCAAAGTATTAATGCTATCAAACAATTGGCTTTGGAGGAATAATCTATGGAAAAGTTATTAGCAAAACCAATAGTAAAAAACAAACTTTGGAGTCTCGAAAAAAGTAATAATCATATTGGGTGTATTCAATCAGTTGATAATGGTGTGATTTTAGTAAGTGATCAAAAAAAGGAAAGATTTAGTTCACTTAAAAGTCTTGGTGACAAATACAATATTGAATTTGATTCAAGTAAACAAAAATCAAATAAATCCACAAATCAAGTTTATGATTTTCCAGTAGATTGCAAGCCTTATAATATAGTATATGATCTAAAAAGAAAGCTTCCACTTTATACTACACGGTCTGATAGCAAAAGCTATTACTGTGCTGGATATTATTCAATTTTTATTAACGATATTTGGACTATTCAATTTTGCCCAAAGTCCATTGTGTTGTCTAGAAATAAGTTTAATGGCCCATATCATCAAGAAATAGATGCTAAAAATAGTGTAACATTGTCGCAATCTGAATGACAATTTAAATAGGATAAATAAACTAATACTATAATGATTTAAATCATGTCAAGACCAAAGCCAACAGTAATACTTGAACATCTCAATAAGGTCACATATAAAAGTGATCAAGTCTTAGATGCCGCCGGCATATATGCAGTATATTATGACGGCAAACCAATCAATCTAAAAACTCAAAACATCTTAGTCAATTACCCAGGCCCAAAATATAAAAAAAGCAGTTTTGGTAATCGTGGACATGCCGTCAATCTTTGCAAAAAACTCAATACACAATTTAAAACTGATAAATTTTCAGTTGTTTTGTTAATTGAGGGTGAAAAAATTTATCCTTAAAACAGGATGAAACTTACCCAAATTCAATGGTATTATAAATTTGGTAATTTAAAAGATAGAACTGAAAATCCAATAGATCTTTGGTTCAATCCAACCAACCCATATAGTATGAGATTGACCAAGTCTGGTTGGAGACACCTTTGCCTCCATCTCGATTTAATCGATTATAAGTTTACTTTAAAAGATAAAATTTCTCCAAAAAATCTTCTTCAATTGGAGAGATATATTAGATTTCCATATTATGTTCAAACTCTAAGACAAATACATATATTTGACGAATCTACTGCACTGATGTTGACATTAAATTCCAATAATTTACAAAAATATCTCAATGATTTAGAATCCCAAACTTGATTTGTAAAAAAACAACACAGATAAAAATTGGTTGACGGTGAGTATGTTTTTATATATAATTTGATTTTATTAACGCAATCTTTAAAAGGAATAAAATGAACGCAACTATTCTAGATGCACATTGCCGCCCAGTCGTAAATTTTGACGTAGAAAACGCAGATCATCGTGCTTGGGTTCACGAATTTAGAAAAACTGGTTCTTGGAGAAATTGCCCTGTGCTTTTTCACTCTCCCAAGGAACTAAGTGTTGTGGGACATACAACCCAGGCTTTGTTGGATTTTTATCTCAGCAATGAGTTTACTAAAACTCGAAGCAAACGATTGCTAAACGCTAAAATCAAAACAGATATCTGATTTCATACTAGGTATGAATAAACGTCATGTCATAGTTTTGGCAGTGCTATCTGTTTTTGGAATTGCTCCAAATCAGATTGCTAATGCTAAACCGGCAAAAACATTGAGTGCAAAGTTGATGCCTGGAAAATATTTGATTAATACCGGAACTACTGTCAAACATTCTAAAGAAGAAATTGAATGTTTAGCAAAAAATATTTATTATGAAGCCGGTGTAGAAAATCAAGTTGGTAGATATGCTGTGGCTCAAGTCACATTGAATCGCTTAAGGTCCGGACAATGGGGAAATAATATTTGTCGTGTTGTCTATTCACCAAAACAGTTTTCTTGGACTTTGATCAAAAAACTTCCTAAACCAGATGCCAAATTGTGGCAGGAATGTTTATCAATAGCCAAAAACAGTTTAAATGGAATAGGTGTTAATGGTTTGAATCGTAGTTTATTCTACCATGCCGATTACATCAAAGCCCCAAAATGGACCAACTATCAAAAGGTAACCACTCAAATTGGTCGCCACATATTTTATGATACTGCACATGGTTGGACTGTGAATCTTAATGCCTAAATGTTGCAAAAATCATACAGATTTTGGTTGGTGATTTTGAATAATGAATGTATAATTAACGTATTGTTTAACAAAGGAGTCCTAAATGGCAACATCAGCAATCAGCGAAAATCGCACAGTTACTTCAGTAGAAGCTAGGTCAGCTTTGCTTCGTTGTTTTAAGAAACAGCGTCCAGTTTTCCTGTGGGGCCCTCCAGGTATTGGTAAAAGTGAGTTAGTAGCCAGCATTGGTGAAGAACTTGGCGGTATTACATTGGATCTTCGTTTGGGGCAGACTGAACCCACAGACATCCGTGGTATTCCTTTTTATAACAAGGAAATCAATAAAATGGATTGGGCACCTCCCATTGATTTGCCAGATGAGGAATTGGCTAGTAAATATCCCATCGTTATTCTTTTCTTGGATGAAATGAATCAAGCTGCTCCCGCTGTACAGGGAGCCGCATTTCAATTGATTTTGAATCGTCGTGTTGGTAAGTATAAATTACCCGATAACGTAGTTGTTGTGGCTGCTGGTAACCGCGAAAGTGATAAGGGCATTACATATCGCATGCCAACTCCATTGGCTAATCGTTTTGTTCACTTGGAAATGCGTCCAGACTTTGAAAGCTGGCAACAATGGGCAGTGTCAAATAAAATTCACAAAGATGTTGTGGGTTATTTGAGTTTTGCTAAACAAGATCTTTATGATTTTGATCCACGTAGTTCCAGTCGCAGTTTTGCTACACCACGTAGCTGGACCTTTGTTAGCGAACTGTTGGATGATGACTTGGATGATTCAACAAATATGGATTTGATTGCAGGCACCATTGGTGAAGGTCTCGCTGTTAAATTTGCCGCACATAGAAAAGTTTCTGGACAGATGCCAGATCCTATCGAAGTATTGCGTGGCAATGTTGCAGAACTTAAGACAAAAGAAATTAGCGCCATGTATTCATTGACTGTGAGTCTTTGCTATGAGTTGCAAGACAGTCACGTAAAACTCAGCAAGTCTGGTAAAATTGCAGAATGGCATAATCAAGCCAATAATTTCTTCAAGTTTATGATGAACAACTTCACCACTGAGCTTGTTGTTATGGGTGCCCGTGTTGCATTGACAACTTATGGATTGCCTTTTGTCCCTGGAAAAATTGAAAGTTTCAATGAATTCCATGCAAAATATGGCAAATATGTGCTAGCGGCTAGCGGCAAATAAAAACAATGGGGGATTATTTCCCCCATTGACATAACTTATTTTTGGTAGTATAATAACTACATTAGATGATACATTAGAGGATTTACAATGGCATCACAAGATTCTACTCTTGCAGAAAAAAGCAAAGCAGTAACAGTTACCAATCCAAAAATTGATGCGGCAGCTCGTGACAAATTGGTAACTTCCCGAGTTGGTCTTTTGCTCAGGGCACCGTTTTTTGGTAACTTAGCAACTCGACTAAAATTGGTTAATGCCGATGCTTGGTGTCCTACCGCAGCCACAGAAGGTAGGCATTTTTACTATAACAGTGAATTTATCAATCAATTGAGTCTTAAAGAATGTGAGTTTTTATTCGGGCACGAAGTTTTACATGTCTGTTATGACCATATGGGACGCCGTGGCGACCGAGATCCACAATTATGGAATATTGCAGATGACTATTGTGTAAATTCTGATTTAATTGAACAGCGGATTGGTGAAAAAATTAATAAAGTGCCAATTCTCTACAATCAGAAATATCAAGGTTGGAGTGCTGAGGAAGTCTATGATGACCTTTATCAAAACGCTGATAAGATTGATATCAGTAGTTTGGCTAAGCAAATCCTAGATGAGCATATGGATGGTCAAGGTGAAGGTCAGGGAGAGGGTGAAGGCGATAACGAAAAAGATGGAAATGGTCGACCTAAACTCTCCAAAGAAGAACAACAGGCTATTCGAGACGAAATCAAAGAAGCTATGTTGTCGGCAGCACAGGCCGCAGGCGCTGGCAATGTTCCCGGGGGTGTCAAACGACTAATTAAAGATCTTACAGAGCCCACAGTCAATTGGCGTGAACTGTTGCCGCAACAGATTCAAAGTACTATTAAAAGTGATTATTCATGGGCACGTCCTAGTCGCAGAAGCTGGCATATGGATGCAGTATTGCCTGGACTAAAGCCCGAGGAAACTGTAGATGTGGCAGTGTTTATTGATACGTCTGGTAGTATTAGTGATCAAGACTTGAAAATCTTTTTAAGTGAGATCAAAGGTATTATGGATACTTATACTGATTATAAAATTCATATAGCCACTTGGGATACTGAAGTTTATAATCCACAAGATTTTACTGCCGATTCTGGGGTTGATATTAGGGAATATGAGCCAGGTGGCGGTGGAGGAACTGATCCTCATTGTATTTGGAACTATCTTACTAAACAAGATTTGGTTCCAAAAAAATTAATTGTATTCACCGACTTTTGCTTCTATGGTTGGAATCCAGATGAAGTTAAGGATTATTGCGACACTGTTTGGATTATCAAAGACAATCCCGAAGCTAAACCAGAATTTGGAGTATGGGCACATTATGACCAATCAGGACGAAAATAATCAAAATGCTAGGTTGATCCTAACTGGACTAGCTCTTGCTGGACTGTTAGCTGGTCGTAATCATTCTAGCACTCCTTATACCCCTGACGAAGTTGCTACTTGGGCCGTCAAGTGTGCGGATGCTGCTGTAATTCAATTAAATAGAAATATTAAAGACGAAATCACTAAGTGAGTATATTGTCTAGTACCTAAGCAGTTGGTGGTAGAAAACCTATTAAAAATTGCTTAGAATCAACAGATTTTTAACTGATATACATTAAAATGAAGCTAATTGACACAGAAAAATTGCGTAAAGTAACAGAGGCACGTAAAATTATAAATGACCTTCAAGCAAGGTTATTAGCCAGAGAACAGGCTTTAGATGATTTATCTAGGTCGGTTGAGATTGCCAGATTTACCAATCAATATCAGTTAGTAGACAGTTTTAGACAAACAGCCGAGGAGCAATTATTAGATCGATTGGAAATTCCTGCTGTTGGGGAAAACACTGATCTCAAACTTAGGATCTATGAATAATGTTAATTCATGGTGAAGTCAATCCATTAAATGTATTTGGTCTAAGAAGGTTAGATCATTGCCCTCCACATTTTGAAAAGATATTATTTGATCTCAAGTGTGATATCAAAATAATTTCTGATTGGATTTATACCAACTTAGAGGGTAGGTTTTACCTGGGCGATCATTCATATAGTCAAGATGGTGTGTTTACCATACAAACTCTTGCCGCATTTGAACGTGCCAGTGAAGCAAGTTATTTGGGATTAATGTTGGATCAAATTAATAAATCGCTATACGACTTTTGATGATTTATTTTTGTGTCTCCGTAGACCGATGTAAATAATTACAATTACATTTAGGAATGGAGATTTTATGTCAGATTCAGTTAATAATGACACTGGTTTAACAATCCGTGATCTAGCACAAGTTGTTGAAATTGTTAAAGTGTGTAGCGCCAGGGGAGCATTTCGTGCTGATGAGCTCAGCGGTGTTGGCTTGCTTTATGATCGTTTAAGTTCTTTTTTACAGTCTGTAACCCCACCAACTGAACCAGAGCCGCCGGAAGTGGCAGAAAAAGCTGTTAAACCAGTTAAATCAGTTAAAGCTAAATAATTTTTCAAAAATATCAAGGAGACAGATAATGTATAAACATGTAGGAAGACATGGTGATAAAAAAATTGTGGTTTTGTTTAGGCAAGTACCTAATGAAGATCATATGTGTTTGGTAGTTTACAGTGACCTATTGCCTAGACTATACCACGACTCAATGATGAAAATCTTGGAAAGTCCAGTAGGGCAACAAGCCGAAAATTTTGCTGATGCATTGTTTAGGGATTTTATGCCAGATGGTCGTAATTGCCTAGAAGCTTTACATAAAGATGGTTTGATGAAAAAAGTCCCAACAAATCAAGTCATAATGACACCAACACCCGCAAGTAGTGTGAGATTGGACGAGTTAAACGACTTGTTGAATGAAATGTCAAAGGGTGAAGAAGCTGTAAAAAGATTAGCTGAAATTGATGCTAATAAAGGTATGGTCAGCAAAAAGAAAACCACTGAAACTAAAGAAGTTGGTGTAAGTCCAGCCAGCAGAGGTATACCAGTTGAGTCAACTGGTACTATGGGTGTGTTAACCGACGAAGACCTTGCACGTGGCAGATTAGAGCAAGCCAATGCCATGCGACTCAACGCAACACAATTATTAGCCGAAGCCGAAAGATTGCAAAAAGAAGCAGAAAGCATGTTGGCACCAACCAAACCATTACTTAAAGAAAATGCCAAAACAAAAACCGTCCCAGCCAAGAAAAAGCCAAAAGCGGCTTAATATTTCTACCAAGGATAGGTGGAATAAAATTCTTAAAGAAGTTGAGAAAGAATCTGTCCCGGTTGATGTTTTACAAGCTGTGACATTCAAATTAGTTGATGGTACTGATGTCAAGGTCAATATTAAAGAACTAATTAATTCTGGATATTCATCTGAAGAAGTTGAAGCCTTTTTAAATGAAAAATTAGAACAATTAGAAAATTATATTGATGATGTCGATTACTTTGTTAATGTTGACGATGTAGCCAATGTCATACAACCAATGACTGATAGTATTCTTAAAGATTTAAAATAAATTTTGTAGAAATAAAAAATAGGCACATCAAGTGCCTATTTTTATGAGCTCTAATTTAATTAGAGTAGAAAGACTATGACGCCCGAAGTAATCAGCATTAGCAAGATCCATCCGCCCAGAGCCATATAATATGTTTTAAACGGAGTTCCAAAATATCTATTACCAACCATAACACACTTGTGCATTGGACTTAATAAATAACCCGCATAATCGACGGCAAAGAACCATAGAAAATATTCAACACCGAATACTTGAGACATCAATACAGCTATGGCAATGAATTTTCCACTACTGCCCATTAAAAAACTAACTGTAAATCCTATTAGGCTAATCAGCAACATCCCAATAAAAGTGCCCGGATTCAATCCTACATTCTTAATAAGATTTTGATATTCAGACATATGTGATTTAAAATAGTTTCCAAGAATGATCACCAAAGCAACTGTAACTAACACTTCCCAATTTACGTAACTTAACAATTTTCTCCAATTCCATTGTTGAGTAATTATCACATAATATAGGGCTAATGAACCAAAAATGGCAAATACATTACTTTCTCCACCAACAAAAACATATGTGCCTAATGCCACAAACATAGGCAACACATTTCTTAGTACTGCACTTATTTTAAACTCTTCAGACGTTATGACTATTTCATCTTCTTTAACTTGAAACCAAATATACCAACTAATATATACTAAGCTAACAATCAAAACCGGAGCTATCATGTTAATAAATGCAGAGTATGTAAGACCAAATGCGGCAATGGGTAACAGTACAGTTTTTTCTAATGGGCTCCACATATAATAGTGGTGTGTTGATAGATAATCAACAATACCCATTTTTTCTCTACCATGACCACACTTAGGGGCAACGGTATCTAAAAGACCGGCCGATACTGTTACACGACCCTCAATTGGCAATATTCCACCAATTGCGCTGAGTATTACAACGACAAACTTATTAGATCCAAAAGTGTCTTTAATATAAGCATAAACTGGCACAAATAAATTATATTCTTTGGCCAATCCTGCCGAAATCATAATAAAGAAAACCATCCATAGATATCCAAGCCCACTGGATAGTGTATCAAATAATTGCATATTAAATCTTCTAAAAAATTATTTATTGGAGAAGTTTTTTACTAATGATATTTTTTCTGCTGTGGTTTCGCAAACTTGACATTGCCAACAATTAAATTTGCAATTGACAATAGTTTTAAGCCAAGTTTTTTTAATATCGTCTGATGCAGATTTAAAAATAAGTCTATATGGATCTTCAATAGGTTGTCTTCTAACAAACTGTGTTATTATAGCCATGGTGTTATAGAACACATGTCGACTTTCTCTACCATGCATTTTAAACACATCGATAAGTTTTGAATAATGATCCAAATGGCTATAAAATGAAGGTATACTAGCAGATTTAAGTGCCCATAAAATAGACTTGTCGTCTTTTATAACGCAGGGGGATATATCTGACATTTTTGATTGAAAATAAGAAGGATCGGATGCTTGTCTATTCAAGTTAAAAACAAAATGATCCTGTTGTACTGGACAAAATCCTTCACACATTTCGTTATAAAGTAAAGAAACGTAGAGTGGCTTTAACAATGTATCCTGCATTGACAATTTAGCTTTTTGTATTTCTTTTAATGTTTTAGTATCCCTCATCAGAATTCTATCTAAATTGATATAATCAAATCCTTCCTCAAATAATTTGGCCACTTCTGCAGCCGTTTGAACTCGATTCAAAATAGTATTTTTTACAAACAATTCAGGAAATTCTTTTTTAAGACCAAACCTTAACCAAGCTGTGTTGGGTATAGTGACTATTCTAATTCCAAGATCATAAAGTCTTTTAAAGTTTTCTAAAAAAGTCAAATAATTTTCAAATGAGGGAGATACCGTGATATTATTAAATGTCAAACTAAGTGGTATATCAAACTTGTCGCTAACGACAAGTGAATTGTTTTCAACAATGCCAACATCCTCAGGAAAAAGTATTCCGCCCATAGCGTCTTGATTAAAGGGTGGAATTCTACTAGTAATATAGATATCTGAAATTACTGATTTACATTCTTCTAAAAATGGATAAACATCATTTTCTATATCTTCTGGGCTGAGACCTGGCCAGAGTGGAACAGAAAACCTTATATCTGACAGCATTTTAATCCTCAGATACCAATGCTATATCTTTTGTATTGTTCAATAGTTTATGAAAAGACGTTTGTTGTACCACGGCAGAGTTTAGAATTTTTTCTTGTTGACTTTGTGGTAAACAAGCAATAGCTTCTAATAATCCTTTGGATATAGTGCCATAGTTAATTAAATCGCTATACACTCCCCTAGCCAACTTTTCATTCCAATATTCTGATTCTTGGTCATATTGAAATGAATGATCAGACATCATTTCAACAGCTTTTTCAATTGAACCAAAATGTTCATTCACTATTTTTTCAATTTGTGATAAAAAATACTGTGATTCTGATTGTAACTGTGCCAATCTAATCTGTGTTCGATTTAGTGAAAATTCAGCTCTTCGTACTTGAACATTTTTTAGTTTACGATCCAATTCATCAGTGACCAATTGTTCTTCTAATTGTGCTTGTTTTAATTTGATTTCCATTTCTTCCAAATCAAAAGCCACAGTGGTCTGTGTTTCTAATCTTGATTTAGCTTCTACGATTGCTTGTTTTAATTTTTTATAAGCGGTTATTTGTTCATTTATAACAAAATAATCCATTTGAAATTGGCTCATGCCATTAGACACCAATGGTTCTAATTTTAGAAAAAAGTCTATCATATTATACTCCTGTTATAGATTATAATATAAATTGTTAGAAATGTATGTACGTAGGTCAACCAAATTGTCAATTAAATTAATTTCATTAATCATACGGTCGACTATTTCTTGTGATAAATTTTCCATTTTGGCTCTATCAGCAAGCCACACATTTATCATAATCCATTTAGTCACCGAAAGTTTTTTAAGTATTTGACTTTCATTATATCTATATACGTCTCGTCCTCTATGATCTGGAGCCGGGGAAGTTATTTCTACCTCACCATTAAATGCATCAAATGGTAATTTTATTCCATTTGGATATCTAAAATAAACAAAATCTTTTAAATATTGTTCTGGAAAGAAAATGGTCATTTCTCCGTTAGGTGGTGTTGGGCACTCACAGATAAAAAATCTATTTTCTATAGCCATTATGGCTTTAAATCCATCTGGTTGTTGGTCTGCATCAAAACTATTACTAATATTCTTCACTATATAAGTTGGCATATCAAAAACCCTGCATCATTTGTCCCGAAGATTGTGGCAATACTAAATCTGCTTGTGTGGTAATTGCTTCATTACTAAAATTAATAGATTGACATAGACCATGTTGCTCCCCATATCTACCAGTAGTATCCTTATATCCTGCCATCATATAACCAGTAGTTGAATTACTCAAACTATGACTTTCACCAAAATTATATGTAAAAGTGGACTGGGCCAATCGTATACTAGTAATACTTGCACCACTAAAATTCATTTGTACGGTTCTGTCTACAAAACCAACCATATAAACTCTTGATTCACTGCAACTCATTCCACAAGCATATTGAATACCTTTATTTAAAAGATCTGAACTGCCTTGATTTGATACAGTTTTTGTGGAAAATTTCAAAGCATACACGATTCCAAGATCGCCACTACTGATTTGGCAGAAAAAACCATGAGTGGTGGTGCTTGCGGCTTGTCTAGTTGTACCGGTTGGACCAGATGATAAAGTTCCATGAGATGACAATGTATCCACAGTTAAATCTAATTTAATCCAAGTTGATCCAAAAGAATTGTCATTCCATCCAGCAGTATCAGAAGTTATCATCCAAGATTGACTCTCAAAAGTCCAATCACTACATGTAACAGTTGGGCTTTTGGTCATATTAAATGATGATTCTTGACTATATGTAACAAAGTTAAATGAATTAAAATTAGTGGCGTCATCTATTGAAAAATAGCCTTTAAACCTACCATTTACACCTGGCCTATATTTTCTGTTAAACCCAGTGTCATAAACCAATGATCCTGAATTGGTATTGGTATTAAAATATTGTATTTTACTAAAGATATCAGAACCTTTGTAACCACCCTGTAAATATCCAACAGATTTTCCAAGTGGACCTAAAGATCCAGGAACAGACCTATTTCTAGTATGTGTTTTTAAAAGAGACAAGTCGAACCTTTCAAGTTGTTAATGGAATATTTATTTCTATTACGGTGACGAGGTTCCAAAAATTGCTATGGCAATATCTGTAATACCAGTATTTGCAGTTGTAGAACATCTTAAATGCATTTGATCGCTAGGTTTTAAAGAAATAGCCGGAACGCTGAATACTCCCTGTTTCGATCCCAAAGAAAAGGTCAAAGTCCCAACTGATTGAGTATTTTTTAAAACATCAATTACAAAATCTTGTGTAGGTGCATTGATACAATATGCATAACTTCCTGCAAAATTTTCAGAGAATGAAATATTTCTAACAGCAATTATACGCATCAATATTTCATTTGTTTGTGGTGCTCCGTTAATAAAATTATGCAAGTCGTATGTAGCTAAACCGCCAGATCCAGTATAGCCTGTAGGACCAACCACCCTTCCCGCATTATACCAACCAGTCCCATTCCAAACCCAAGTGTTGCCATCGTCTCGAACAATGTAAGCATCATTAATTTCATTACCTGACATAGGTAAACTGCCAACATAGGGAGAATCACCTTTTAATTTAATGTTAACACCCTGTGGACCAGTTGCTCCGATTGGACCAGGCACTGTGCTGACACTTCCAGTATAACCATTATTACCATTATTTCCTACTGGACCACTTCCACCTCTTGGACCTTCACTTCCAGTATAACCAGTATTTCCCCTGCTTCCCGTAAAACCTGTTGGGCCATTGGGCCCAACAGCACCATCTCTACCTATAATTCCATCAACGCCTCTGGATCCAGTATAACCAGTATTGAAATAAGGAGTTCCATTAGCATAGAAATATTGATTGGAATAAAAACTTTGAGCTACAACATTGCCAGCTACGCCCACACCACCTGTTGTAGTTATGGCGCCAGTAGTGGTGGAAACTGCTGGGGTAATATTGTTAACAAATAGTGTATCGGTGGAATAAACGCTGGTTTGATTAATAACTGTATCGTTAACAACTGTATTGCCATTAACTATTAAATTTCCAGAGACTGTCAAATCTTTACCAATACTAGCACTATTGTTGACTGTTAAATCATCCATAATAACTACATTAGCATACAACTTATTTTTAATTTTAGCATCACCATTAACATATATGCTATTTGTTGTTATAGAATCACTAACTGATAAATTGCTACCTATATCAACGTCATCAGTTACTGACATGCCACTGGCAGTTAATGAATCAGACATTAAATGTTTGGTATTTAATACGTTAGCTGTTAATGTCCCCCCAACATTTAAATTGCTAGTTATATTAGCACTACCTGTTACGGATAGGGTATTGGCTGTTAATGTTTCCCCAACATTTAGATTGCTAGTTATATTAG
>Ga0114963_10000430_pt1 | contig 28023 bp, 30 predicted proteins | sample C_131016_EF_Meta_FD_87019 | JGI IMG/M metagenome (GOLD analysis project Ga0114963, IMG submission 87019) | Freshwater microbial communities from Lake Croche, Canada to study carbon cycling - C_131016_EF_MetaG | ecosystem: Environmental > Aquatic > Freshwater > Lake | place: Lake Croche, Canada... | reverse complement strand
GTGACCGTGAGGTTTTCGAGGCCGAGCGCCAACTGCTTCATGTTGAGTGTGTGCGCCTCTTTGACATTCGGCACGATGAGTCCTCGTGGGGTTGCCGCCGCAATTCCGAGGTTCACGTAGTGGTGAACGATGATGTCTTTGTCGGTCCACGATGAGTTCACGTTCGGGTTTCGTTGAACCGCCCAGATGACGGCCCGCGCCATGACGAGGAGCGGCGAGACTCGAATCCCCTGGAAATCGGGCGAGGCCTTGAGTCGCTTGACGAAGTCCATGGTTCGAGTCGCGTCGACGTCGACGAAAACCGACACGTGCGGAGCTTCGAACTTGGACTTGACCATCGCCGTGGCAATCGCTTTACGAACGCCCTTTACGGGAATGTATTCCTCGCGTTCGCTCGGCCATTCGGGGGTCTCTACGTTGCGGAAAACGGTCTTCACTTGCGATTGTCGAACCACGTCGTCACGAGTGACCTCGCCGCGTGTACCGGTAGCCAACACCTTTGCGATATCAACCCCGAGTTCCTTTGCAAGCTTCCGAACAGGGGGCTTCGCCATCACCGGGGCTGAGCCGGCTGGCGGATACACGACGGGTTCACTATCAGCCGTGACGTTAGGGGTTTCTGCGGGAGTGCCGGGGGCCGTGCGCGAACCGCGACGTGATGTCACGTGGCCGGCACTTCCATAACCGACGAGAACGGCCTCTGCCGCCGGTTCCGCTGGTGCCTTTGCCTTCGCTTTCGTGGCCGGTGCCGCGGGTGCAGCCGCCGGTTCAGGAGCGGGATGCAGCGTTGCGGGAACCCCGCTTTCGGAATCAACTTGAATAATCGGAGTGCCGACGGGCACGGTGTCGCCCTCGCCCGCAAGCAGGGCGACGATTTTTCCCGCAAAGGGGCTGGGCAATTCCACGAGCGACTTCGCCGTCTCGATCTCAACCAAAATGTCGTTTACCGCGACGACATCGCCCTTCTTGACGCGCCATTGAACGATTTCGGCCTCGGTCAAGCCCTCGCCGACATCGGGGAGCGGGAAATCAACTATGGCCATGGTCAGTAACCTCTCGCTCGGTCGACGGCGTCGAGAATGCGGTCAACGTCGGGAAGAAAGACTCCCTCGAGGTTCGCTGGCGGGAACGGAACATCAAAACCGCTGACGCGTAACACCGGGGACTGCAAGAAATAGAACGCACGTTCGGCGACAGTAGCAGCGACTTCAGATCCGACGGACGCGTTTCCCGGTGCTTCCTGCGCCACCACAAGTCGTCCCGTCTTTTCGACCGAAGCGACGATGGGCTCGTAGTCGATGGGTGACAGCGACCGCAAATCGATTACCTCAAGGCTGATTCCCTCGCCCTTGGCGACCTCTGCCGCGTCGAGCAACATCGCGACCATCGCACCGTGACCGACAACCGTGACGTCTGTTCCGGTGCGAACGACACGTGACTGGTGGGCTGGAGCCGGAGTCCCGTCGATGTCGACGTCCCCCTTCGGCCAATATCGGGCCTTCGGTTCGAGAAAAATGACGGGGTCATTCGACTTAATCGCCTGTTGAATCATGTGGTAACCGTCGTTGGGCGTCGCCGGCGACAAGACTCGAAGTCCCGGTGTGTGGGCGAAATACGCCTCCGGGCTCTCTTGGTGGTGCTCAACCGCACCAATGTGGCCGCCGTAGGGGATTCGAATGACGATGGGGAAAGCTTGGTCGCCTTGGTGCCGCGACGTCTGCTTGGCGAGTTGCGACATGATCTGATCGAATGCGGGGAAAACAAAGCCGTCGAATTGAATCTCGCAGACTGGACGGTATCCGCGCATGGCCAGTCCGATTGCCGTTCCGACGATTCCCGACTCAGCGAGCGGCGTATCCAACACTCGGTTGTCACCAAACTCAGTCTTAAGTCCCTCGGTAACTCGGAAGACGCCTCCGAGAGTGCCGATGTCTTCGCCCATGAGAAGGACCTTGTCGTTCTCGCGCAGTGCACGCTGCAGACCGAGGTTGATGGCTTTTGCCATCGACAGATTTTCGGTCATCGAGCGCCCCCGAACGATGCCTCGTATTCGGCGAGCCACGCCTTTTGCGCCGAGATCAGGGGGTGCTCGTCGGTGTAAACGTGGTCAAACATGACGTCGGTGGGCGGGGGCGTGAGCGCGAGAACTCTGCTGCGAACATCTGCAGCAAGGGCTTCGCCTTCCGCTTTCACTGTGTCAAAAAATGTGTCGGATTCGCCCTTGGCTCGCAGGAATTTTTCGAAACGCGCGATCGGGTCGCGCTCCTTCCACAGGTCCTCTTCGGATTGCTCACGATACTTCGTCGGGTCGTCACTCGTGGTGTGAGCTCCAAGTCGGTAGGTCTGGGCTTCGATGAATCGAGGGCCCTTGCCGGCACGGGCGTCGTCAAGAGCGACCTTCGTCACCGCATACGAAATGAGTACATCGTTGCCGTCGATCTGACATGACTCGATTCCAAACCCTTCTCCACGTTTGTACAGAGGGCTTCGCGACTGACGTGACACGGGAACCGAGATGGCGTACTGATTGTTCTGGAGGAAAAAGACGATTGGCGACTGGTACGACTGTGCGAAAACGAGAGCTTCGCTTGTGTCGCCTTCGCTCGATGCGCCATCGCCGAAATACACGAGAGCGGACTCATCGACGTCGGGTTTGCCCGTGCCGGATTTGCCGTCCATCGCGATTCCCATCGCGTAGCCGGCGGCGTGCAGAGTCTGTGTCGCCAGAACAAGCGTGTAGAGGCGAAACTTCGAGTCGCTCGGGTTCCAACCGCCATTCGTGACTCCCCGGAGCAGCGAAAGGATCGCAACGGGATCAATCCCTCGAATTCGCGCCACCGCATGTTCGCGGTAGGACGGAAAAATGGTGTCCTGTTTCCGCGTTGCGAATGCCGAACCAACCTGTGCGGCTTCTTGACCAAGGCTCGGAACCCACAGTGCTAGTTGGCCCTGTCGTTGCAAGTTACCTGACTCGATGTCGAAGCGTCGCGTAACCACCATCTCGCGGTAGAAATTCTGAAGCTGTTCGTCGCTCAGTTTGTCGACGAGCGCACGATATTCCGCCGTCCGATCGCTTTCGACAAGAGTCCCGTCGATCGACAGCAGTTGAAGAGTTGCCTCGGTATACGGCATGAGACCAGACTAGCCGTAACGACGTTTGATGACGGTTGTCGGAGGCAATTTGTGTCGTCGACTGAGTCGCCCATGACCATGTCACCTCGCAGGGGTGCGAAAAAGGTTTTGGTCTAACTTCCTCGCTCAGTCGTAGGCTATGGGCATGGCCCGACTGCTTTTAGGACTCATCATCAACACCGCCGCTCTGTGGATCGCCGACTCGTTCGTTGAGGGGATTCACCTGATCCCGTTCGATTCGGGTGAAGCAAATCTTGTTCTCTCCTACGCGGCCGTGGCCGCGGTCTTCGGAATCGTCAACGCGGTCATCGGCAATTTCATTCGAATCGTCGCATTCCCGTTGTACCTGTTGACTCTCGGGCTGGTCGCGCTCCTTGTTAACGCGAGCCTCCTCATGCTCGTCTCGCAAGCAACGCCCTACATGGGCTTCGGTCTTGTGATCGATGACTTTTCGTGGGGTGTTATCGGCGCACTCGTTATGTCCCTCTGCAATTGGCTGATTGGTATCGCGCTTCGCCCGTTCATGAGCCCGGTGTCAGTCACCCGCTAACGTCGCCCGAAACCACATCGCAGTTCCCGGACGAGCGATAAGCAGTCGATTTTCGAGCGTCATCAATCCTCGGTCTCTCCGGATATCGAATCTCTCAAGCGTCTTTTGATAATTCGCCGCAATGTGCGCATCGGTGCCGATCACGCGGGGCTCGGTGTGGGCGACCCATGTGGTGCCCTCTGTCCCTCGGATTGCCCCGCCCAGCGCGGGAACGGGGTCCTCGGGGTGCACGACGTGAACAATAGGCACAGTCGTCGGCGATTCGACGAGACCTGCTGGCGTTCCCGCTGTGAATACCGCCTCTACCGTGTACCGACCCGAGTTGGCGAGCGCCAAGGCAATCGCTCCACCCTGGGAGTGGCCCGTGAGAACGATGGGTGTCGTGCCCGTCACTCCCGCCTGGTGCAAAGCGGATTCTGCCGCCGACGTCGACTGCGACACACCCGAAGCAAGCAGTTCGGTATTTGAGCCTGCCCACCACGGGTTGTCGGGGCCAGCGGCAAAGTCAGTGCCGGCGAGGTAAACCTCAAACCGAGGCCCGTCGGGCGTATCAAAGCGATCGACGCGGACACGTTCCGAGCCGGTGGGAATTCGGGCGAATCGCTCAGCAAAATCCCGCGGTGCGTTGGCGTTCTCGATCAGGCGCGTCATCGTGACCGGCACCCATTGCGTTGAGGCCGATTGCCAGGGGGAATGGTTCACGATCCATTCGCTGACTCGCCGCACGGCGGGCCATGGTCCTCCGGTTGCCAGTGCTGCGCGCGCCCACTCGGACGGTTCGATTGCGGCAATCACGCCTTCGAGGTCCGCATGAACCCCGGCGATGTCCCTCGCCACATGTTCCATTTCTAATCGCACAACCATGTATTCCGGCGCGAAATTAAGACGCGCGGAAAAAACCATGTGCCTCGCGGCGTTGGCAACCGTGGCCGCGACTCGGCGTACGTCATCGGATCGAACGAGAAGTGCGTCAAGGGTGTAGCGAAAGGTGCTCGACTCAACCGAGATCGCGGGAATCAACCGAGTGACTGCGCTCGAATCGAAAGCGCTATCAATCGGGACCGGAAGTCTGTAACGACATCGTCATAGGCGATGCGAGCAGGTCCGGCCCACCCGCCTCGAGCAATCGAACGATCGAGATCGGCAATCGCCCCGTTAAGAAGGTCAATTGTGTTGCCCAGATCTGCCGTTATCACCATCACATGGTTCAGGATTTTCCACCCCCGTGAACCAGCCATGACGGACGCAGTGGAGGGGTGGTGCGCACACGCTTCGTGGGGATAAAACTGCGAGAATGGAGTTATGGTCCTCTCACCACAACCGCTCAGTCCTTTGGATGGTCGATACCACGGTGCAGTCGCGGAATTAGGTCAACATCTGTCCGAAGCTGGTCTCAATCGTGCGCGAGTGCACGTTGAAATAGAGTGGCTGATTCGCCTCGCCGATGAGGGTCTCTTCGGTGCGACACTGAGTGCCGATGAGCGACTTGCCCTGCGCGATGTTGCGACAAACTTCGGTGACGCCGACGTCGTTCGGATTGCCGAACTCGAGTCGACTACGCGGCACGATGTCAAGGCCGTCGAATATTTCGTTCGCGAGCACCTCGAACGTCTCGGCCTGTCTCACCTCGCCGAGCTCACACACTTCGCGTGTACGAGCGAAGACATCAACAACCTGTCCTATGGAATCACCCTCGGTGCGGCAGTTCGCGAGGTCTGGCGCACCGCGATGAACGAGGTGGTCAAGAAGTTGAGAGCGCTTGCCACGTCCGAACGAGACACTCCCATGCTGTCTCGCACTCATGGGCAAGCCGCAACGCCAACAACGTTTGGTAAAGAGATCGCTGTCTTTGTGCACCGGCTCACCAAACTTTTGGCCGACGTCGACGCGGTGCGCCTGTCGGGCAAGTTCTCGGGAGCAACTGGGACGTTCTCGGCACACGTTGTCGCAGCGCCCGACGTCGACTGGGTTCGAGTGTCGCGGGAATTCGTCGAATCTGTCGGACTTGAGTGGAATCCGCTCACCACTCAAATCGAATCACATGACAACCAAGCTGCGCTCCTAGCTCGAATCAGCCACGTCAACCGCGTGTTGCACAACCTCTGCACCGACGTGTGGACCTATATTTCGCAGGGGTACATCACGCAGATCCCGGTAAAGGGTGCGACGGGTTCGTCAACTATGCCTCACAAGGTCAACCCCATTCGTTTCGAGAACGCCGAGGCGAACCTCGAGATTGCGTCGGCGATGGGTGACGCTCTTAGCGCAACACTCGTGACATCTCGCCTTCAACGTGACCTAACCGACTCGACCACCCAGCGAAACCTTGGTGTTGCGCTCGGCCACTCGCTCGTGGCCATCTCCAACATTGCCGCTGGTTTAGACGAAATCACCGTCGACCGCACAGCGTTGCGCTCGGATCTCGATTCGAACCTTGAGGTTCTCGGCGAAGCGATCCAAACCGTGCTGCGCGCCGAACGCGCAGCGGGCACTACGACAATTGACAACCCCTACGAATTATTGAAAGAACTGACCCGTGGAAAGCGTTTGACCGCCGAGGATCTGCGGACGTTCATCGAGGGACTCGATCTTTCGGAACCGGGCAAAGCGCGCCTCCTCGAGTTGACGCCCGCGACGTATGTCGGGCTCGCCTCGAAATTGGTCGACTACCTCAATTAGTCGTGCGGGTTGTTGTCTGACTTCGGTAATTGCGGGCTCATCGCAAGGACCATCATCGCGAGACTAATGATGGTGACGACAAATCCGCCTCCGCCGGCGATTGCAGCGAGGGCGAAGTCCCGGGTCACCATCAACACGATGCCTCCGAGGAATACCCCTGCTAAGGAGGCCAGTCCTACGAGCTCGGCCGGTCGGGTTTTATCGCTTCGTGCCACGTGTTTGTGCCTTTGCTGTCGTCGTTGATGATGCCGGTTTGGTTTTTGGCGTTGGTTTCGTCTTTGTTGTTGGTTTCGAGGATTCCGATTTGCGCGTCGAACGCCAGGCTTTCACTCGAGAATCGATCGCGCCGATTAATCCAAAAATACCCGCAATGATCGCCCATCCGCCGATTAATCCGGTTGCGGTCCTGTCGTTTGCCTGGATGGTGAAGTACACAACCGAAAGGCCCAACGCCAGCACTCCGGTTGACCACAGCCAGATTCGATCACTGCGAGTAAAGGCTCGCGAGGTCTCAAAGGCCACAAGTGCAATCGTCAACGACAGCGCAGAGGATGGAGACATTTTGCTGGCGATGAGCCCAAGCACCGCTAGCGAGGCGACGACCAGTGTCGACCACCAGCTGAACGCATTCATCACGGTGGCTGGACCACCACGCGATAGCAAAGAGACCCCAACGACAAACGTGAGCCATTCGAGACCTATGTAGGTGGAGTGATCGTCGGTCAGAGTAACGGCTACTCCCGCGATGAGGGCGGCGATGTACCGTGCATAGGGCTGAATTGCGGCAAGGACCTTGGTGACAATCACTAACGAGTTTCGTTCAGGTGCCATGCCTCAAGACTAAGGGATTCCAAGAAAAGGATTCTCCGGCTACATCTTGGCCATATCGCTGAATCGCGAATAGTGTCCTTCAAAAAGCACCGATAACACTCGCATTTCACCGTTGCGGTGCTTGGCGATGTGGATCTCTGCATCGTTTCGGTTTTCGCCTTGTTCCGCGAAACGCTCGCGGTGCAAGAGCAACACAATGTCGGCGTCTTGTTCGAGCGAACCCGATTCTCGAAGGTGGGACAGTTGTGGCTTCTTGTCCGGCGCATTTTCCGGTCCGCGGTTCAACTGCGACAGCGCCACAATCGGGACGCCGAGTTCCTTCGCCAAGAGTTTGAGTGACCGCGAGAACTCGGACACTTCTTGCTGACGGTTTTCCACCTTTTTGCCACTGGTCATGAGTTGGAGGTAATCGATGATGACGAGTTTGATGCCGTGTTGCGCTTTCAATCGACGGCACTTCGCACGGATTTCAGAAAGAGTCAAGTTAGGACTGTCATCGATATACAGGGGAATATCGTCGAGTCGTGACTGGACAGAGTTGATTCGCTTCCAGTTATCGGACCGGAGGTCTTTCGACTTTCGGATTGCGCTGAGCGGCACGTTCGATTCGGCTGACAACAATCGTTGCGAGATTTCGCTCGCGCTCATTTCCAGCGAGAAAAAGACGGTCGGAACATTGGATCGAAGAGCGGCGGAACGAGCAAAGTCGAGCGCAAGTGTTGATTTACCCAAACCGGGTCGAGCCGCGATGAGAACGAGCTGGCCCGGGTGAAGACCGTTTGTGACCTCGTCGAGTTCGCGGAATCCGGTGGGAATGTCGAGACCCTCTTTGGCAGATTTCGCTTGTGCTTCCATTTCATTGACGGCGATATTGACCGCGTCGCGAAGAACGATGGCGTCTTGGGCTCCCGCCGAGCGACCGATTGTGAAGATTTCAACCTGTGCATCGTTGACGAGTTCACTAGGGTCGCCTTCGGCGGCGTATCCCAGTTGCGTAATGCGGGTTCCCGACTGCACAAGTTTCCGCAGGATTGCCTTGTCCGCGACGATGCTGGCGTAGTAGCTGGCGTTCGCGGCGGTCGGCACCGAGGATTCGAGGGTGTGCAAATAGCTGGCACCGCCGATTTTGGTTAGGTTCCCGTCACGGGTCAACTGTTCCGTGATCATGATGACGTCCGTGGGTTCCGATCGCGAGAAGACGGTATTGATCGCGTTGAAAATGATTTCGTGTTTGGGGAAATAGAAATCTTCGCCCCTGACAAGTTCCAGCACCTCGACGATGGCGTCGGCAGACAGAAGCATGCCGCCCAGCGTGCTCATTTCGGCAGCTTGGTCGTTAGGCGGAACGCGAGTGTCACCGGTGCCTTCTGGTACCAATTCGAGTTTTGGGCCTGCCATCGATGATCACCTCCTGAGTCAGCGTTTCGTTCGGGGTCTTTAGTATGCGCGTGAGAACGGACATCGTATTGCGCCACGCCACATGCTCTCGGTGAACGCTACGTTTATGGCCGAACCGATGCAAACAAGGCTGTGGATAACCTTGTGAATAAAATGTTTACCACGCCGTACATACCTGTGGAGGAAGTGTGGATAAGTGTGGATAACTAAGCCGTTTATTTCACTAAAAACGTTTCTGACTGCGTGTTTTGGGATTTTGATTTCTGTGGGGAAAGTTGTTTAGAGTTTAGGTTGAACCTTTAACTTTTCCACACGGTACGTGAGGCCCGTTAACGGTGAAGCGCTCGTCTTCGTTGCCGAAAACGAGCGCTCAACGCAACGATGATAGAGCTACTTGCGCGCAATCACCTTGAGAGCGAGTGTTGCCGAAACTCCGTCGTGGAGACGAACAGTGGCCGAAAAAGCGCCGGTCGACTTGATGGGCGTGGCCAACTCGATGGTGCGCTTGTCGATATCACCAAGCCCGGCTTCGGCTACTGCCGAAGCGATGTCGGCCGTCTTGACCGAACCGAACAAGCGGCCTTCGGATCCTGCGGACGCCTTCACCGTGATCGTGACGCTTTCAAGCTTGGACTTGAGGGCCTGTGCGTCATCGAGCGAGGCGAGTGCGCGTGATGCGCGAGCCTGCTTGATGTCCGTCACCTGCTTCTCGCCACCGCGGGTCCAGTGAATTGCGAAACCCTGGGGAACGAGATAGTTGCGGGCGTAGCCGTTCTTGACGTCAACGACGTCGCCGGCAGAGCCGAGGCCAGTGACCTCGTGCGTGAGAATGAGTTTTGCCATTGTCGTTCTCCTTAACGGCCAGCGCCGGCATAGGGGAGAAGCGCCATTTCGCGTGCGTTCTTTACCGCACGAGCAATGAGACGCTGTTCCTGGACGGAAACGCCCGTGATTCGGCGTGAACGAATCTTCCCGCGCTCCGAGATGAACTTGCGAAGGGTTGCGACGTCTTTGTAGTCAATGACGTCGATTTTGATCGCGCGTGCGGGGGGAAGCGCCTTAGCGCCCTTGCCCACGCGCGGCTTGCGGCGGTCGCCGGTTGCCTTTCCTGCCATGGTTATTCCTTTTCGTAAAGAGTTAGTTAGAACGGAGCGTCATCATTGGATGGTTCGGCTGAACCGGCTCCCCAGGGGTCGCCGCCAGCAACGGGAGCAGCCGGGGCTGTCCATTCGTTGCCGCCTGCGGGAGCAGACCAGTCACCATTACCACCGCTGCTTGCTGCCGAGCCCGGTGCACGGGTGACGGCTGCGGTTGCGTAACGGAGCGAAGGGCCAATCTCGTCGACTTCGAGTTCGATCGAGGTTCGCTTTTCGCCTTCCTTGGTCTCGAATGAACGCTGACGAAGACGGCCGGTCGCGACAACACGCGAGCCTTTCGACAACGACGAGGCAACGTGCTCGGCGAATTCACGCCAGACGCTTGCGCGGAGGAACAGCGCTTCGCCGTCCTTCCACTCGTTGCTCGCGCGATCAAACGTTCGCGGAGTCGACGCGATCGTGAAATTCGCGACAGCAACGCCGTTCTGCGTGTAGCGAAGTTCAGGGTCGGCCGTGAGGTTGCCGACAACCGTGATGACTGTGTCGTTAGCCATGGTGGTTACTCTGCGGTCGCTTCGGCGAGCGTTGCGGCTTCAGCAGCTTCGATTGCCTGTGAGGCGATGCGGGCAACGGCCTCGTCAGCACGAAGAACCTTGGTTCGCATGATCGACTCGTTGAGTCGAAGCTGGCGCTCGAGTTCCTGAGTGGTTGCGGGGTCCGCGGTGAAGTTGATGACGGCGTAGATGCCTTCGCTCTTCTTCTGGATTTCGTAGGACAAACGACGACGACCCCACAAGTCGACGTTGTCGACCGAGCCTCCACCGTTGGTGATGACACTCAAGAACTTATCGAGCGTCGGTTGGACGGTGCGCTCATCGACCTCGGGGTCGAGAATCACCATTATTTCGTAGGGATGCATGACGTAACCCACCTCCTCTGGACTCAGCGGCTACAGAATTTCTGTAGCAGGAGGGTTGTGCATCTAGCGTGTGTCGCCCTGTGGGCAACCGTCCAAGAATAGCCGAAAGAAGCGCTCAGGACAATTCGCGTCGGGCGGCCCACACCCGCAGTCGCTTTTCCGCCTCCTCGGCGCCTAGCGGACCCTCGTCCAAACGCAACTCCATGAGGAACGCGCGCGCCTCACCGACGACCCGGCCGGGCAACAGGTCAAGAATTGTCATGATCTGTTCGCCGTCGAGGTCGGGACGGATCGCATCGATTTCCTCACGTTCGCGAATCGCAGAAATTCGATTTTCAAGGTCGGTGTAGGCCGCGTCCATGAGGGCGAGCTTTCTGTCGTTTCGGGTCGTGACATCACTTCGCACGAGTATGTGTAAACGCTCCAGTTCTTCGCCCGCGTCTCTGACATAACGGCGAACCGCCGAGTCTGTCCACTCACCCTCGCTGTAACCAAAGAAGCGAAGATGCAAACGAATGAGGTTGCACACCCGGGCAATCGTGTCGTTATCAAACCGCAGCGCCTGCAACCGCTTCTTCGCAAGCCGCGCGCCCGCCACGTCATGACCGTAAAACGTCACGACCTTGGCGTTGTCGAACGAACGCGTTGTCGGCTTACCAATGTCGTGCATCAGCGCCGCGAGCCGCCCAATCGTGTCGGGCGACGACTCTGGAAATCGTTGGAGCTCGAGTGCGATTGACTTGGTCAGCACCATGAGCGAGTGTTCATAGACGTCTTTGTGACGACCGTGTTCATCGTGCTCGCGAATCAGTACGGGAATTTCGGGAAACACTCGGTCGAGAAGGCCCGTATCGACCAGAGTGCGGATTCCGGGAACTGGATCGAGTGCGCCGATGAGTTTAATGAATTCATCCCGCACCCGCTCGGCGCTAATCATCAGAATGGACTCCGCGAGTGCCGTCATCGCGGTGACGACCTCGGGAGCGAGGGTGAATTGCAATTGGGCCACAAAGCGTGCCGCCCGCATCATTCGAAGTGGATCATCCGCAAAGGATTGTTCCGGAGTCCCCGGCGTGCGCAGGATTTTCGCCACAAGATCATCGAAGCCGCCGCTGGGGTCGACGAGTGAAAGATCAGGAAGAGAAAGCGCCATGGCATTGATCGTGAAGTCACGACGCAACAGGTCGTCGGCTATCCGATTACCAAACGCCACAATCGGTTTGCGGGTTTCGCGGTCATAGGTGTCGCTTCGATAGGTCGTGATCTCGACCTGTTCGCCCTCGATGCGAGCACCGATTGTGCCAAAGTCCCGCCCGATATCCCAGGTGGTGGTCGCTATCGGACCAACGATGCTCAGAATCTCGTCGGGGGTCGCATTCGTCGCAAAATCAAGGTCCGTGAGCTCGCGGCCAAGAAAGGCATCGCGAACTGGACCGCCGACCAACGAGAGTTCGAATCCGGCTTCGACGAAAGCAGCGGTCAACGTCGAAACGGTTCCGCTGCCGGCGAGGGCCGTCAATCTCGCCATGGCCTCCGCCACGCTCTCCATATCGCTTCAGTCTAGACTTACCGCTATGTCGGCCGCCGAAAAAGTTGGGGTTCGTCGCGCTCGCGCCAGCCTCGCCATCGCGGCAATCGTCACGCTTTTCGGTTTCGGCGCGGTCCCCGCGGAAGCCGCCTCTCGACCGACGATTTCCATCCTGGTTCCGATAGTTGCCGCCGATTCGTCGACCGACTTGCTCGCGGCCGATGAATTGACGATGCTCACCTCGCCGGGCGGTTCATGGGCACAAATCACCTCCGCCGCGATTTCGCACGGAGCAACGATTGCCCTCGATTCGAGAATTGTTGCCAGCATTGCGGCGCTGGGGCAAGAGTCGCCCCCAGCCGTTTCGGCATGGCTTGACTCTGTCGAGCGATCTCAGCCAATTTACTTGCCGTGGGGAAACGCGGACCCGTTCGTTTTAACATCAATCGGTCCGAGTTTCCGGGTCTCAACCATCCAGCTGAGCGAAATCTCGGGGATTCCCGCTGCGGACATCATCGGTTGGCCCACCGGCCGCGCGGGAAGCTCGCGAAGCCTCCGAAACGCCGAGAAGCTAGGTTTTGGGCGCATCATCGCCGACGATGAGACCTTTCCTGGCTTGGCAAACGCTTATTCGGCGAGCGCGAGCGCAGAGATTGCTGACGCGGTCACGCTCGGTTCTAAGACCGACCCAATTGCTGTGGCGACCCATATTCGTGATTCGGCGAACGGCCGTCTCGCAGTCGTACTTCCGCGCGACCCCGCGTCCGTCGACGGAAAACGTGTGGTTGCCTTCCTCAACGCGTTGTATCGAGGATCGGCGCGCGGAAGTCGCTTTGTGGTCGCAGCGGTGACCAAGGACACAACCGCCACATTTCACAACGTTCCCGCCGGCGCGATTCAATCGCTGATGTCCCAACACCGCCTTGACCGCCAAGTGTCGGAGATGGCGCTGGATCCTCGCGCAATCACCACGCCGCGACTTCAACGGCTCTGTGTCGTTGCCGGGCTAGTCGCTTCGAAGCGGTTTCCCGCGGCGACTCGTGGTTACGTACGAACCGCGAAAACCTATGAGGAGTTTGTTTCGTTCTCGCTCGGGAGCGATTTCACTGTCCTGGCCAATTCAACGGAATTGCCGTTGACCGTCACAAACGATTCCGAGACGGACATCACCGTCGTGGCTAGCGTCAATGCGGTCTCGGGAATTGTGAGTATTACAAAGCCAAACCAGACAATCACGATTCCATCGGGCTCAAGCGCGCGGGTGACCGTTCCGATGGTCTCTGTTGCAAATGGACAAACATCACTTCGCGCGACGCTGACAACTACTGACGGTCTGGCAATCAGTGCACCGGTCTTCGTCGAAATTGACGTTCAGGCACAATGGGAGGGCATTACTCTCGTGATCTTTGTCACCATCGTCGCATCCATAATGGGCATCGGAATCGCCCGCACCATTCGTGATAGGCGGCGACGCTCATGACCCAGCGCATCGGCCGATCGTCCGCACTGCTTGCATCGGGCACCATCGTCTCGCGAATCCTTGGATTCATTAGTGCTGTGGTTCTTGCCCGCACGGTTGGTTTGATCGGGTCCGGTGCTGACGCGTTCGCGCTAGCAAACCAACTACCCAACAACGTCTATGCAATCGTTGCGGGTGGGGTGCTGAGTGCGGTGTTTGTGCCGCAGATCGTGAATGCACAACTTCACACTGACGGTGGTGAGAAGTTCATCAATCGCCTCTTGACACTGGGGATGTCGGTTGTTCTGGTGGTCACCGTCATTGCGGTGGCCGCGGCACCGTTTCTCGTTGGGTTGTACACCCAGCACACGACAGAGGCCGAGGGGTCCGGTTTCGGTCCGGCGGACCTGGCGCTCGCGACCGCGTTCGCGTGGTGGTGTCTGCCCCAGGTTTTCTTTTATGCCTCGTACAGTCTTGTCGGTGAAGTCCTCAACGCGAAAGGTGTCTTCGGCCCTTTCACCTGGGCGCCCGCCCTCAATAACATCGTCGCCATCGCGGGAATGTTGTGGTTTGGTCAGTATTTCACGGGAAGCGTGTCCGTTGCGGCGGACTGGGACGCGACCGAAGTCGCAATCCTCGCCGGGACCGCGACTCTCGGCGTTGTTGTTCAGGCGCTCGCGCTGTTCGGCTTTCTCGGTCGTGCGTCAATACGTTTTCGACCCGATTTCCGCTTCCGCGGCGTAGGGCTCGGCGCTACAACCAAGTTGGCAGCATGGACGTTCGGAATGATCGTCGTGACACAACTGGCCGGAATCGTCCAGAGCAACATCGCATCACTGGCGACCGCATACGACGAGCCTGGCCTAGCTGTTCTTCGTTTTGGTTGGCTCGTTTTTATGCTGCCGCATTCGGTAATAACCGTGTCACTGGGAACCGCATATTTCACGCGGATGAGCACCAACGTCCGAGACAAACGCTGGGATCGCCTCGGGTCCGACATTCGGGAGTCGATAGCGCGAATCTCGCTATTCATGGTCATCAGTGCCGGTGTGCTGTGGTTGACGGCGACCTTCGTCGCGAGCGTGTTCGCTGGTGAAGCAGGAAACGGAATGGCCGATGTCATCGCCTTGTTCGCCATCGGGCTCGTCCCATTCGGAGTCGTTTTCGTTGTGCAGCGAATCTTCTACGCGTTGGAAGACACCCGGACCCCCTTTTTCGTGCAACTTGTCCAATCGACCGTCTTCATCATCGGCGCGGTGTGGGCAGGAGCAGGACCGGTTTCCCAGATTGCCAATGGAATCGCGGTCTCGATGAGTGTCTCGACTTTCGTGCAGGCGGCCCTGATGGTCATCTTTGTCCGGAGGCGGCTCGGCCACCTCGGTGGAAAATCGTTGGGGCTCGCGTTTTTCCGTTTCGTGATTGCGGCAGTCCCTGCGCTCGGTGTTGGAATCCTCATCCGCTCGGCTCTTCCATCGGCGGCCGCCTCGATTGAGCTGTCAATCGTGTGGTCCATTGTTATAGCTGGTGTGATGGGCGCCGTATATCTGTCCGCACTCCTCATGTTGCGAGACAAATCAGCTCACGATTTGGTCGCGCCCCTGCGCCGCCTCGGGAATAAGCGACCATAAACTCGAACTACGACTGTTGTCGAAAGGAAATTGTGCGCGATCTCGTCATTATCGGATCTGGTCCGGCCGGATACACCGCTGCAATCTATGCGGCACGTGCCGACCTGAAGCCTCTTGTCATTGCATCGAGTGTCGAGATGGGCGGGGACCTGATGAAGACGACGGATGTCGACAACTATCCCGGGTTCCCTGAAGGAGTCATGGGTCCCGACCTCATGATGGGCATGCAAGCGCAGGCAGAACGCTTCGGGGCCGAATTGGTATTTGACGATGCAACGGTCGTCGAGCTCGAGGGTCCAATCAAAAAAATCACGCTGGGCAACGGCGAAATCATCGAATCAAAAACGGTCATTCTGTCGATGGGTAGCCAGTATCGTCACCTCGGTCTCGACGACGAAAAGCGCCTTTCCGGTTTCGGTGTCTCGTGGTGTGCCACCTGTGACGGAGCATTCTTCAGAAATCGAACGGTCGCTGTTGTCGGTGGCGGGGACTCGGCCATGGAAGAAGCAACATTTCTGACCAAGTTTGCCGACACCGTGTACCTCGTGCACCGCTCTGACCAGTTCCGTGCATCACCTGCGATGTTGACTCGTGCGAAGGCTGACCCCAAGATCAAATTTGTCACGAACGCCGCCGTGACGGGAATCGTGGGAACGGACACAGTGACGGGGCTGTCGTTGACCATGTCGGACGGGTCGGCACAAACACTTGACATCGCCGGGCTCTTTATCGCAATCGGTTCTGATCCCCGCACGAGCCTTGTTTCGAAACAGGTGACTCTGACCGAGACAGGGAACGTTGCCGTCGAAGGGCGTTCGTCGCGAACAAATTTGGCCGGCGTTTTTGCCGCAGGAGATTTGATCGACCCGACCTATCGACAGGCGGTTGTCGCCGCCGGCTCCGGGGCCGTCGCGGCAATGGACGCACAGCATTTCATTGAGTCCGGCGCACAGTAGTGCTCGGCTAGACTTAGCCCATCTACTGAGGAGAAAATCATGAGTGCTCGCGATGTAACCGATGCAACGTTCGCCGCGGAGGTTCTGCAGAACGCCAAGCCCGTGATTGTTGACTTCTGGGCGCCCTGGTGTGGCCCGTGCCGTGCCGTGTCTCCGATTCTTGACGCCATCGCCGAGGACCACGCAGACAAAATAGACATCGTCAAGCTCAATGTCGATGAGTTCCCTGACCTTGCCGTCGAATACAACATTCTCAATATTCCCGCCATGAAGGTGTTCAAGGGCGGAGAAGTTGTCAAAACTGTCGTTGGCGCTAAGCCGCGGCCGGCTCTCGAACAGGATCTCGCCGAATTCCTCGCCTAGGCGTCTCGTTCGCACGCCGAACGACTGGCAACGAGCATCCTTCGTTCACAACATCCCGTCGATGAATCCTTTAATCGTCGGCTGAGACGCCGAGCTCACCCGCGATTCGATTGAGGTCCGCGACCGTCGCAAAGTCGATTGTGATGGTTCCGTGTGTTTTACCCACGGCGATCTTGACGCGAGTGTCGAGTTTGTCCCCGAGTTTGCTTGCGATGGCATCGAGGTGGTCTCGTCGGTTCCCCGGTTTCGGCTTTGCCTTGTCGGGTTTGGGACTGGGGGTGCCCAGTGTTGCCGCTACCGCTTCGGCGGCGCGCACGGACAGTTCTTCATTGACGATCTTGGTTGCAAGTTTTTCCTGAGCCGCGGCGTCCGTCACGGACAGAATCGCGCGGGCGTGACCGGCCGAGATGACGCCGGCGGCGACACGCTGCTGGACCTTGATCGGGAGCTTGAGAAGCCGAAGGGTGTTGGTGACTTGCGGACGTGAGCGCCCGATTCGCTTGGCGAGTTCATCCTGAGTGATTCCGAAATCAGACAGCAACTGTTGGTATGCAGATGCCTCTTCGAGTGCGTTGAGGTTCGCTCGGTGCAGGTTTTCGAGCAGGGCGTCGCGCAACATGTCCGCGTCTTTTGTGTCGCGGATGACCGCGGGAATCTCGGTGAGACCCACGGCCTTGGACGCGCGTAGGCGTCGCTCCCCCATGACAAGTTCGTAGGTAGCGTCGGTTCCCGTGCCGCTCAGCGGACGAACCACGATGGGCTGGAGTACCCCGAATTCACGAATGGAGTGTTCAAGTTCTGCCAGTTCCTCTGGTCGAAACTCAGTTCTCGGCTGGACAGCATTGGGGACAACACTGTTGGGGTTAATAAGTTGAAAACGTGCGCCGGGAACTTCTCGGCTGGCTGTCGCACCGTCTTGTGGGAAAAAGACATCAACTCCGCGATCGGAAACGCTTGCCCCACCGGTGGGAATCAACGCGCCGATTCCGCGGCCCAACCCAGTTCGCTTCTCAGCCATGTCAGTACACTCCTCGTTCGGCGAATTCGATGGCGGCTTCGCGATATGCGATTGAACCCACCGAATCGTGGTCATAGTCAATAACGGTCTGCTGGAAACTTGGTGCTTCGGAAACTCGAACCGAGCGAGGAATGACGGATTTGAACACGATGTCCGGGAAATGGCGTCGGACCTCGTCCGAAACTTCCCTGGACAAATTGGTTCGGTGGTCATACATCGTCAAGAGGACCCCAGAAATGCTGACGCGGGGATTGAGGAAGCGCTGAACCATCGCGATGTTATCCCACAGCATGGTGACGCCTTCCAGCGCGTAGTACTCGGCCTGAATCGGAACGAAGACTTCCGTTGCCGCGGTCAATGCATTGACCGTCAGTAGTCCAAGCGACGGGGGGCAATCGATAAAAATATAATGTGGAGTGACGTCAGCAGAGGCAAGATATTCTTCCAGCGCTCTCTTGAGTCGTGTCTCACGTGCCGATGCGGGGACCAGTTCGATTTCTGCGCCTGCGAGATTGATTGTCGCGGGGACGCACCACAAGTTTGCGTTGCCGGGGCTCTGTTGCAGCACAGACTGAATCGATGCGGAACCTAGAAGGACTTCGTAAATCCCGGGGATCTTGGCGTGGTGATCGATACCGAGTGCGGTCGACGCGTTTCCTTGAGGATCGAGATCAATAACGATGACTCGCGCGCCCAGTCGTGCGAGGGCGGCGGCGACGTTTACTGTCGTCGTGGTCTTTCCGACCCCTCCCTTCTGGTTCGACAAGGCCACGATTCGGGTGTTTGCGGGCAACGGGGCAACGCGCCCAGCCAGTGCTTCACGGCGACGGGTGAGGTCCATGAGTTCCGTTGCGAGGGGAGTCGAGTCATCGTCTGACATCGCACACGCGCCTTTCCGGGAGTTCATTACTGCGCGGAGGGATTCTCGCGCTGAGATGTTTCACGTGAAACATCGGGGTGGCCAATCGGCTATTCAACAATAGCGGTGAACAACCTGGTCGGCTCGTCTACTGTACCTTCGCCAAGGACGCGGGATTCCGTTGCGGTGATGTTGTGGCGGGAAAGGACACTGGCCGCGTCGACTATCTCGTCTTGTAACCGCTGGCCTTTGAGTAACGCCAATTGGCCACCGGAAACAACCAGTGGTGTCAAGATCGGGACGAGGCCTTTGAGGGATTTCACTGCCCGCGCGGTGACCACGTCAAAGGATCGGCGCGGCATGAATTCCTCTGCCCTCACGGTGGACACCACCACGTTAGACAGTCCGAGCGTCGCGACCTGTTCGTTCAACCATCGGGTTCGGCGTTCGAGTGGTTCGATCAATGTGACATCGATGTCGGGGCGAATCATCGCGAGGACAAGACCGGGTAGCCCCGCACCGCTTCCGACGTCCGCCACCGACGTGCGGCCACTGGTTACTCCGGCTGGGGGTATTTCGGGAGCGAGAAGTGCGCAATTAAGAATGTGGCGGGTCCAGAGGCGTCGGGCTTCATCCGGACCAATCAGCCCGAGTTCCTCACCGCGCGTTCCGAGGTTGAACGCAAACTTACGCACACGGTCGATTCCCGCCCCGCACAACCGTTCCGCGACTGGAGGTTCCGGTTCAATCTCGGAATGTTTCACGTGAAACTATGCGCGGCTGATTACCGTGTGGCGGTCAGCGCCCTCACCTTCGGAATGCGACGAGAACTCTCGCTCACTCACGAAGTCGTGGACTAACTTGCGCTCATACGAGGACATCGGGGGCAGTGCTGCCGACTGCGCGCCTCCCTCGATGCGCTCAATTGCTCGTTCCACCAAACGCTCAAGTTCTTTCGATCGGGCATCACGCGAGCCCGCGATATCGAGAATGAGTCGCGAGAACTCTCCCGTTTTCGTGTGTACAGCGAGTCGGGTCAACTCCTGAAGCGCGGACACGGTGTCCCCCTTCGTGAGTACTTTGAGGTGGTCACTATCCGTCGCCACTATCGAGACATAGTCGCGCCCATTGGAGTTAGTGATCTCGAGGTCTCCGTCAAGGTCCGCGATGTCAAGAAGGCCTTCGATATAGTCCGCGGCGATATCTGCTGCGTCTTGTGTTTCCGACATTATTTCTTTCCCTTTCCGCGCTTTGCGCGGTTCTTGCCCATGGGCTGCTGACGTTGGGCAGGCTTCGCCTCGTCAATTACGTCCAGTTCCGCGACAATTCCCTTGCGGATGTTCTTCTTCTCCTGGCGGGCCTCCCATGCCTGGTAGGCCTCAGACCCGGGCGTGGGCATATTGCGGATGACGACGAATTGCTGCCCCATCGTCCAGAAGTTCGACACGAGCCAATACATCATGACTCCCAGGGGGAATGCGAATCCCGAGAAAAGGAATACGAGAGGAAGGATGTACAAGAGGATCTGCTGTTGCTTATATGTCGGGCTTTCCTTCATCGCCTTCGAGATGTTCTTCGACATGATTTGCTTCTGCGTGATGAATTGAGACGCTGTCATGAGCACAACCATGATCCCCGCGGTCCAGATGACCACCGCGTTGCCGTCTGCCGTCGACATTGCGGAGTGGAGGGGGGCGGAGCCGAATATGGTCGCCGCACCAAAGTTGAGCGCGAGATCGGAGTTCATAAAGCCGATACCGGGGTCTCCCTTGGCGGCGTTGCTCAGCGTTGTGAAGAGTCCGAAAAAGACCGGCATTTGAAAGACGAGCGGTAGGCACGAGGAGAACGGTGACGTGCCATGTTTGCCATACAGGGCCATCGTCTCGCGGGTCATTGCCTCACGCGAGAACTGATCGCGTTTTCCTTTGTACTTGTCTTGGATTCGTTTGAGGTCCGGAGCGACCTCGATCATCTTGCGTTGGCTCTTGATTTGGCGAACAAAGAGAGGAATCAACGCGGCGCGCACGACAAGAACCAGGCCGGTGATCGCGAGCACCCAGGTCCAACCGTCGCTCGGGTTCATCCCAAGTTGAGAGAGGAGCCAGTGAAAGCCGACCAGCAAGGCTTCGATCGCCCAACGGAAGGGCCAGAGAATCATTCCAAGAATATCGGGCATCATTTTTCTTTCTGCTTCGGGGTTACAAATCCCGTGCGCGAGAGGGGGAAGTTACCGTCCATTCTGGCAGGTACATCGTCTATTCCACCACGCGCCCACGGATTGCAACGCACGATGCGCCATACAGTCATCGCACCACCACGGGCGACCCCAAACTGTTGCACCGCTTCGAGGCCATAGGCGGAACAGCTCGGGTGGTACCGACACACGTTCCCGTAGAGCGGAGAGACGACTGCTCGCCATCCACGAATGAATGCCACCACCGCATTTCGAGGTACGAGATATAGCGTCCTGAACATCAGGCTCCGTTCCGGGCGCTTAGGGCATCGTTGATCTCAGATTTCAATTCGACGAAGTCGGGCACCACACCCTCGCCTCGGAACCGAATAATCACGTCACCAGTGAGGAGGCCTTCATCGATAAGGGTTCTCGTGATCGCGCGCGTTCGCCGGCGAAGGGTATTCCGCACCACCGCATTCCCACATTTGGCGGTAACAATCACGCCCACCCGAACATGTTCGGATGGGCGTCGATAAACGATGAGGTGCGCGGTGACCCGCTTGTCTCCGCGTCGAACCACCTGACGAAAGTCGCCGGGCTCAACGATGCGGTTGTGGCGAGGAAGCACCGTAGGTGGTTAGACCGTGATTTCGCTGCGACCCTTGCGGCGGCGAGCGGCGAGGATGGCGCGACCGGCACGAGTGCGCATACGCAAACGAAAACCGTGAACCTTCGCGCGGCGGCGGTTGTTGGGCTGATAGGTACGCTTCGACATTTTTTCTCCTCGGCCAGTGGCCGGCACAGTCAGGGTGAGTAATTGCACACAGAAGCGCAACCTCAAAAGAATAGGACACATTTCGGGGGTAGTCAAACCAGACGGCGCATAGTTTTCCACATTTGCAACGCGACTGATTGTGTGCCGTCATTTGTGGCTAATATGGTGACTTATCCACAAGCAGAAAATCAGATGCCCAACACCGACAACACTCTCGAAAACCTATGGCGCAATGTTGTCCATGAGGTTTCTCGTGGTGTCGACGTATCACCGAGAATCTTGGCTGTTGTCGAGTCGGCTGTTCCCCAGGGCGTTCTTCAGGAAACGTTATATCTCGAGGTCGACTCTGACTTCGCGCGCGACATGATTGACCAACGAGCCCGCGATGACATCCTGGCAGCGTTGACGAAGTTCGCCACTGAATCGCAGGCGATCACCAACTTTTCCATCGTGGTCAACCCATCCATGAGAGACGGCGTGGTCGATGAAGCCGCCGAAGTCCCTGCGCCGGCCGTGCCCACTGGAAATTCTGCTGTACGAGGAAGCTCTGGTGAAATTCGCCTGAACCCGAAGTACACCTTCGACAACTTTGTGATCGGTCCGTCGAACAGGTTCGCGCATGCGGCGGCTCTGGCCGTGGCCGAGTCTCCGGCTAAGGCCTACAACCCCTTGTTCGTTTACGGTGGCTCGGGGCTGGGCAAGACGCACTTGCTGCATGCAATCAGTCATTACGCCGAGGGATTGTTCCCGAACATCAAAGTTCGATATGTCTCGTCAGAAGAGTTCACGAACGATTACATCAACGCTCTCGCTCTGGGTCAGATGCAGAACTTCAATCGCCGCTACCGCGATGTTGATCTACTGCTCATCGATGACATTCAGTTCCTCGGGGGTAAGGACGCGACTCAAGATACGTTCTTCCACACGTTCAACACACTGCACGAGCACGGCAAACAAGTGGTCATCACGAGCGACGTGCCGCCCAAACAGCTCGTCGGATTCGAAGAGCGTATGAGAAGCCGGTTCGGGTGGGGACTGATCACTGATATTCAGGTTCCCGATTTGGAAACACGAATCGCAATTCTTCGCAAAAAAGTAACCGCCGAGAACCTGGGAATCAGCGACGACGTCCTCGAATACATTGCGTCCAAGGTGGCCACGAATATTCGTGAGCTGGAAGGAACTCTGATTCGTGTCACGGCGTTCGCAAGCCTCAACCGAGTTCCGATCGATTTACCTCTTGTTCAAACCATTCTGAAGGACCTCATTACCCTCGAAGAGGGCGACGTCTCTCCCACCGATATCATCGAGCACGTTGCTCGGTACTTCGAATTATCTCTCGAAGAGCTGTACGGCAATTCGCGTGCGGCCGCTATTGCTCAAGCTCGCCAAATCGCCATGTATTTGTGTCGCGAACTCACGTCGTTGTCGTTGCCCAAAATCGGCCAACTTATTGGCCGGGATCACACGACCGTGATGTATGCGAACAACAAAATCGCCGAGCTCATGAAAGAGCGCCGGTCGGTATATAACCAGGTGACCGACCTCACACACATCATCAAACAGTCATCGCGATAGTTCTGCACCGTTCTGCCCACACCGCTGTTCATACGGTCGTTTAATCCCCAGCAACCACACATTTTCTTGGGATAACTATTTTTACGAGACCGGAACTATTTGTGGGGCCTCACCCTGTCAACAGTTTGCTGACAACTTTCACCGTTGTAGTTCCGCGACCGAGCGGGCAACGGTGAGAGTTATCCACATATCCACCGACGTTAAGACGATTAACGTACTTAAGAAGAAAATGTGAGATCGATAACCAAACCGTATTTTGCCCGTCGTCCGTCTGTGACACAATGAGAGACCGAAGAAAAGTTGAGAGGTGTGTAGTGAAATTTCAATCCAACAAAGACGTCCTTTCTCAGGCCGTCATTTTTGTGACGAAGCTGCTCACATCGAAAAACACTAATCCCACACTGGCCGGTGTCCGCATCGAGGCAACGGAAACAGGAGTCACTTTTGCTTCCTTCGATCACGATGTTTCTACGCGCACAACGATCGACGGTGATGTCGCGACAACCGGATCGGTGCTAGTTTCTGGCAAACTTCTCGCTGACATCGTTACTCGGCTTCCTGGCGATACGGTTACTGTGTCGCTTCAGGACAACAAGTTGATTGTGTCGTCAGGCACAGCGAAATTCAACATGTCCGTGATGCCGCTTAACGAATATCCCAACCTCCCTGAGGTTCCGTCTGCTATCGGCAGCTTTGACGGTGAGCAACTTGCAGAGGCGATCGCACAAGTGGGGGTGGCGGCACTCAAGGATGACGGGCAACCCGCCATCATGAACATCTCAGTCGAACTTTCGCCAGACGCTATCTCGTTCACTGCAACGGACCGTTATCGAATTGCGTCGCGAGATGTTAAGTGGGCAACCACCGGGGTCACCGAGCCTGCTCAAATTCTTATCCCTGCCCGGGTTCTTATCGAGGCGGGAAAGATGTTTCAAGCCGAGCAGGCGGTAACGATGTCCCTCTTGTCCGGAGGAGACCGGGAACTGGTTGCGATTTCAGCGGGCAATCGAGTGGTGACGTCGTCGTTGGCCAAGGGATCATTTCCCAAGGTTCGCGGATTGCTCGACGAGAAGGGCGGCGGGGCGGCCTATGCAATCGTCTTGTCATCAGACCTTATTGATGCAACCAGGCGCGTGTCACTAGTTCTGGAACGAGACGGCGCAATCAAATACACATTCTCTAAGGACGGCGTGCTGTTGGAAACAAGCGCCACAGAAACAGCAAGCGCGCAAGAAACGGTCGATGCACACCTCGTCGGCGATGATGTGTTCGTATGGCTCAAACCACGCCTTGTCATCGACGGTGTTGCCGGAGCGCACAGCGAATTCGTTCGACTCGGGTTTACGCCGTCATCCGACCCGGTAAAAGCCGGTCCGGTTTTGTTTACGGCGCATTCGTCGAAGGATTCTGAATCAATCGAACAGGCCTATCGTTACCTCATGCAGCCGAACCTCCTCAATCGGTAGGCCATGAGAATAATCTCCGCTGAACTAATCGGTTGGCGGAACTACGAACACCAGTCGCTCGACTTCGAGAGCTCACCGACGATTCTGGTTGGCCCCAACGGACAAGGAAAGACGAATTTCGTCGAGGCGTTGATTTACGCCGCTCTGGGTCACTCACACCGGTCGGCGAGTGACGCTATTTTGGTAAAGAGCGGCGCGCTCGAGGCGATCATCCGGATGACGGTTCAGCACGACACACGCCGACTCGCGGTTGACCTGCGGGTTACGGGGTCGGGTGCGAACACAATCCGCGTAAACGGGATCGTCACGAAGAGGCGCGATCTCGCACGATTGTTGCCGCTCGTGCTTTTCGCTCCAGAGGATATGGATCTAGTTCGGGGCGACCCCGAAAATCGCAGAACGTTTCTCAACGACCTCGTAGCTGAAACCTCCCCCGCGCTTGCGGGCGACATCGCCGATTATGACCGTGTTTTGCGACAGCGGAACTCGCTGCTCAAATCTCTTCGAAGCACGCCGAGCGCCCCACCGGGAACGCTGAGCTCGTGGACGGACAGCCTGGTCGGCCTCGCGACACGAATCATGGTCGCCCGCCGACGAGTCGTTACTGATTTGTCCCCTCGATTAGGCGCGCACTATCGGGCGATCGCAACCTCGTCCGACGCCGCCGTGGTCACCATGTCCGAGTCAATTCCTGCTGGCACATCCGATTCAGATATCGCCGACGCGCTTCGGACGTTGTTTCACGTGAAACAACGAGAGGAAATCGATCGTGGGGCGACGCTTTTTGGTCCCCACCGAGACGACATGGTGCTTGTGCTCAACGAGCTTCCCGCTCGGACACACTCCAGCCAAGGGGAAGCGTGGTCGTGCGCACTTGCGTTGCGCCTCGCCCAGGTCGATATCGTTCGTCGTGCTTCAGTCGCCGGTGACCCTGTGGTTGTCCTCGACGACGTCTTTTCTGAACTTGACGCGGGCCGCCGCGAGCGACTCGGGCAACATCTAGCGGGCATCGAACATCTCATCATCACGGCAGCCGACGTGGCGACTATTCCTTCATCTCTTGTCGGTCGTCAACACACGGTGCTAGCCGGGAGGATCAATGCCTGAATCCCCAGTCAGCCCCAGCGAGGCAATTCGCTTTTTCGACCACTTGGTCGAAATATTTTCCGGACGTAAACGCCGTCGAAACGCGGTCGCCGTTGAGGTCACGGGGTCCCTTCCCTTTGAGAAGGGACGAGACCCGAAGTCAATCGGCGCGATCATGTCGCGAACAATCACTGAACGCGGTTGGGTTCCCTTTTTGTCACGAGAGTCCGTGATCGACCAGTGGGATGACGTCGTCGGAATTGATGTCGCGGCTCACACCGTTCCCGAGATCGATGACGACCTCATCACCGTCCGATGTGACTCGTCGGCGTGGGCGACAAACCTGCGGTTGATGCGTCACGAGATACTCGCAGAAATACTCAAGAGATTCCCGAATTCCGGTATCGAGAAAATCTCGGTCGTTGGGCCGGGTGTCCCCAACAAAATTAGGGGTCCACGTAGCGTCAAATGGCGCGGTCCACGAGACACTTACGGATAAGTCACGTCATTTGGTGGTGAACGGAAAAAAGGCGCGCACAGGCGCGAATTTCCCGTCTCGGGAACACGTTTCGCGGTAGACTGGAAGCCACAGGATGGGCCTCACGGGGTGCCGCAGAGGAGTTCTAATGGCCGAGTCAAAACCGAAGGCAAACCCCAACGATTATGGGGCTGAGAATATCCAGGTTCTTGAAGGCCTAGAGGCCGTTCGAAAGCGTCCCGGAATGTACATCGGGTCAACCGGTGAACGTGGTCTACACCACCTTGTCTATGAAATCGTTGACAACTCGGTCGATGAAGCCCTTGCCGGTCACTGTTCGCTCATTCAGATCACCATTCTTCCGGACGGCGCTGTTCGATGTATCGATAACGGGCGCGGCATCCCGGTGGATATGCACCCGACCGAGGGAAAGTCGACGGTTGAGGTAGTTCTCACCATCCTTCACGCGGGTGGAAAATTCGGCGGCGGCGGATACGCCGTCTCGGGCGGACTTCACGGGGTTGGCTCGTCGGTTGTCAACGCGTTGTCGAGCCGCCTTGATGTCGCGGTAAGCCGGCAGGGAAATGTGTACACCCAAACGTTCCACGACGGGGTGCCTGTCAAACCACTCAAAAAAGGTGAAGCGACCGATTCGACCGGCACGACCATCACCTTCTGGCCGAACGCCGAGATCTTTGAGACGACCGACTTCGATTACGAGACGCTTCGAACCCGATTCCAACAGATGGCATTTCTCAACAAGGGTCTTCGAATCGATCTGACGGACGAACGGGCCGACGACCGCCACGACTCCTTTTGCTATGAGCGCGGTCTCATGGATTACGTGGAGTACCTCAACTCGGCGAAAAAAATCGAAGTCATCCATCCAGAAATCATTGGACTTGAGTCGGAAGACACGGCGCGGACAATCTCGCTGGAACTCGCGATGCAATGGACGAATGCTTACTCCGAGAGCATCCACACGTACGCCAACACCATCAATACCCACGAGGGTGGAACGCACGAAGAGGGATTCCGCGCTGCGTTGACAACGCTGATCAACAAGTACGCGCGGGACAAGGGAATTCTCAAGGAGAAGGACGAAAACCTTTCGGGCGAAGACGTCCGAGAAGGATTGACAGCGGTCATCTCGGTGAAACTGGCAGAACCGCAGTTCGAGGGCCAAACAAAGACCAAATTGGGAAACACCGAGGCAAAGTCATTCGTTCAGAAAGCCGTCGGCGACAAACTGGGAGATTGGTTCGATAGCCACCCCGTCGAAGCGAAAGAAATTACTCGTAAGGCGATTCAAGCGTCGGCCGCCCGCATCGCCGCCCGAAAGGCACGCGAGCAAACGCGCCGCAAGGGACTTCTTGAGTCGGGTGGCATGCCGGGCAAGTTGAAGGATTGCCAGTCGAAGGACCCCTCGATCTCAGAGATCTTTATCGTCGAGGGCGACAGCGCAGGAGGATCAGCTGTCCAGGGCCGGAACCCAGAGACGCAAGCGATTTTGCCGCTGCGAGGAAAAATCCTGAATGTCGAAAAGACTCGACTCGATCGCGCGCTCGGAAACGCGGAAATCCAGGGAATGATCACGGCGTTCGGTGCGGGCATCGACACAGAGTTCTCGTTGGAAAAAGTTCGGTATCACAAAATCGTCCTCATGGCCGATGCCGACGTTGACGGACAACACATCACAACACTGTTGCTCACTGTCTTATTTCGATACATGCGGCCACTCATCGACGCCGGGTTCGTCTACCTTGCCCAGCCACCGCTCTATCGACTCAAGTGGAGCAATCACGCACACGAATATGTTTATTCCGATCGAGAACGGGACGCGCTCATCGAATCTGGGACGAAAGCGGGGCGAAAGTTGCCCAAGGACAACGGAATCCAGCGATACAAGGGTCTTGGGGAAATGAATCACCAAGAACTGTGGGACACGACAATGAACCCGGATACTCGGACGCTCTTGCGGGTCACCCTGAGCGACGCCGCGATCGCCGACACTGTCTTCTCAACACTCATGGGTGAAGACGTCAGC
>Ga0114963_10000429_pt1 | contig 28081 bp, 26 predicted proteins | sample C_131016_EF_Meta_FD_87019 | JGI IMG/M metagenome (GOLD analysis project Ga0114963, IMG submission 87019) | Freshwater microbial communities from Lake Croche, Canada to study carbon cycling - C_131016_EF_MetaG | ecosystem: Environmental > Aquatic > Freshwater > Lake | place: Lake Croche, Canada... | reverse complement strand
TGCAAACCAGGGTTTGAGCCTTGATGGAGGTCTAACCACAAGCATCGAAGCGGGAATCGGTTTCGATGCAATCACAGTTGCGCTTCTAGGTGGTTCAAGAGCCGGTGGAGTGGTCATGGCTGGTTTATTGTTCGGAGCTTTCGAAGCTGGTTCTGCTTCAATGCAGGTGTCAGGTGTTTCACCTGAAGTTCTAGGTGTTGTGAAGGCGCTTATCGTGCTGTTTATTGCAGCACCTCCGATTATTAGAGCGATCTATAAGCTTCCTAAACCAAAACCGAAAGCACTAGAACCTACCAAGCAGACTGCAAAGGTGAGTAAGTAATCATGAGCAAAATTGAAGTCACGCCTGGAATGTTCTCCAAGGTTGAAATTAGACCAAGTCTAAAAACAACAATCACTATGGCCATCACCGGTCTAGTGGTGCTTGTTGCTTTTGGTATCCTCGGTAAATCAGGCGATGTCATGTTTGTTTGGAGCGACACCCGTGAGAGCGTTCAACTGCCTCACTGGGTAGTGAACTCTATGGGATTCTGCACCGTGGTTGGAGTCTTGTTGTTGGCGATGGCCGCAGCTGCTTTCTTCTATAGAAGAGCCAATAAGAAATCACCGGCTTGGCTTGTGATCATCTTCGGATTATTTGCAATTATGGCTCTGCTGGGTTGGCTGGCAACTGGAGCATCACAGGGTGTTCAGATGGTGTTTATCCTGAGCAACACTTTGGTATTTGCTATCCCACTGATTTTCGGTGGAATGGCAGGCATCATGTCTGAGCGTGCTGGTGTTGTGAACATCGCAATCGAAGGTCAATTACTTACCGGTGCATTTGTTTCTTCAGTGGTTGGAACCATGACCCATAACCTTTATCTAGGTATGGTCACCGCAATGATTGCTTCAGCTATCTTGTCTATGGTGCTAGCGTCCTTAGCCATCAAGTATTTAGTTGATCAGATTATTATCGGTGTGCTTTTGAACGTATTAGTAATTGGTATCACTAACTTCCTGCACTCCGTGTGGTTGAACAATGACAGTTCACATCTAAACTTCCCTGGAACTTTTGATCGAATCGCAATTCCTTTGCTTTCTGATATTCCAGTTCTAGGTCAGGTGCTGTTCAATAACAGAATCACTGTTTATTTGATGTTCCTAATCGTGCCAACTCTTTGGTATGTCCTGTTCAAGACCAAGCTTGGGCTTCGTGCTCGTGCTGTTGGTGAACACCCGTTAGCTGCTGACACTGTTGGTATCAACGTTGGTAGAACAAGATTCTGGTGGGTAACCCTAGGTGGAATGATCGCCGGTCTAGGTGGAGCAGCGTTGACTATCGGTAACGTGGGTTCTTTTGGTCGCGAGATGTCAGGTGGTCAGGGCTTTATCGCTTTGGCTGTTGTCATCCTTGGTCGTTGGCAACCGATTTATGTGACTCTTTCAGCACTGCTGTTTGGTTTCACTATCGTGCTTAGAGTCTGGGCTAACCAGGTTTCTCCAGGTGTTCCATTCGACATCATCACCATGGTTCCTTACCTAGTTACCTTGGTTGCGGTGGCTGGTTTTGCTGGCAGGGTGAGAGCTCCGGCAGCTGATGGTCAACCATACACAAAGGAATAAGCATGGAAATCAATTGGGAAGACCTAAAGCTAAAAGCCATTGAGGCCATGAAAAATGCCTATGCACCTTATTCACACTTTCCAGTTGGAGCAGCTGCTCTAGTTGATGATGGTCGCATCGTCACCGGTTGCAATGTTGAGAACGCCAGCTACGGTATTGGTCTTTGTGCTGAATGCGGTTTGGTGAGCAATCTGGCGATGACCGGTGGTGGCAAACTTGTTGCTTTCTATTGTGTTGATGGCAATAACAACGTGTTGATGCCTTGCGGAAGATGTCGTCAGCTGTTGTTTGAGTTCTCTCAACCTGGCATGCTGCTGCAAACTATTTCTGGAATAAAGACCATCGAAGAGGTTCTTCCAGATGCTTTTGGTCCTAGAGATCTTGAGACCGGCTTCGGCAACGATAAAAGAGGTTAGAGATGGCTAAAGAGTTTTCAGCAGTTGAACTGATCATTGCTAAGCGTGAAAAGAATGAACTGAGCACAGAGCAAATCCAGTGGTTAGTCAATAACTACACCGCAGGAATAGTTGCCGATGAGCAGATGTCTGCCATGGCTATGGCGATTCTCCTAAACGGCATGAACCGCCGCGAGATCAAAGATCTAACCTTGGCCATGATTGAAACAGGTGAGCGCCTCAACTACGGCGATCTACCGATGCCAACTGCTGATAAGCATTCAACCGGTGGTGTTGGTGACAAGATCACTTTGATGGTGGCTCCTTTGGTTGCTGTCTTTGGTGTTGCTGTTCCTCAGCTTTCCGGTCGAGGACTAGGTCACACCGGTGGAACATTAGACAAAATGGAATCAATCCCAGGTTGGTTGGCAAATCTGTCTAATCAGCAAATGCATGACCAACTAGCCAAAGTTGGCGCTGTTGTATGTGCTGCTGGTAGTGGTTTAGCGCCTGCCGATAAGAAGCTCTATGCCCTTAGAGATGTGACTGGAACTGTTGAGGCTATTCCTCTGATTGCCAGTTCCATCATGAGCAAGAAGATCGCTGAAGGAACCTCAGCACTGGTGTTGGATGTGAAGGTTGGCTCTGGTGCTTTCATGAAGACCCAGGAGCGAGCAACCGAACTAGCTCAAGTGTTAACCCAATTGGGTCAAGATGCTGGGGTTAAGACTTCAGCACTTCTCACCGACATGTCAACACCGCTTGGTGTGAAGATTGGTAATTCACTAGAAGTTGAAGAAGCAGTTGAAGTGCTGGCTGGTGGTGGACCACAGGATGTCATCGACATCACGATTGCTCTGGCTCAGGAGATGCTTCGTTTGACAGGTAAAGCTGACGTTGATGTTGCTGCTGCCTTGCAGGATGGTCGAGCAATGGATAAGTGGCGTCAAATGGTGAGTGCCCAATCAGGTGATCCAGATGCCAGCTTGCCTAAGGCTAAGCATGAAGAAGTTATCTATGCAGATGAATCAGGATATCTGAATACTCTTGATGCTCTTGCAGTTGGAACTGCTTCATGGCGACTAGGTGCTGGTAGAGCTAGAAAAGAAGACCCGGTTCAGTTTGGTGCTGGAGTTATTCTTCATGCTCAACGTGGAGCTAAAGTTGAGAAGGGTCAGCCACTGCTAACTTTATTCACCGATGAACCTGAAAGATTTGAACGAGCTAAAGATGCTCTGGTTGGTGGAATTAAGATTGAAGCCAGTGCTTCAAGCCAACCGAAACTAATCCTTGACCACATCAAGAACTAACTGAAAGTAATAATGGACATTCGCAAACTGCCTAAGGTTTCTCTGCACGATCATCTAGATGGGGGACTTCGTCCTGAAACCATCATTGAGTTGGCTAATGAAATCGGTCACCAGCTTCCTAGAAACAACCCGGAAGAATTAAGACAGTGGTTCCTAGATTCTTGTGATTCAGGTTCTCTGGTTGAATATCTTGAAACCTTCGTTCACACCACAGCTGTGATGCAAACCAAAGAGGGTCTAATCAGAGTTGCTCGTGAGTTTGCTCTAGATCTTGCTAAAGATGGAGTTATCTACGGTGAGGTTCGTTGGGCACCTGAGCAGCACCTATCAAAGGGCCTAAGCCTTGATGAGGTAGTTGAATACGTTGAAGAGGGACTATCTCAAGCTAGAGAAGAAGTTCGCAACAACGGTGGCTATTTGCAAACCGGTCAGTTGATCACCGCTATGCGTCAGAATGACCGTGCTCAAGAGATTGCTGAACTAGCGGTTCGTCATCGTGAAAAGGGCTGTGTTGGTTTTGACTATGCCGGACCTGAGGCTGGTTTCAGCCCTAGCCGCCACGCCAGTGCTTTCAGATGGTTGAATGAGCAGCTGATGCCGGTCACCTTGCACGCGGGTGAAGCAGATGGCAAAGAGTCCATCAGGGATGCCATCATCGATGGCAGAACTTTGCGCCTTGGCCACGGTGTTCGCATCATCGAGGATGTCTTCGTTGATGCTGAGGATTCCAACCAATACGCTTTCGGCGAAGTTGCAACCTGGGTATTAGAGCGAGGTATTGCTCTGGAACTAAGCCCATCATCTAATCTTCAGACCGGTGCCATCCCTGGAGTTGAAAACCCAACTATGAGCGATCATCCTTTTGATGAGCTTTATCGTCTCGGCTTTAATGTGACTGTCAATACCGATAACCGTTTGATGAGTGGCACTTCTATTACTCGTGAACTTGAACTACTAACCGAAGCGTTTGGTTATGACATTGAAGATCTTGAACTATTCCAATTGAACGCTGCTAATGCCGCATTTATTGACATGGACATCAGATCTGAGATCATGGATCGAATCACAGAAGGTTTCGCGAAAGCCTAGATTCATGTTTGAACTTCTTGATGCAGCTCTAGGTGAAGGTTCAATCCTTCTCAATCAAGAAGCATCTAGCGTAGCTGAATGCTTTAGCTTGGCAGGTAGTGCTCTGGTTGCAAGCAATCGAACCACTCCTGAATACACCAATCAGATGATTGAAGTGTTCAATGAACTAGGCCCCTATATGGTCATCGCACCAAACATTGCTTTAGCTCATGCACGACCTGGGGTTGATGTGATTAGCACCGGTTTATCATTGGTCACATTAAGCGAACCGGTTGAATTTGGTAGCAAGAAGTTTGATCCAGTGAAGATAGTTATAGGTCTAGCTGCAGTTGATCATGATGCACATATCGACCTAATGGCACAGTTGAGTGAGTTCTTCATGAACGTAACAAATGTTAACTTCTTATTACAAGCTAACGAAGTTGGGAAAGTTAGAGCTTTATTTCGTTAGGCTGAAAAACGTGAAGATAATTGCGGTTTGCGGAATGGGCATCGGTTCATCCATCTCTTTGAAGATGAATGCCGAGAAGGCTCTTGAAGCTCTCGGCATCAAAGCTGAAGTTCAAGCATTAGATCTTCGCAAAGCCCAAAACGAGGGCCACTCAGCAGATATCATCCTCACCACTGATGACCTCATCCCACTTCTCAAAGGCCTGCCAGGCAAACTGGTTGAAATCACCTATGTTTGGGACTTATCCGAGATTAGACAGAAGCTCTCTAGCGCTCTGGGTCAGTGATTCCAGCTTGGTCTTAGCCTCGGAAGAACTTTGACCCACCACCTGCAAATAACACTTCAACTTAGGCTCTGTTCCGCTAGGTCTAATAATCACCCTTGAACCATCCTCAAGGTCAAAACGCAAGCCATCGGTTGGCGGTAAGCCGTTGGCCCCCTTGGCTAAATCAGTCATTGTTGAGTTAATGCCGTTCAGGCTTGTTGGGGTGGAGGTTCTAAGTGCAGTCATGATCTTCGAAATAATGCCAAGGTCGGTTACCCGAATGGAAACCTGACCGGTTCCATAGTGACCGTATTTATTACCTAATTCTTCAAGCAGGGCTAAAAGGCTCTTTCCCATTTGTGCTTGTTCATCTGCAATGTTGGCAATCAACAGCGCAGCACTGATGCCATCTTTATCTGAAACATGATTTGGATCAATGCAATAGCCCAGGGCTTCTTCAAAGCCAAAAATCAAATCAGGAACTTTGCTTATCCACTTAAACCCAGTCAAAGTCTCAACAAAGTTCAACCCATTCGCTTTAGCAACTGCTTGCAAAGACGAGCAGGAGACAATGCTGCAGGCAAGGGTTCCTGAAGTGTTTTGTTTAGCGATGTGATCAGCCAGAATGAGACCAATCTGGTCGCCGGTTAGTCTTTGATACTCACCATCGATTTTCAGTGCCACTGCTAGACGGTCAGCATCAGGGTCATTGGCCAAAATCAGATCTGCTTGAACTTCATTTGCCTTAGCAAAAGATAGATCCATAGCACCTGGTTCTTCAGGATTAGGAAAAGCAACTGTTGGGAAAGCACCATCCGGTTGAATCTGTTCAGTCACAGGAATCAAGGGATTGAAACCGGCCTTAATAAATAATGGTTCTACGCTTGCCCAACCAACACCGTGCATGGCGGTATAGACAATCTTGAGTGAGCTTGAACTAAGCGTTCCCGAAGCTTTCAGAACGCTTTCTTGATAAGCGGCTCGAATCGAATCACCTATTAGTTCGTAGTTTGTTGATTTAGGAAGAGATTGGAAAGTTTCGTTTTTAGCAACATCAAGAATGTGTTCTTGAATTTCTGTGTCAACTGGAGAGATGATCTGTGAACCGTGGAAATCATTACCTAGGTAGACCTTATAACCGTTATCTCTCGGTGGGTTATGTGATGCTGTGACCATGATTCCTGCAGATACGTTCAGATGTCTGGTGGCAAAAGAAATCAGCGGGGTTGGACACATCTCATCAAGAAGATAAACCTTTAGACCTAAACCTGAAAGGATTTCTGCTGAATCTTTGGCGAAGACATCGCTATTAACTCTGCCATCAAAGCCGATGACCACTGATTTACCAGGTCCAAGATACTTACCAATTCCAGCGGCTGCTTGAGCCACAAGAACTCGGTTCATCCGGTTTGAACCAGCACCCAGTTCACCTCTAAGGCCTGCTGTTCCGAACTCAAGTCTTGAATTAAATCTTGATTCAAGTTCAGTTAGGTTCTTTTGATCGATAAGGTTTTGTAATTCGAGTTTGGTAACAAGATCAGGGTCTTGATCGGCCCAAGCCTGAGCGATGGCAAGTAGTTCAGACATGAGAACTAGATCTTGGCGATGATCTGAGCTAACAGTGCACTGATACGAGGTTCAGCTTCTTTACCAGCAGCAAGCACTTCGGTGTGAGATAGCGGTTCAGATGAAATACCGGCAGCTAGGTTTGTTGCAAGTGATAGACCAAGAACCTCTAGACCTGATTGTCTAGCGGCAATAGCTTCTAGAGCTGTTGACATTCCAACGATGTGAGCTCCCATGGCTTTAGCCATCTGAACTTCTGCAGGAGTTTCGTAGTGTGGTCCACGGAACTGCATGTAGACACCTTCATCTAGAGATGAATCAACTTCACGAGCAAGATCTCTTAGACGCTTTGAATACAGATCAGTTAGGTCCACGAAGTTAGCACCTTCGATAGGGCTAGCTGAAGTGAAGTTGATGTGATCACTAATCAGAACAGGTGTTCCAGGCTTCCAAGAAGTCTTGATACCACCGGCACCGTTGGTCAAAATCATGGTTGAACAACCTGCTGCTGCTGCTGTCCTAACTCCGTGCACTACTCGTCTAACGCCGTGACCTTCATAGAAGTGGGTTCTAGCTCCAAGCACCAAAGCATGTTTACCTGAAGGAAGTGCGATAGATCTGATGGTTGAGATGTGACCAACCACGTGGCTCATGCTGAATCCTGGGATATCTGAGGCTGGGATGGTGGCGATAGTCTCACCAATCAGGTCGGCCGCTTTAGCCCAGCCAGAACCTAGAGTCAGGGCTATGTCGTGCTTCTCGACACCTGATTTCTCAGCGATAACAGCTGCAGCCAGTTTTGCTATTTCGAAAGGATCCGCCTTTGGATCGTCCAATGGATTGCTCATAATGTGAGTCTAACCAGCAAAGATGGGAGAATAGGTCTGTGAGTAATCAAACCCATCTCAAACATCACATAGTCATCATCGGCGGAGGCCCTGGCGGTTACGAGGCAGCTATAGCCGGTATTCAGCTAGGCGCTCAGGTCACCCTGATTGAAAGACAGGGCATCGGCGGTTCAGCCGTGCTAACCGATGTGGTTCCAAGCAAGGCTTTGATTGCAACAGCGGGCGCAGCTAACTCGGTTAGAACAGCAAGCGAGTTGGGGATTAGATTCACCTCTGAGGGCAAAACAGTTGAACCTCAGTTTGGCTTAGACATTGAAGCCATCAACAAGAGATTGTTGACTATTGCCCATGAGCAATCAAATGAAATGCACGATCACCTAACTGGCTTAGGTGTGAGGGTTATCAACGGTTCAGGAAGACTTGATGGCAATCACTTTGTGATTGCAACCACAGCAGATGGCAAAGAAGAACGTCTTGAAGCTAAGACCATCATCGTGGCTGTTGGTGCTCACCCAAGAACTCTGTCTTCAGCCCAACCTGATGGTGAAAGAATTCTGACTTGGCTAGATCTTTATAACCTAACTGAGATTCCAGAACACATGATTGTTGTTGGATCCGGTGTTACCGGTGCTGAGTTTGCTTCAGCATTCCTAGGTCTTGGTTCTAAAGTGACTTTGATTTCTTCAAGAGAAACAGTTCTCCCTGGTGAAGATGCTGATGCAGCAGCACTACTTGAAAAAGTATTCATTCGTAATGGAATGAACATTCTTTCAAAATCAAGAGCAGAAAAAGTAATTAATACAGGAAATGGGGTTGAGGTTACTCTTGCCGATGGAACAGTTGTTTCAGGTTCACACTGTTTGATGGCTGTTGGTTCTATTCCAAACACTGAAGGTCTAGGACTTCAAGAAGCTGGTGTTGAGCTAACTGAATCAGGTCACGTTGTTGTGAACAAGGTAGCAAGAACTTCAAGAGCTAACGTGTATGCAGTCGGTGACTGCACAACATTCCTTCCACTTGCATCTGTTTCAGCAATGCAGGGTAGAACAGCTGTGTTCCACACACTAGGAGATGTTGCTAGACCAACAGAGGTTAGAAACGTTGCAGCCAACGTCTTCACTTCACCTGAGATTGCAACTGTTGGTTGGACTGAGAAAGATGTTCAGCAGGGACTAGTCAACGGAACCGTCTACAAAATCGAACTTGAACCTAACCCAAGAGCAAAGCTTCAGGGTAATAAAGATGGTTTCATCAAGTTGATTGCTTCTAGCGGTGGAACCGTTATCGGTGGTGTTGTTGTGGCACCTAGCGCCAGCGAACTGATTTACCCAATAGCCATAGCTGTTGAAAACAGATTGACCGTCGATCAGGTGGCTAGAACCTTCGCTGTTTACCCTTCAATCTCAACATCTATTACAGATGCTTCAAGGGCACTACACGTACCTAACCTTTAGTAACTCGAAAGATTTATGGGATTCTTCCGACTACTAAGGTGACCGAGTAATCTACGTAATTCAGTTTGGTTACTTTATACCCGACGCTTAAGGTGTGGCCCCTATCCAGGTTAGTTATTGAGTACGTTGAGCCAGACTCGTCCGAAATGGGCTCGCCATCTCTAAACCAGGTAATTTGTGAAGATGTTCCAGTCGGCCATTTCCCGCTCGAAAGCACAACAACTCCACCTACTTGAGAGTTGCTGGCTTTGACTGACACTTTACCGAGAGGAGAGATCTGGCCCAAAGGTATGGTCAACTTGGGGCTAGTTTTGCAAGTGCTAATGTAGTCAGTCTTTTGACCACAAACCTCTAAAGCTAGAGAAGTGTTTAGATCCGACTCTGTTAACTTGTATTTGATTGTGTTGGCACCTTGTATACGAACGTCGTCCCTAAACCACTGGTATTTGTACTTTGTGCCTGCGGCCCAAGAAGGTGCTGAAGTCGAGAGTTCCGATCCCAGCGATGGTTTGCCGGATATTGCAATCGAGTGGCTCGCTGGAAATTCTTTTTTACTAACGACCAATGCATTGCTGAACCTAGTTATTGGTGAATCAGTACCGACTTTACCAACTACGACATATTGAAGTGTTTTCCCGGCCATAGAAGACGGGATTGTGTAGTCAAGCACGTTTTTCGCAGTGAGTGCCTTCCCGTTCGAATACCAATAACTACACAATGTGCTTCCCTTTGGCCACGTTCCAATTTTTGCAGATAGTTTTTGTCCTATCTCTACCTTGCCCATAACAGCTGGTTGTTGTGCAGTGCCTAGCCAAATTGAAGAATCTAAATTTGAGAGGCACGGAACAGTAGGCGCTAAAGCTGTGATTTCTGGCGTGGTTAACTTTATGTCCTCAGAAAAAGCATTATTAGTTCTTATTTCGGCTCTGAATTTATTATTAGCGTCATCGGGTTTCAAAATTAGCGAACTTTGCGTTTCGTTAGGAATTTCAATGCCATTCTTAAACCATTTATACGAGAGCGTTGTGCTCCAATTCCATTGACCAAGGTTTATTTTTAGCAACAGTAGATTCGACGTGTCTAAGCTGGTTTGGTCAGTTTCAATTTGGTAAGGCAGAAGTCTAAAAGGTATGTTGTTATTTGGTCGAGTATGTATGTCAGCCGAATGATCCGAAAGCTCAATTTCGTAAGTAAGTGGAAGACGCGTCTCATCATATAAGAAATAGCCAACTCCGTTATTTAATCCATCGAAAGTACATTGATTGGTGTATGTAGTGCAGGTTTTTGCGGGGTATCCTGGCCAGCCCGCCGCGAGTTTTAACACGCGCTGCACTGACGGGAAGAACGAATCCTTCGTCCACGTAACTATTACTTTTCTATCTGAAGTTTGAATTCGATGGATAATTGGGAAAGATACCGAAGTTGGAACTTTAAGCCTGGGATCTTGGTAGCTAGCGTAGTCCTTGCATGAGATAGCCATCGATTTTTTGACTGCGCATATCTGTAGGTAGCCTATGCTAACCTGACCCCAGTAATCTGGCTCTCCCATCGAGTCGCGAAAAATCAACGGATTATTGATTGTTGGAGTGTAACAAGTAATAGCAGCTAGCTGTATGCAAGTTCCAGAGGGCCCAATTTCAAAGTTCAGCACGCCAGTCAAATCAAATTTCGGCAAATCGGTGTAACCCCAACAGTGAAGTTCATTATTGTCGGTTTGGGCGCACCCGCGCTCGCTACTTCCCTCAACTTTTACAATAGGCGTATTTATTTTAGAAAGCGGGTTTGATTTTGGAGAGTTGTATGCCCAGCAATCTACCTTGTGTGAAAAGTTCAATGAACAAACTGAGTCGCCAGTGACGCTTATTTGCAAAGATTTCTCATTGAGGTCTATTGTTGGGCTGTAATCACCCCAACACCTCAAGAAATTACTAACTGTAATTACGCAAGTCGTCTGGTTCCCTTGGAAGTTAACCTGTTTAATAGGTCCGAGATTGAGAGGTATGTCGTTGGAACCTTGCCCCCAACAAACTAAATTACTGTCCTTCCTCTGAATGGCGCATGCTCGGACTTGCCCGGTCCATAAGTATGAAACTTCACCTAAATCCTCAGGGGGATTCATGTCAACGACTCCCCAACACCGGACAGAGCCTAGGTTATTTAAAGCACATGTGTATTTGTAACCCGCATGAACTTCAATGCTGGTTGGAAAGATCGTATCTGCAATAGCAGATGGCGGTGTGCTAATAATTGCGGTAGGAGTTAGAACTAAGAGAACCAAGGATGAAATGATTCTGATGAATTTTCTATACATGTATTTTCTTCATTTCTGCATCAAAAACTATGATTGCGGCTTGATTCATTGATTTGAAGATTGATTCTTCGAGCTCTCTTAAAATCAATAATCCGGATTTATTGTTAAATCCGGAAGGGGTTGGACTGAACTGCCCATGAGACATTGTGTGTCTTATGATTGAACAAATCGAGTTTAGGTTTGAATCATTTTTCGATAAATAAAATCTTCTCAGGTCTCGTCGCATACTCGCGTCGGCTTCACCAATTAGAAATTCCTTAGTTTTGTCAAACTTCTTCTCTCGTAGTTTTCTAGCCACCGATAAATTCTTGATTGGAAGCTTTTCATCCATGTAGGATTGGAGGCATTCGAGGGCAGTGTGAGCCAAGGTTATTCTCATTGCCCTTAGGTAGACCTCGCTTGCTACTTTAGAGTGATCCAGTAAATTTATGAATTCAAGCTGTCCAGCCAATTTGTAACGGGTGGCGAATCTAGCCAATTGTTTGTTCGGTGCTTTGCCTGCTTTTCTGCAGAGTCGAACGTAGTCGCTGTATCCATACGGAAACATAGAACCTCCTGAGGAAATCCTATTTGAAAAGTGGTTTTTGCTGAGCTATGCTTCCGAGGCGTTACTTAGGGGATGTGGGCCAGTTACTCTTCGAATTCCATCAAAACAGTGCCAGCAGGAATAGTTGCACCAACAGCTACGTGGATCTTCTTCACAACGACATCTCTAACTGCTGTTTGTGGAGATTCCATCTTCATGGCTTCAAGAACTAGAAGTTGAGAACCCTTAGCTACGGTGTCACCTTCTTTCACTGCAATCTTCACAACGGTTGCCTGCATTTGAGCTAGCAGGCTGTTACCTGCATCAACCTGAACATTGCCGTGCAGTTTGCGCTTAGGAGCGTTGGTTGCCTTTTGAGCACCACCTGAAAGGAACAGTTGCTGAGGTAGGCTAACTTCAATTCTCTTGCCATCAACTTCAACAACTACGTTGTTGCGAGGGGCTTCAGCTTGACCATCGGTAGCTGAACCTGACCAAGGTTCGATATCGTTGGTCCACTCGGTTTCGATCCAACGAGTGTAAACACCGAACTTACCGGTTTCACCGGTGAAGGCTGCATCGTTGACTATCTTTCTGTGGAAAGGAAGAACGGTTGGCATGCCTTCGATGTGCATTTCAGCTAGGGCTCTTCTTGAACGCTCAAGAGCCTGTTCACGGGTAGCACCGGTAACAATAAGTTTTGCGATCATCGAGTCGAATGAACCAGAGATCTCTGAACCTGCTTCAACACCGGTATCAACACGAACACCAGGACCACCAGGAACTTTGAATACTGTTACATTTCCAGGAGCTGGCATGAAGTTTCTTCCAGCATCTTCACCGTTGATGCGGAACTCAAAGCTGTGACCCTTGATTATTGGGTCAGAGTAGTCAAGCTTGCCACCTTCAGCAATTCTGAACTGTTCACGAACAAGGTCAAGACCGGTTACCTCTTCAGAGACCGGGTGTTCAACCTGAAGGCGAGTGTTAACTTCAAGGAAGGAAATAGTTCCATCCTGGGCAACTAGGAACTCACAGGTTCCAGCACCCTGATAGCCAACCTCTTTCAAGATTGCTTTAGAAGATTCGTAAAGTTTCTTGATTTGCTCTTCAGAAAGATAAGGAGCGGGAGCTTCTTCAACCAGCTTCTGGTGTCTTCTCTGCAAAGAGCAGTCTCTAGTTGAAACAACAACTACGTTGCCGTAGGCATCTGCCAAACATTGGGTTTCAACGTGACGTGGCTTCTCTAAATACTTTTCAACGAAACATTCACCGCGACCAAATGCAGCAATTGCTTCACGGGTAGCTGATTCAAAACTTTCAGCAACCTCATCTTTGTTATAGACAACTTTGATTCCACGACCGCCACCACCGTAGGCAGCTTTGATGGCGATAGGTAAACCGTGCTTAGCCACGAACTCTAGAACTTCTTCAGCACCAGAAACCGGGTTTAGAGTTCCAGGGGCTAGGGGAGCACCAACTTTTTCAGCAACGTGTCTAGCTGAAACTTTGTCACCCAATTGGTCAATTGCTTTAGGTGAAGGACCAATCCAGATGATTCCAGCATCGATAACAGCCTGAGCGAAAGTTGCGTTCTCGGCTAGGAAGCCATAGCCAGGGTGAATTGCATTAGCACCTGAGCGCTTAGCGTTGTCTAGGATTTTGTCGATAACAAGATAGGTTTCAGCGCTAGTAATACCATTTAGGGCATACGCCTCATCGGCCATGCGGGTATGCATAGCGTTACGGTCCTGGTCGGCATAGATGGCGACGGTTGCGATACCGGAGTCTTTTGCGGCTCTGATGATGCGAACAGCGATCTCACCGCGGTTGGCAACAAGAACTTTGGTAATTTTGGCTGGTTTTGAGGCAGTCATAAGTAATAAGCCTACCTATTAACCGCGCCAAAGGCTTGGGTAATCAACTCCAAGGCTGATAACCAGCTCCCTAAGGGTCGTCAGGGATAGACCCACTACTGTGTGGGAATCACCCTCAATAGCCTTTATAAATGCGCCTCCTAGGCCATCTATGGTGAAAGCCCCAGCCACTTTCAAGGGTTCTCCGGTGCCCACATAGGCCAAAATCTCGTCATCTGTGATGTTTGCAAAGTGAACGGTTGTGTTGGTGGCACGCCCAGTGGCAGGCGGCATAGCACCGCCTTGGCGGTTATCGATCAGCCAGTGCCCGGTATAGAGCCTTCCTGAACGGCCTCGCATGCTCTTCCAGCGTTCAATGGCAACCTCTGGTTCATGTGGTTTGCCTAGTGCTTCACCATCAAGATCCAGAGCACTATCGCAGCCCAAGATCAGGGCATCTTGGCAAAGTGGGTTATTGACGACTGCCTCTGCTTTGGCTTTAGCCAGCAGAAGAACTAGATCAGCTGTGTTGGCTATCTGACCGGCAGCCAAAGCCATTTCGCCAACCAGTTCTTCATCAACGTTGGGGGCGATAACAATGGGATTTATCCCACCGTCTCGAAGCAGTCGGAGACGAGCTGGGGAAGTGGAAGCTAAAACAAGTTTGGTCACAACCTAAACACTATATGAGTTGGTGTGAAACACTTGTGAATGTGAAAACTAACTGGCTAGGTCAAGAACTAGAACTAAACATTGAAAAGGTTGCCCACGGCGGCATCTTCGTAGCAAGACACGAAGGTCGAGTCCTTTTCGTATCTGGAACAATCCCAGGTGAGAAAGTCATAGCCAAAGTTTTTGAAGACAAAGGTGGCTCTTTCGCTAGAGCTGAAGTCATTGAAGTGTTGGAAGCTTCACCAGATCGCGCGAAGCATTTCTGGAAGAACGGTGAAGCTGCCGGTGGAGCAGAGTTTGGTCATATCTCACTTTCACGTCAAAGAGAACTAAAAGCAGATGTTCTTGAAGAGGGTTTACAGCGATTTGCTGGAATAACTCTGCGTGTTCCAGTTCAAGGTATTGATGAGACTGGTCTTCACTACAGAACTCGTATTCAACTTCAGGTTGATGAAGCCGGTGATGCTGGACCTTATAAGGAAAGAACTCACGAGATTGTTCGTGTGAAGAATCTTCCACTAGCTGTTGATGAGATTCAGGAACTGGGACTTCACCTAAAGAACTGGCAGCAGGTCAAAAAGATTCAGGTGGCTGCATCTAATACCGGTGGTATTCAGTATTTGATTGACAAGAAACTTAAGGGTGATCCAACTCTGGTTGAGTCAGTCAATGGCCGAACCTATCGATTATCACCCGGTGCTTTCTGGCAGGTTCACATCAATGCTCCGAAGGTTCTAAGCGATGAGGTTATGGCGGTTGCTAAAGCAGCTGGCTTAGATAAAAACGCTGACAACCTGGATCTCTACGGCGGTGTTGGTTTATTCACTGGTGCACTGGTTTCCGCTTTTGGAACCGACATCAAAATCACTTTGGTTGAATCAAGCAAGGTGGCAACTGAGGATGCCAAGAAGAACTTTGCTGATTTACCTAAGTTCAAAACTGTTTCAACCGGTGTTTCTTCATACCTGCAGAGAACTGAAAACCTAGCCCCAAACAGCACGGTAATCATTGACCCACCACGCTCTGGTGCTGGCCTTGAGGTTATTGCTGAGTTGGTCAGACTAGAACCGAAACACATCATTTATGTTGCCTGTGATCCAATAGCTCTAGCTCGTGACCTAAAGGAATTACTCAAGGCAGGCTATGAAATCAAGAGCCTAAACGCTTTTGACCTTTTCCCTCAAACCCACCACTTTGAAACTGTGGTTAGTCTGGTTCGATGAGCAAAGAGATAACCGTAGCCATAGTCGATGACCACGAGGCCATTCGACTTGGTTTTGCTGGCGCTTGTCAGGAATACGGTTATCAACTGTTAGCTCAAGCTCCTACCGTTCCTGAACTTCTCAGCAAATTGAAGAAGAAACCACAGGTGGTTGTTCTTGATCTTTCTTTAGCGGATGGCTCACAACCAGCTGAAAATGTTAGAGCGTTGATCGATTATGGAACTCAGGTTCTGATTTTCTCTATCGCCGATCGCAAATCGCAGGTTAGAGCTGCATTGGTTGAAGGAGCAGCGGCTCTGGTGACTAAGAGCCAGCAGATGTCTGAGTTATTTGAGTGTATTAACCTTGTGGCTAATGGAATCACAGTGAACACTGCAGAGACAGTTGCTGCCATTGACACAGACCAAGAGTTCAAAGTGAAGTTATCTGAACGTGAATTAGAAGTGTTGAGAATGTATGCATCAGGGTTGACCCTCAAGCAGGTTGCCTATGAACTTCAATTATCTAAATACACAGTAAAAGAACACATTGACCGAGTCAGAGAGAAATACTCTAAAGCCGGAAGGCCTGCACCTGGTAAACCAGAACTACTAATCAGACTTATTGAGGATGATCTCCTCGGAGACACACTGCTCTAATGGATCAGAGCAAAGCAACTTTTGCAACTACCAGAGTAAACAGGCTCATCGGTAGATCTCTAGCTGCTGCCGCAATCTTGCTAAGCGTGGAAAGCGCTTTGAACTTCGCAGGACAACTCCCTCTTCTAAATAAACCCTTGGCTTGGCTGATTATCGGGGGACTGTGGCTAACCACAATCATGTTTGCCTACACTTTCTGGTTTGGTAATTCCAGAAACGTCTTCTTGCAAATACATGCACTTTATATGTTTGTAATTCTGTTTAGTTGGCCAGCAATGCTTGCCACTAATCCACCTCAGGATGGACATTTTTATCCTTGGATGTGGTGGGCCTTCGACACCGGATGGATTGCCGCAGCTCTGAGCTTTAGATTGCGCTGGGTAATTCTCTATTTCTTAGGTTTAGGTTTTGGCATGCAGTTTGCATTCTCACTTCCTTCAGGTGGCTCGCATCAGCCAACCCAGATGATTACTGACTTCCTATTCACCTTGCTCACTAACGGCGCAGCAGCGGTGATTGCCCTACTTTTGCAAAATGCAGCCAAGAACACCGATAAAGCTAACGATGAGGCCATTAGAAGCTCAATCAAGCAAGCAGCCGCTGAAGCCAAAGCACGAGAGACTGCGAGATTAGATTCGCTCGTTCACGACAGTGTTCTAACCGCTTTGATTAGTGCCAATAACGCAAACACCAAAGAACAGGCACTAGCGGCGAGCAAGCTCTCTACGGAAGCAATCGAAAAACTCGCTAAGGCTCAGCAAAATGATTACGCAACCCAATCGATTTATGCCCGAGATTTATTTGATGCAATCACATCCGCTTGTCTTCGACTTGATGCCAAGTTGGAGGCTCGGTCAACTTTGGAATCCAACTGGGCGGTTGATCCTTCGGTTGCCAATGCTCTTACCGAAGCGACAATCCAGGCAATTCAAAACTCGATCCTGCATGCTGGCTCTAAAGCTCAAAGAGAACTTATTCTCAAAGCAACATCGAAGGAACTAAAACTTGTGATCAAGGATGACGGAGTTGGCTTTAGACCTAACCGCATTCCGCAGGGAAGACTTGGCATGAAGCTCTCGATTATCAGCCGAGTTGAATCAGTTGGTGGGACTGTTCATATTGCTTCTGCCCCTCGAGCAGGCAGCACCATCATTCTGGAATGGGAGAAGCAATGATCTCAGTCAGAAGATGGGCAGCAACATTAATCCCTTTTGTTTATCTCGTTTACTTACCAGTGCAATCTGTGTTACTGCCAGGCTTTAGCTCCAGAACATCAGAAATACTTGCACTTCTTATTTACTTCCTCGTTGGAATTCCAACACTTTTACTTTTTAGAGGAATCAGAATTCCAATCTGGTTGGCAGCAATAAACCTCATCGCTGCAGTTCTGATTCCTTGGCTGATCATCAATCAGCGTGTGGCCGTTGGAAACACTGATATTGGTGCATGGGAAGTGATGGGTATAACAGTTGTCATGACTGCAACAGCCGTTCGACAACACCCGTGGTTTGCAGTTTTAGGTCTAGTTAGCTTGATTGCTCAAGAGGTTTATAGCTATGGAGCGCTATCGTTCCTAACCCATGGTTTAGCGGGGGCAACAGTTTTTGTTATGGCTGGTCTAGGAGTTTCTAGGGGAATTAGAACAGCTAATACTGCATCAGATAAGTTCCGTGAACAAGAGGCAGCATCACTTGCCGGCATTGCAGCTCTTGAAGCAACTGAGACTGCAAGAACTGAACGATTACAACAAATACTTTCATCTGCCGTTCCTATGTTGAATGAGATAGCAAAAAGTGCTGAACCGCTGAACTCTGAAACCAAAGAGCAAACCAAACTCTTAGAGCTATCTCTTAGAGATGAAATCAGGGGCAGGGGATTACTCACTCCAGAGCTGAGAACAGAAGTTGAAAGACTTAGAAGATTAGGTTGTGAGGTTGCCGTTCTAGATGAAGGTGGATTAGACGACATCTCTAAAGCGGAATTGGATTCAGTTCTTTCAAAAGCAATTTCTGAATTGAAGATAGTAACCACAGGTCGAGTGACTATCAGATCGCCTAAGGCAGAGAGTTTCAAACTAACTGTGGTTGCAACTATTCCAGGGGTTGCTAAACCGGTTGTGAACATCAAGCTTTAAACCCCAATGGGCCTCTAGATTTTTCAACCCGTCGGCCCATCCCCTGGTGTTGAACTAGAAAGTCCCCTTTAGACAACTACTAGTTCATGCTTCGGAACTAACCTATGCTCCGACCGGACCAATCTCGCAGACCTCAGCCTCATGTTTTAGTCCCCACTTAAGGGGACAGGTTTAAAACAAATGGCTCCCTCTTGTGAGGGAGCCACTGGTTTGGTACTCGTTACTTTTATCCCAGCAACGCTTTTTCCAAAGTATCTAAACCAATACCGCCTAGGTTTAGTGCCTTCATGTGGAAATCTTTGATGTTGAAGTTCGCACCTTGGCGAGCTGCATATTCGTCTCTGATCTGCTCCCAGATTCTTTGACCAATCTTGTATGAAGGAGCTTGACCTGGCCAACCGAAGTAACGGTGAACTTCGAAGTTGACGAACTGGTCGCTCATGTTCACGTTCTTACGCATGAAAGCTAGAGCGTAGTCAAAGTCCCACTTACCAGTTCCTTCAAGGTTCTGCTTACCTAGGTGAACACCTAGGTCCAGAACAACGCGAGCAGCACGCATGCGCTGACCATCTAGCATTCCAAGACGATCACCTGGATCATCGAGGAAACCAAGTTCCTGCATTAGACGCTCTGCGTATAGTGCCCAACCTTCACCGTGACCTGAAGACCATGATGCAAGACGACGCCAAGAGTTGAGATCTTTCTTGTTATAAACAGTCTGAGCAACTTGCAAGTGATGTCCTGGAACACCTTCGTGGTAAACAGTTGTGGTTTCTCTCCAAGTGTTGAATTCGGTCACACCAACTGGAACTGACCACCACATTCTTCCTGGTCTTGAGAAGTCATCTGTTGGTGAGGTGTAGTAGATACCACCGTGCTGAGTAGGTGCAATCATGCACTCAAGTTTTCTCAGCTCTGGAGCAATGTCGAAGTGCGTGCCAGAAAGTTTCTCAATCGCCTCATCACTCAGCTTCTGCATCCACTTCTGCAGTTCATCGGTTCCGTGGAGTTTACGCTTAGGGTCGTTATCCAAAACTTCGATTGCTTCTTCAACCGTTGCACCGGCTTTAATTTCGTTGGCAACTGCATTCTGCTCTGCAACCACGCGAGCAAGTTCTTCTTTACCCCACTCGTAAGTCTCATCTAGGTCAACCTTTTTGCCCAAGAAGCTTGCTGATAATAGCGAGTAACGTTCGCGACCAATAGCATCTTCCTTGTTTCCTGCGGGTAGAAGTTCTTCTTTGAAGAATCTTGCCATCTCGCCGTAACCAGCTGTCGCTTGCTCAGCTGCTTCAAGAAGTTCTTTCTTTAGCGAATCAGGCAATTCACCTTCTTCAGGCTTCGCGTTCTGAGCAAATTTTCTAAAGAAACCATCTGGAGCAAGAAGCTGTTCTGCCTGTTCGATAGCAATCTTGATCTGGCGAATAGCCGGAGTGTCCTGATCTTTAATGCCTTCGCGCAAAGTTGCAACGTAACCATCAACCGCACCGCGAACGGCTTTCATACGCTTGGCTAGGTTTTCCCAGTTCTCTTCAGTTGCTGTTGGAGACAGGTCAAAGATGTCTCGGATGCCCTGAGCAGGAGATGCAATCGGGTTTAGGTTTCTCTTCCAAAGACCCGAATCATAAATCTCTTGAGATAGCTTCATGGTTGAAGTCATAGCCAACTTTGTGACGTTATCAACTTCATCAGCAACCGGAGTTGCCTCCACTTTGGCTAGCATCTCTTGTTCAAGTTTTTGATGCTCAGCAAGACCTTCAGGAGAAGTGTCTTCAAGACGATCTTCACCAATTTTGAAGCCTGCATAGGTGGCAAACTCAGGGGAGAGTTCAACTAGTTTTTGAACCCAAGAGTCAGCCAGTTTATCTAGTTCTGATGGTTCACGAGTCATGTCGTGTCCTTTCACTAAAGTTGGAAAATCTATCTCCAAATCTAGTGCTGTTTGGCGGGGTTATTAATCCAAACCAGGACGATATTGGGCTTGCCATTGCCCATAACCAGGGAGCAAATCACCTCTGAAGCGGTTCACGTTCCTGTTCCAAGAAGAAGCAGGCTTTCGGACCACTCTTTTAGCCGAGGTCACCTGCTCTGCATGGGCGGACTCCAAGATAGCGATAACGGCAGCCAACTCCTCAGGAGTCGGGTTACCGGCTTCTACCTTGATGTTCTGGTTGAGTTCAGCGCTCATTACAGTGGAATGTTTCCGTGCTTCTTAGGTGGGGTTGAAGCTCGCTTGCTCTTTAGAGCAGCTAGAGCCTTAATAACTGAAACACGGGTAGCGGCTGGCTCAATGATGCCATCTAGTTCACCACGTTCAGCAGCAAGGTATGGGCTAGCAACGTTATAGGTGTATTCGGCAGCAAGTTGAGCACGAACCTTGGCAACATCTTCGCCTGCTTCTTCAGCAGCCTTGATCTTGTCACGGAACAAAATGTTAACTGCTCCTTGACCACCCATAACTGCAATTTCAGCGGTTGGCCAAGCAAGGTTGATGTCTGCACCAAGTTGCTTAGAGCCCATAACGATGTATGCGCCTCCGTAAGCCTTTCTGGTGATCACTGTTACCAGTGGAACTGTTGCTTCTGCATATGCATAAAGCAATTTAGCTCCACGACGAATAACACCGGCCCACTCTTGATCAGCACCAGGTAGGTAACCAGGTACGTCAACCAGAGTTAGAACAGGAATAGAGAAAGCATCAGCGAAGCGAACAAATCTTGCAGCCTTTTCAGCAGCATCAATATTCAGTGTTCCAGCTAGAGCCGAAGGCTGGTTAGCAATAATCGCAATCGATTGACCTGCAACTCGAGCAAAACCAATAATGATGTTCGGTGCAAACAAAGGTTGAACTTCTAGGAACTCGTTGTCATCAACGATAGATTCAATCACTTTGATCATTGAATAAGGCTGGTTAGGTGAGTCAGGAATGATTGTGTTTAGTTCACGGTCAGCATCTGTTATTTCAAGATTGCTTTCAGTTTCATAAACAATGGTTTCACTCAGGTTGTTCTCCGGTAGATAGCTCAAAAGTGCACGAGCGTAATCCAGGGCGTCGTCTTCATCGCTAGCTAAGTAGTGAGCAACACCAGAAGTTTGGTTGTGAGCTAAAGCTCCGCCGAGAGCTTCCATCTCAACAACTTCACCGGTAACAGTCTTGATCACATCAGGACCGGTAACGAACATGTTTGAAGTCTTATCAACCATGATCACAAAGTCAGTTAGGGCAGGACCGTAAACAGCACCACCGGCAGCAGGACCCATAATCAAAGAGATCTGTGGGATAACACCTGAAGCCATGGTGTGACGTTTGAAGATTTCACCGTATTTACCAAGAGCGATAACACCCTCTTGAATACGAGCACCACCGGAATCAAGAATTCCAATGAGTGGAACACCGGTAGCGATAGCCAGGTCCATGATCTTGATGATTTTGTTTCCAGCAGCTTCACCTAGAGAACCACCGAAGATAGTAAAGTCTTGAGAGAAGAGAGCAACCTGACGACCACCAATAGTTCCGATACCGGTAACCACAGAGTCACCGTAAGGGCGGTTCTTATCCATTCCGAAAGCAGTTGAACGGTGACGAACGAACTCGTCCATCTCAACAAAAGAACCTGCATCTAGAAGCAGTTCGATACGTTCACGGGCAGTCTTTTTGCCTTTGGCGTGCTGCTTTTGAATAGCAACTTCACCACTTGCATAAACAGCTTCGTGGTAGCGGTTACGTAAATCTTCAATCTTGCCTGCAGTAGTTGACAGGTCAGGTTTCTGGTTCTCGCTCACAGTATTTATCTCCCGTGTTTTAAGGCTCGCATCCACTCTATCCAAGAGGTGTCGGTTGGAGGGTTTAGCCTAAGCCTATGGAACTATCTGCCAGCCAAGAATTCGCTTCAAAACTTGAATACCTCACTGAAATAGGGTCAACTAACACCTATTTATTAGCACAATCCCAATTGGGTCCAGAAACCTGGCCTGACTTCTCTGTTGTTGTAACGGACAATCAAACCTCAGGTCGTGGCCGTTTGGACCGATCTTGGGAAGCAGGTAAAGGTAAGGCCTTAGCTGTTTCAGTATTACTTAGACCAGCTGAATATGGTTTAGAACATTTCGGATGGTTGCCGCTTTTAGCTGGAGTTGCAATGCGTAACGCAGTGGCCAGTTTGATAAGTGATGCTGAAGTAAGTCTGAAGTGGCCGAACGATGTCTTAGTTGATGGGGAAAAGATCTCAGGAATTCTGGCTGAAGTTTTACCTGACGGTAAGGGAGTTATTGTCGGTGCTGGTTTGAATCTTTTGCAAACCAAAGAAGAACTTCCAATTCCAACTGCAACCTCGCTAGCTCTTCATGGAGTTACTGGCTTCGGTTTAGATGATGTTCTAGTTCGTTACCTTGCTGGCTTCATGAGAATGTATGAAGAATTCAATCAAGCACAGGGCGATCCAAATCTTTCAGGTCTTAGACAAACAGTTTTGGATGTTAGCTCAACCATCGGTAAACAGGTTCTAGTTTCTTTGCCAGATGAAACTTCTTTCACAGGAAATGCAGCTGGTTTAGACAACGATGGTCGTCTGTTAGTAGCACTTAGCAATCCTGTGGAGATTCGTGCCGTTGCTGCTGGTGACATTCAACACTTGCGACAATAGATAAGTGAGCACATCCTTCTCAGAACAAGAACTTGCCGTAGTTCGTAGACATGGCTCAGCCTTGTTCATTCCTGTGATTCTTCTCGGAGGTGTTGGGGGAGCCTTCTTCTTTGTTGACAGCAAACTGAACCAAAGCTGGCAACATCAAGCTCTGTTGGCTTTTGTATTTCTTTTCGCGCTTTTCTTCTGGCTATTACCTTCGATTAGGTTTTTCACCAACAAATATGAATTGAGCAGTAATCGAGTACTGGTTCATCGTGGATTAACCGGTAATCGAATTGAAGAAGCTTCCTGGGGTGAACTAACCGGGGTTAGCGTCACTAAGACCTTTGGGCTTTGGATCAGAGGTGCTGGTGATGTTCGATTGCACAGGGAATTCGGTGCAGATCTGGTGCTTCACAGTGTTCCTAAGGCCAAGCGTCTAGCCAGAGACATCGAAGGATTTATGTCTAAGCGCGTTGGCATGGGAAAATAAGACGTGATCAAAACTATAGGTGTTATCGGTGGTGGCCAGTTGGCCCGCATGATGATTACCCCAGCTCAAGAACTTGGGCTAACCCTAAAAGTTCTAGCTGAAAACGAAGGATCCTCGGCAAGTCTGGCTGCCACTGCAGTTGGGGACTACACAGACTACGAGACTGTTAAACGCTTTGCGGAAACCGTTGATGTGATTACCTTCGATCATGAGCATGTTCCGCTTCCTGTTTTAGAAAAGCTCGAAGCAGAAGGTTTCAAGGTTCAACCCTCAAGTTCAGCTCTTCGTTTCGCTCAGAACAAATTGGCAATGCGTCAAAAACTTTCAGAGCTAGGTTTGCCAGTTCCTGATTGGGCTGAGATTACTTCCGCCAACGAATTACAAAACTTCCTCGATAAGCACGATGGTGTTGCGGTTTTGAAAACCCCTACCGGAGGTTACGACGGCAAAGGCGTGATGATTGTCAGAAGTGTTGAGGATGCTTCCGATTGGTTAGTCAAAGGGAAACCACTTCTTGCTGAAGAAAAAGTTGACTTCGTCAGAGAACTGGCCCAGCTCTCGGCTAGAAACACTTCAGGGCAGTGGTCTTCCTGGCAAGTGGTTCAAACTGTTCAAAAAGATGGTGTTTGTTCTGAAGTTCTATCACCAGCACCAAATGCAGATGGAACAAGTGCCGCAATTATTGCAAAGCGAATTGCAGAAGGACTAGGTGTGACCGGTGTTCTTGCGGTTGAGCTTTTTGAAACTAAAGATGGAACGTTGCTGATCAACGAGTTGGCCATGCGTCCACATAACTCAGGTCACTTCAGTATCGAAGGTTCAGTGACATCTCAATTCGAACAGCATCTGAGAGCTGTTGCTGATCTACCACTGGGGGATACCAGATCCGTAAGTAATTTCGCTGTGATGCTAAACCTTCTGGGCGTTGATGATTCAAACACTTTTGTTGAACACTACTCAGCTGCACTAAAAGTCCCGGGTGCTCATGTTCACACCTACGGCAAGAGTGCACGTGAGGGCAGAAAGATGGGTCACATCACAGCTCTTAGCAATACTTCAATCGAGGAAGCTCGTCAGTTAGCCCTCCAGGCTAAGGAAGCGTTGCACGCCTAACCTGTTTTTGACCTAGTCGAATCTAAAATTGAACTGCTTGACACTTTCACTTTTATAAGGAGATTCACCATGACTAAACCGCTAGTTGGTGTTGTCATGGGTTCAGACAGCGATTGGTCTGTCATGAGTGATGCTGCTCAAGCTCTCAAAGAGTTCGGCATTGAATTCGAAGTCGAAGTGCTTTCAGCTCATAGAACCCCAGAACGAATGATGGAGTGGGGTAAGGCTGCCAAAGATAGAGGACTCAAAGTCATTATTGCTGGAGCTGGCGGAGCTGCCCACCTACCTGGCATGATCGCCTCAATCACAACCCTTCCGGTTATTGGTGTTCCAGTGAAACTAAAGAGCCTCGATGGCATGGATTCACTGCTATCTATTGTTCAAATGCCTGCCGGTATTCCAGTCGCAACTGTTTCTATTGATGGAGCTAGAAATGCTGGAATCTTGGCCGCCAGAATCATTGGCACCAATGATGAAAAAGTTGCAGCAGCACTAGCCACCTTCAGTGAATCTTTGAAAGATCAGGTTGCAATCAAGAATCAGAATCTCAAATCCCAGATATGAGTTTCAACCAATCTCCTCAGGTTCCACTAACCCCAATTAGAGACACTGCAAATACAAATAGTAAGCAGATGCTCAAGCGCGCTTGGTGGGTACTATTACTCAACTTCTTTATTCCAGGTTCTGCTCAAGTAGTGGCTGGTAATCGCAGACTTGGAAGAATTGGAATTCTTTTCACTCTAGGTTTCTGGGTATTCCTAGTTATTGCAGCCCTATTTGCATTAGTTTCAAAAGTTGCACTTTTCACGATTCTGCTAACCCCTTGGATTGCTTATCCACTTGGAATCCTGTTCATTGTTTATTCAGCACTTATCGTTGTTTTGTCATTCGATGCCCTTCGCATCATGCATCTAGCTCAGGTAAGTCGCGGAGCTATGAGATTCACTCTGGTGTCCCTGTTAATTCTGACTTCGGTATCAGCTTTCCTAACCGGAACTATTGGTTCAACCACTCTTACAGCAACTTCTTTCATGGGAAAGATTTTCACCAACTCAGGTTCACTAGAACCGCACAAAGGCCGATACAACATCTTGCTTATGGGTGGAGACTCAGGATCAGACCGATTCGGACTTCGTCCAGACAGCATGTCTGTTTTGAGCATCAGCACCACAACTGGAAATGCAGTGAACATAGGTTTGCCAAGAAACCTAACTCACATCCGTTTCTTACCTGGCACAAAGATTCACTCTGTTTACCCATATGGCTTTGATCACGACTGCGGTGGAACGTGTATGTTGAATGCTGTCTATAAGGCAACCATCGACAATTACTCCTACCTTTACCCAGAAGCTCACAAGCATGGTTCAACTTCTGGTGTTGAAGCTACGAAGTCAGCCATCGAATGGGTTACCGGTCTCAAGATTGATGCCTACGTTCTGATCAACATGAGAAGCTTTGCTGGTTTGATTGATGCTCTAGGTGGCATCGATGTGAATGTGAAGAAGGCTTTGCCGATTGGTGGGCAAAGAGACTGCACACCAGCCGACAACATTCACCTATCAAACTGTCCTGATGCCATGGGTTGGATTGAAGTTGGTAAGCAACACATGGATGGAAGAACAGCACTTTGGTATGCCCGTTCACGCCACAACACCAATGACTATGACCGTATGAAGCGTCAACGTGAAGTTGAAAATATTGTTTTGAAGAAAGTTGACCTAACCACACTGCTATTCAAGTTTGGTGCTGTTGCTGGGGCTAGCTCAAAGCTTGTTCGATCAGATATTCCTTCAAGCGCTGTTCCAACACTGATGGACCTAGCATTCAAGGCGAAGGGTAAAGGACTAAAGAGTCTGCAGCTAACTGCACCGCTAATTGATGCTTCAAACCCAGACTTCTTCTTGATGCGACACCTAATCGCTCAAAAGCTTCGCACCTATAACTAAGGTTTCTCCCAGTTTCGCAGAGGCACTTTTCGACTTTCAAAAGTTAGTCTGAAAGATATGAAAAAGCTAAGTTTGCTCCTAGGAGTCACCCTTTTACTCACCAGCGTGACGGGCTGCTCAGTGCTATACCCGAACTGGGGAAAGCCAACTAGCAGTCCAACCAAAACCAAGACTGTTGATCCAAATCCAACCGACACCAGCACACCAGATCCAACTTTGACCACTAAAGGTAAAGCTGAAGTCGAAATCACTGATGCTTCTGTTTATGCCCAAGACGGCATCATTCAGGTAATCGCTCAGATCACTAACTTCAGTGAAGATGGTGGCACCTGCACCGCAACTTTCACCGGTGGCGGAAAAACTGTTTCTGTTTCAGCAAAAGCTGAATCTAATGCGGCTAACACACAGTGTCACCCACTTGAAATTAATCTGAGTGGCTTGCCATCCGGTGCTGGTTCGGTAACGGTTACCTATGACTCAACTAATAAGCACGGTGTTTCTTCGGCGGAGCCTGTAACCATCCCGTGAGACAAACTTGGCTAACTCGATTCACAGCCATAGCGGTTATAACGCTATTGGCTGTGTTTGGGTTAACCAAGATAAATGAAGCGAAGGCTTTATCTGGATCTTCTTTTGACCCAGGGCTAATCATTAGTGACAGTGTGTTCTTTGATTTTGGAACAATGTCTGTTGATGAGATTCAGAGATTCTTGGAATCACAAGTTCCGGTATGTAAATCGGGTCCAACTGGAATGCCGTGTCTTAGAAACTACAAAGCTGACACACCTGAAAAAGCAGCGGATGTTGGTAAGTGTGCATACATGCCAGCCCAAACCCAAATCTCAGCAGCTCAAATTATTTACAACATCTCTAGAGCCTGTGGCATTAACCCCAGAGTGTTATTAGTAACCCTGCAAAAAGAACAGGGTTTAGTTCAAGCTTCAATTCCTTCGCCTTATATGTATCGAGCGGCTATGGGTTATGGATGTCCGGATAGCGATCCAGGTATTTGTGGAAAAGTTTGGACTGGATTACTCAATCAGCTCTATAAAGCTTCCGGTCAGTTCCAATGGTATGGAGATCCAAACGGTTCATTCACGTATCTGCGTCCTGGTAGACAGATCTCTATTGACTACAACGAAGTTAAATCAAAAAACTGCGGCAAGAAAACCTTTCTCCTAAAGAGTCAAGCAACAGCTAACCTCTATTACTACACTCCCTACACTCCTAACGATGCTGCTCTAAATAACCTTCGCGGAGCAGGAGATACCTGTTCTGCTTACGGTAACCGAAACTTCTGGCGTTTCTACTGGGATTGGTTTGGTTCACCAATCGGTGGTGGCTTCCTCCTCAAGAGTGCTACCAGCGATCCATATCTTGTTGTCAACGATGTGAAATATCCGCTTAGTGATCCAGAGATGGTTGCTGACTTAGGACCACTAGGACCTTTAGGTGAAATCTCAACCGATTACCTAAACTCTTTCACCACTGGAACGCCGCTAACGCGTCTAGTGAAATCGCCTTTGACTGGTGGAACAAACTATTACTGGTTCATAAGCGG
>Ga0114963_10000428_pt1 | contig 28114 bp, 32 predicted proteins | sample C_131016_EF_Meta_FD_87019 | JGI IMG/M metagenome (GOLD analysis project Ga0114963, IMG submission 87019) | Freshwater microbial communities from Lake Croche, Canada to study carbon cycling - C_131016_EF_MetaG | ecosystem: Environmental > Aquatic > Freshwater > Lake | place: Lake Croche, Canada... | reverse complement strand
TCCTTTGCATCCTTTGCATCCTTGGATGGAAACGGAATATATTCTATATTTGTTGTTTTTGTAATGTAATCTTCTGGTAATCCATCTCTAAATACTTTTTCTTTAAAATCAATAATACCATTTTTAAAACACATGAGATGTTTTTTTGTATCCATATTACGAGTAAAATCTTCATCATAAAACAATTCTGCTGCTTCACGAATAATATTATTTTTATCAGCTGTTTTGCCTAATTTCAAAATTAATTTCATAATTTTTGTTTGTTTTTTCTTTAATACTTCTGTTTTTTCTGGATTTTCCCCACAATCCATAATTTCTGACATTATTCTCTCTACATTTTTTTGAAATAATCCACAGAGAGAAGTAGATATTTTACCACGTAAAGCTAAACCATGGTCTATAACCCATCTATGATTTTTAAATTGATACCAAATTCCTTTATTATTGAAACTAACACATACAAATTTATCTTTATACATTTGTTTCAAAACTAATGCTATATCATATTCTGTCGCAGTTTCAATCGCCTTCTCTACATAAAAATTGGCAGTAGTTTGTTTAATTTTTTTAAACTCTTCCGGATTATCTTGTTTAGCCCAATACATAATAGATTTGCGAGTAACACATTGATTATTTGTATTACTATTATGAAATTTTTGCCATGTTTCATACAATTCTGGAATGCAATTGTAATCAAAATCGGATGCTTTAGATCTCAACATCACCCAAGATAAAAACAATCTCTCATCCGTATGTTTTAATGCAAACGCGACTTGACGATTTAATAAATGTGAACCAGGATTATAATATTTTTCTGGCAATACTTGTGTAAACATGTGTGTTTCCGCAATTTCATATTCATTTGGGTTTAAATTCTTTAATATATTCTTCATTGCTTTTTCTAAAAGTTCGGATGTTTTTATATCATATAATGTCATCATTTCTTCTTCTTCTTCGTCATCTTCTATAATTAATTTCTTTTTAATTTTATTAGAAGCTTTTACATTTTTTGATTTTGATTTTTGAGAATATTTTGCATATTCATTTGCAATACTTGGATTTATTTCAAATTTTGGATTTTTATCATATTGTACAGATAATTTTGCAAAATTTGTTTTTAAATCAAATTTTTCAATATTTTGTTGTTCCATACAAAATTTGCCATCCGTAGGATCTTTTGAAATTTTGTAATATGATGTTAATTCATATGCTTGATGATTCGGTTTTTTAGATCCAAATAATTGCCAATTTGTTTTGCCAGTACTAATACCTTCATCTAAAACTGAATCCCATCCATTAATAAGAGGCATATCCCATGTATTTGATAATCTCTCCATCATTCTATTTCTAATTAATTGTTGCATAGAATAATCCACTTGAACTCCAATTAACATATGAATACCATCTTTTGTTAGACTTTTGTCTGATAATCTATTTACATTTGGTTTTTCAAATACATATATAAAGAATGATATATCTGACCCAATAAGATAACATAAATCTAATTCCTCTAAATATTCACAAATCATATCACTTATATGTTCTGGCGTATGTTGTCTCTCTATAACATCATAATGATATCTAAAATCAAAATCTACAACCATTGCACCTGCATTTTCTAATTGTTTTTCTGTTAAATATTCTTTATGCTTATGTGTAAATACATATTCATAATATAAATTATAAAATGTAGACAATTCCTCACTTGGTATACAATATGAACCTGGATAAATATTTAATTCTTTATCTGGCATTCTTGTATGAGTAAATCCGGTACCTCCATTTCCATTTCCATTTTTAACATTATGCTTTGACATAAAGTCATTGTATTCTGATTGTTCAGTTTTCATTCCAAAATTCATAGTTATTATAATATATAGTTATTTTTCTATTTCATTTTTTTTACTATTTAATAATTCTTGAATATGAAATATTAAATGTTATATGAGTATCGGGTCTTTAATAAAATTTAAAATATATTTTGTGACTACATATATTTTTATTTTTTGATTTTTGGTTTTTTGGTTATTTTGTTGTTTTGTTGTTTTCTCTCAAAAAAATAAAACAACAAAAATTATTATTTAAATATAATTTATAATATTTATTATACGATAAATAATGACAACAATTATTAAAAAAGAAGCAATACAAAGATTATTAAAGGATGTTAGAGAGATTATTAAAAATCCATTGATTTCTAATGGTATTTATTATATTCACGACGATACAAATATTTTAAAAGGATATGCTCTTATTATTGGTGCTGAAAATACTCCTTATTTTGGAGGTAATTATTTTTTTACTATAGATTATCCAGTAGATTATCCATATAGTCCTCCAAAAGTGAAGTATTGTACAAATAATAATAATATAAGATTTAATCCAAATTTGTATACATGTGGAAAAGTATGTGTTTCTCTCTTGAATACATGGAGAGGAGACCAATGGACATCTTGTCAAACTATTTCTACTGTTTTATTAACTTTATGTACATTATTTTGCGAAAACCCATTATTGAATGAACCAGGAGTTAGTATAACACATCCAGATACAAATAATTATAATGAAATTATTGATTTTGCAAATATAGATATTGCTGTATGTGATATATTAGAGAGAAAAAAAGGAGTGTATATGGATTTTTTTGAAATGTTTGAACCATATGTAAAAGAACATTTTAATAAAAATATAGAAAAATTTTTAGAATTTACAAAAACAAAAATAGATTTATTGGGGAAAAAAAGTTTATATTATAGAACTTCACTTTATAGAATGAGTATATTAATTGATTATAAAAAAACATATGAGAGATTATTAAAATTACATATACAATTTTTAGAAAAAAATAAAATAACACAAGAAATATTACCAATAACAGAAATATTACCAATAACAGAAACACTACCAATAACAGAAACACTACCAATAACAGAAACCTCAGAAACAATATAAATTATTTACATTTTAATGTGTTTCATTTGTTTGCCATACTGTATCACATGTTGAACATAAATATATATATTTCATATTTGTATCATCATATCTAATATATATAATTTCTCTCTCTTCTTTTGCAGTTCCGTCTACTTCTTTATTTGTAGCGCAATCATTATTTGGACATAATACTGTATTGATACGAGGTAATGTTGGGTCTAATTTGGTATATTTATTTACAAAATTTTGAAATGATTGTGTAGATTTTTTTATATATGTTTTTGAAATACATGTATTTTGAGATGCTAATATTTTATCTTCATTACCACATTTGCGACAATAATAAGTAATTTTGTTAGAATTTTCCGGATTGATGCGGATGTAATACATATTTGAGCAAACTGAGCAAAAGTGCATTTTAGTATATATTATTATATATTATATAAAGTTATATTTATTTCAATTTTCTTTATTATATATTACAACCATATTGAAAAAATAATTAAAACATATTATAATTTAAAACATTATTATATTATAATATAAAATTGAATTAAAAAAATCTTATTAATATAATAGTATATATTAATAAAATGAGCGACACCGAACATGATTATGATGAATCTGATGTAGATGTAGATGAAGAAGGAGAAGAAATAGTTAATAACAAATCAGGTATAAAAAAAAAGAGTGGTGAAGAAATTGATGATGCAGAAATAGAAATTGATGATGCAGATGCAGATGCAGATGCAGATGATGATGAAGATATAGATGAAGATATTGATATAGATGAAGATGATGATGATGATGTAGATATAATTGATGATGCAGATGACGATGAAGATGACGATGAAGAGGATGAAGAGGATGACGATGAAGATAAACCAAAACCAAAATCTGTTTCAAAACACAAAGAAACAAAAACAAAAGCTATAAAAATACCACAAATAACATTAAATGATGACGATGATGATTATGATGAAGACGATGATGAAGATTTTGAAGATAATTATTTACAAAAATTTAATACTGAAATAACTAGAAATTATATAAATGAATTTCATTCAGAATGTTTAAATCATAATTATGATGAAATTGCTAAATTGTCTGTTATTACGAAAAATTCCGATGGTATTATTATTGACCCTTTACATAGAACATTACCATTCTTAACTAAGTATGAAAGAGCAAGAGTATTAGGACAACGAGCTAAACAAATAGAAACTGGTGCAATACCATTAATAAAAGTGCCTGAAAATGTGATAGACCCTTTTGTAATTGCAGAATTAGAATTAAAAGCAAAAAGAATACCTTTTATAATTAAAAGACCTATCCCTAATGGTTCTTTTGAGTATTGGAATGTAAATGATTTAGAAATTATATTATAAAAATAATTTATTTCTGTTCAGCCCCACTAAAATTAATATATTCGTCTAAATTACATTTTCTTTTTTTTGTATTTTTTTTGTATTTGTTGCATTGTTTTAGTAATTTTTTATATTTTTTACTATTATTTGTTTTTGTATAATCTCTACAAGGTTTATAATCAGAATCGGATTCGGATAAAAATTCTGAACATTGAATATTAAAATTTTTATTCATTATATCTAAAAATTCTTTTACACTATGTTTACCATTTTTTTTTGACCCACGACCAGTATAATATATATATTTAACCATTATATATTATAAGAAAATAATTAATATCTTTTAGTTTTTTTGCCTTTACCTTTATTTTTCTCTCTTTTTCGTTTAGTAAATTTATTTTTATTATTTTTATTAGAATGTTTTACTAAATCTAATAATTTGTTATGCAAATCATCTTCAATAACTTCATCATCGTCATCTTTAGTGTCATCATATTTAAAATAATGTAATGGATTATCATAACATAAAGCCCAATTTGGTATTACAATATTACTAAACAATTCAGATACTAATTTTTTTTCTTTTTTTCCTCCTGTTTGTTCATCATTTTCATTTTCAGGTAAGATTACTGTTTTTATAGGAGATTTACTTAAATTTAAAATACTATTTACACTAAACCCGCCATATTGTAATTCATTTTTATGATTTGAAAATAGTAAATTACTTTCATCTAAATTATTTTCAAATTCTTCATTCATATTTTCTTTATTATTAAAATCATCCATATTATTAAATTTTTATATATTATTAAATTATTTTAAACTTAACGTCTGCGATATCTACGAAATTTTCTGTATTTTTGTGTACGATTTTTTCTAGAACTAAAAGCCTGATTTAATCCTACAAGTCCAAAAGGTACAATTGCTTGTTGTAATACATTTCCTAAAGAACCTCCTTTTTTGTTTTTACTTCGTTTAGATCGTTTGGTTCGTTTAGACCGTCTAGAACGTCTAGAACGTCTGCCTCCTTGTTGTATAAGAGACATTTGACTAGAAGATGGAGGATTCACATAACCACTGTTTTGTCCTTGTGCGCCAATAGATATATTAGATGCATTTCCTGGATATTCAGAACCAAATACTCTATTCAGTTGTTGATCCATAGTTCCATTAACTTGAAGATTATAATTGGAAGCCATTATATAGTTTAATGAGAAAAATATTTTTTATTACGCAATAATAAAAGTAAAATAACAAGTATTGCTAAAATCATAATAAACATTAAAATAAATAGAGAGATCATGATATAAATATATGGACTAATTTCATATAAAATAAAATTCATAATAGGTCTTAATAACATTTTAACTTCATTCTTAATATCTTCTCTCTGTAAAATATCTAAACATTGTTGAACTAAAGTATCTTTCATACTTAATAATAGAAAAAATAATTTGTATTTATTCGTCTTAATAAATATAAATTTTTCTATATTTTCAATAAATGAATAATATTATTGAACCAAATGAACAGTTTCAATTTTCAAAATTATCTTTAGCACATCCAATAGTTATTCAAGGAGGTGCATATTTTACTAAATTAGAATGTGAAAACAAACCATTATATATACAAACTACACTTAGTAAAACAAAACAAGGTTTTATTAAAAGTGGAAAAAAATATTATTGTGATTTAATGTTTGATAAAAATTCAGAAACCATCATCCAATGGTTTGAAAATTTAGAAAATAAATGTCAAAAACTTATTTTTGATAAAAGAGATGAGTGGTTTCAAAATAGTTTAACTGAAACTGACATTGAAACTGCTTTCAATAGTGTAATTCGTATATATAAATCTGGCAAATTTTATTTATTAAGAACAAATGTAAAAAATAATCCAAACAATTTACCTGTTATAAAAATATATGACGAAAATCAAGAGCAAATTAAAATAGATGATATTACAATAGATACAAATATTATTTCTATTTTAGAAATACAAGGTATTAAATTTACTAGTCGTAATTTTCAAATAGAAATAGAAATTAAACAAGCCATGGTTGTTTCAGATAAAGAAAAAATATTTGAAGAATGTTTAATAAAATCTACTTCTAAATCTTTAGAAAAATCTACAAATCAAAATAATCAAAATAATCAAAATAATAATAATTTAGAAATTTTAGAAAAGAGAGAAAATATAGAACCAATAGTTCCAATACAATCATTAGACCCATTAGAATCAATAGAATCAATAGAATCAATAGGTCCAATACATGAAATTTATAACAATGAACATAATAATCATAATGAAAAAAATGAACATAATGAAAATGCAAAAATAGAAGACAATATTATTTTAAATTTAGAAGATTTAGAAGAAAATAAAGATGAATTAAAAGAAGTTGAATTACCTTTAGTATATTTAGAAGATGAAAACACAATACAATTAAAAAAACCAAATCAAGTATATTTTGAGTTATACAATCAAGCAAGAAAAAAAGCAAAAGAATGTAAAAAAAATACTATTATCGCTTATTTAGAAGCAAAAAATATTAAAAAAACATACATGATAGAAAATATTGAAGGAAGTGATAGTGATTTTGATGAAGAGATTGAGCAAGTTTCAGAAAGTGAATTAGATAACTTTGCATAAAATAATTAAATTAAAAAATCTTTAATATAAATTTATAAATTTATTTTATCATTAATTTTATATAATGTCTTCTTTAAAGAAAATATGGAATGATTATGGAATTGGAGCTTTAATCGTTATATTTATTGTTGCTTATGGATTAAGTGTATTTGCAGGTTATTTAGGTGTAAAAGGTGCATTACCTGGTGCAGAAGGCAACTCTGGTATTCAATCTCAATATAAAAATAATACTAATTCTGGTCCTGGGTCTAATACAGGAGTCAAAGCTTCTGACCCTAATGGCAATGAAACATTTGCTTCTGTAAATGGTGTGCAAACAAGTACACCAGGATTACCTTCATCTTGTTCTAAACCAAATGTTCAAAATCCAGCAGAACTTTTACCAAAAGATTCAAATTCACAATGGAATGAATTAAATCCTTCAGGTAAAGGAGAATTAGCAAATATTAATTTATTAAAAGCCGGGTATCATATTGGTATTGATACCATAGGACAAAGTTTACGAAATGCTAATTTACAAATTAGAAGTGAGCCTCCAAATCCTCAATTAAATGTAGGACCATGGAACTTAACTACTATTCAACCAGATTTCCAACGAGTTCCTTTAGAAATAGGTAATGGCACCCAATAATTTAATATCTTAAATACAAGTGTGCAAAACAAAAATATAAACTATATTGTTAAAATTACATCTAATATGGTGTAAGTTTTAAAATACTCAATGAATATTTTAAAATACTCAATAAATATTTTTCAAATATTTGTGTAAGTTTGAAAAAATTATAAGTTTTTTTTTCAAAAAATTATAAGTTTTTGAAAAAAAAATATTTTGTACTTTTTGAAAAAAAATATAAGTTTTTGAAAAAAAAATTGAAATAAATTTTTTTATAATAATAATAAGTACTTTGAATTGAGGGTATATAAGTTATTAAAATTGTAATTTCAAATTAAAATGTCTACTTGCAATATTTGTGAAGAAAAGTTCAACAAGAGTTCCAGAGCCCCCGTTTGTTGTTTGTATTGTGACTTTACTTCTTGTGTAAAGTGCAGTGAAACATACATTTTGGATCAATCTATTCCAAAATGTATGAATGTTGACTGCAAAAAAGAATGGTCCAGAAAATTTCTCCAACAAAATTTTTCAAAAACGTTTCTCATGAAGAAGTATACAAGACATGTGGAAGATATTTTATTTGACCAAGAACGTGCACTGCTTCCAGCAACTCAGCCTATTGTGGAACAAGTAATTCGCAAAGAAAAAGCAAAAATGCGCATCAGTGAAATCAATGAATTGATACGGGAGTTGAAGAAAGAGAAAGAATTTTTGCAAATTGTATGTTCAGAAGATGATACAAGAGTAAGAGTGCGTGAACATGAAAGATTTGTTCGGGCATGTCCAGCTTCAAATTGTCGTGGATTTTTAGATTCAAAATGGACTTGTGGGTTATGTGAAACTGTCACTTGCAGAAATTGTCATGAAATCAAGACAGATGAAGAACATGTATGTGACCCTAACAGCATAGAAACGGCAAGATTGTTGGAACGAGATACCAAGCCATGTCCAACATGTCATACGCAAATTTTCAAAATATCCGGGTGTGACCAAATGTGGTGTACACAATGTCACACTGCTTTTAGTTGGAAAACCGGTGCTATTGAGAAAAATATTCATAACCCTCACTACTATGAATGGCGCCGAGAAAATGGAGGAATGGAACGTGCTGTAGGAGATGTTGAATGTGGGAGAGAATTGAATCAACATATTGTGTCTCAACTGGAGCAAGCAATTACGCAAAAGCATACAACGCTTTTTGAGAGACAAACAAGACCCGGATTCCATATTTCAAGATGGAAAATCACTTTTGACCCAGCGGTTCAAAAAACCATCAACATCATTATGAATCTTATTCATATGATGCACATTTCTGTACGAGAATACCAAACCGACTTTGCGACAAGAAACCAAACCCTCCGAGTAAAGTATTTGAGACAACAAATTACTGAACAAGAATTCAAGACCACTGTGCAAAGAAATGATAAAAAAAATCGCAAGAATAGAGAAATTGTTCAAGTCCTTCAATTGATGAATACAGTATGCACGGATATTGTATATAGAGTCGTTGAAAATTTTCGCACAGCTGAAGAGAATGAATATGATTTATCAATCATTGAGGAGTTTGATGAAATAAAAAAACATTGCAATGTTATTCTTGACGATATTAGTAAGACTTATTCTTGTGTAAAAATGGTGTTTACTGAAACTTTGTTATTTAAACCATTTGTATAAATAGTTAGATTTGTTTAGTTAGATTATTGTAATTGTAATTGTAATTGTAATTGTAATTGTAATATTAAATAAAAAAACTTTTTTAATTTTTATATTTACTCCGAGATAGATAGATAATTATGTAGTATAATTATGTAGTAAAATAAATTTCAGGAATACTATAATTTTCGCCATCTTTGATATACTTGGCAATAATCTTTGGGTTCATTTTATTATGAATAACATCTTCTGTTTGATAAACATTATTTGCATTATCAATATAATAAATAATACCTTGAATATCTTGTGCATGTATTTCTACTTTATGTGTAGTTTGCATAGGTTCATCTATATTAACAATACCATGTGGTGTACCTTTAATATGAGAACCGCAATAATCATGTCCATCTTTTTTTCTACGAGTACACTGTTCATTATTAGCTCTTTTTGCACAACACCGATCAAATATAGGAACAAAATTCTTTACTCGTTTTCTCTTTTGAAAATCTTCTTTATTGAAAGAGAGACGTTCATAATCAACAATATACTGCAACAATTGACAAACATGTTCATTTTTAGATAATCCTAAACTAGAACTTTTTGCCAAAACATTTTCCTTGAATGATGAAATATAGGTATCCAACTTTTTGTTGATTCTCTTTTCCATTTTCTTTAACTTAGTTATATTACATATTATTAATATCTTTAGTTCAATTTTTTTATTTAATATGAAAACTACTTAAAGAGAGAGTTTGTATTTATCATTTAAATGGTATACATCAAATAAAATAATTTTGGTTAAAAATAAAAATAAATAAAAAAATATATAACTAGTATAAGTTGTTATATTAACATCAAAATAATTCAAAACTTTTATAAATGTATATAATAAAATTATTATTAATCCTATTAATGTTAAATTTTCATATTTCATGATATTTTACTATAAATATTTACTATATAATATAATAAATATTTATTCATATTTCATATAATTATGTATGAATATGTTTTAATGAATGATAACTTAAAGAAATTTGGTTATCATAACTTTTTATTGCCAATAAATTACTCTGGTCAAACATCTCTCCATTATCCAATTCTATATCACATATATATGCACTATCATAATTTTGTGACCATAAACCATCATGGTCACTAATTCGTATTGTTAAATGTTCGGTTATTTTATTTAAACTAGGGTCTATTAATCGCATTTGTTTTGTATGTGATACATCTATTTTATCATGTGGATGATTTTCAATATATTTTACACATCCTGTAAAAATAGCAAATCTAATTAATCCATACGGTTGATTCTCTCTAGATAATGTTTTTGCTTCTTTACATGTATCAATATAATCTTTAAAATAAAAAAATGGACCTAATATTGCTTCTTTATTTTCAGCTACTTGCCGAAATATAAAAGTATAAGTTAATTTATTCAATGGTTTTGCTACAAATCCAACAATAGGTATTTCATAAGCTTCATTTTTATCATCACATAAAAAACACAATTCATCATTGAATTTAAATAATGATATAATATTTTCTTCTATTTTGGTATTTAATACATAATTTGTATTTACAATTTCATCAATTAATACTAAACACAATGGATTAATAAAATTCTCATAAATAGTAAATTTTACTTTTGTTATATCAAAAAATAAATACAAATTATTATACTCATTATACTCAAATAATCCTTCAAATACAATTTCTTCATTGAATTCATCATATGTTATCTCTTCTTTAAATCCAAATTGTAATAATAAATTAAACAAAAATACTTGAGAATAAACTTTTATTTGTTCAATATTTTGTTCTTTTATATTAGGTAATTGAATAAAAGAGAGATTATCTTTAATATTTTTGCTAAATAATAAAAATTGCAAAAAAGGATGACTGCCTTCAAAATTTACCACATAAGGACATATAGATATAGTATCATAATCCTTTTCAAGTTTGTGTTTTAAAATACTTTTTCCTTTATAATTATATTTGTGATCCATAATTGTATTATATTTTAATATTAATATATATTCTTTAATATTTATTTTCTTTTATTTCTCTCTTTTTTATTTTTTTTGATTGTTATAAAATATATAATGAAATATATAATGAAATATATAATAAAATATATAATAAAATATATAATGAAATATATTGTAATTTTTTGTATAGGAATAATTATATTTTTATTAATATATAATAATTTAAGTTACGACAACATTCTAGAAAATTTTGAAACACAACCATATAAAGTTTCTCTTATTGGAATTTTTAAAAATGAAACTATGAATTTAAAATTATGGTTAGACCATTATTTATGGCAAGGCGTTGAACATTTTTATTTAATAGATAACGGATCTGATGATAATCCCGATAAAATATTAGAACCATATATATTACAAGGAATAGTGAGTCTTTATAAATTTCCAGAAAAATATAAACAGGTTGAACATTATAAAACAGTTTGGATTTCAGAAAATATACCATCTAAAACTAAATGGTTAATAGTAGCAGACCTTGATGAATTTTGGTTTGCACCAGATTCTAAATTATCAGTAATAATTGATGATTATGAAGAATATGATATTATTTACTCAAATTGGTACATGTTTGGTTCAGATGGGTGGAATGAACACCCTAAAGATATAAGAAAAGACATTATTTTTCGTAGACCTGATTTCCCAAATGAGACAAAATGGATTTGTAAAACAAATAATGTCAATGTTTCAAATTTAGAAATTCATTCTTTTCTAAATGATGATAACTTAAAAAAAATAATAGAAAATGATAAAATACATTTGAATCATTATCCTATACAGTCAAAAGAATTTTTTGAAAAAGTAAAAATGACAAGGGGTGATGCGGTTTCTATTGGGAGTGAAAATGCGCGTGATTGGAACTATTTCAATAAACATGATGAAGACAATACATATATGGATATAGTATTAAAAAATATGATTAATAATAATATGTAAAATAAAATTAATATTATTAAATTATAATTATAAATTATAATTATAAATTATAATATATATGAAACGTTACATATTTTTTATATTATTTGCATTTTTTATAATATTATTAAATAATTATTCTTATGTAGAAAATTTTGAAACAAATGATATTCAATTAATAATTTCTCGTTATAATGAAGATTTAGAATGGATAAAATTAGAACCGTTTAACAAATATCCAATTATTGTTTACAACAAAGGTATTAATGAAGACTTTGCTAAAACAGACAACATTAAAAAGATTGAAAAAGTTCCGAACGTTGGAAGAGAATCTCACACCTATTTATATCATATTATTCAAAATTATCATAACTTAGCTGAGGTGACAATATTTTTACCAGGATCCGCCGATTTATCAAATAAATTTGAACGCGCAAAAAGAATGGTGTATAAAACTGGTGAAACAAACAATACAGTGATGGCATGCACTCCGGAAACAAATATCATAGACACACTTTACAATTTTCAAATTGATAATTACCTATCAACTAATCCACAAAATGCAGATCTTAATAAAGATAGTACTATACAGTTAAGCAAAATAAGACCGTATGGTGAGTGGTACAAGGCAACATTTAAACATGGAGAGCAAAACTTGTGTGTTTCATGGAATGCCATTTTTAGTATATCCAAAAAACATATTCTGCAAAAATCAAAATCGTATTATGAAAACTTATTAAAAGAGGTGAGCAATCATTCTAATCCAGAAGAAGGTCATTTCTTTGAGCGTTCTTGGTTTGCAGTGTTTTCTCCATACAAAAATTCAGATATTCACTTTACTTCGTAATTAACATTCTAAACAACAAAAAAAAGTTTCAAGTTTTGATTATCGTTTACAACAAAAATATAAATTTAGAGAGAAATTTCTTCTTTAATCTTTGCAATTTTTCTATGTACAGTTTCTTTTATTTTTTCTTCTCTATTATTCATGATATGTTTAGTTAATTCTTCTGCCATTTTAACATCTTCTTTATAATAATTCTGTAAAACACTCAATAATGATTTTGAACAAATTGGTTTTTTTATTGTAGTTTTTTTATAAATTAATGCACCACCATTTATATCAAAACAATCAATCTCATTATTTTTCATTACACTCATTAAATTATCTGTTAAATTTTTTTTTTTTTCGTTTTTTTCTTTTATAAGACGCCTTAATTGAGTAATATCCGTATCTAATTTTATCCATTCTTTAATATTATTAATCAATTGTTCTTTTGTTTCCATAAGTATTTAATAAAATACTTGTTGTATTTTTATATTAATTTTTATTTTATTAATAAAATAATTAATAAAATAATCAATAAAATAATTAATAAAATAATTAATAAAATAATTAATAAAATAATCAAATTATTCATCAACAATAGCATTAATGGCAATAATGGGCATAACGGGCGTAAAATGTCGTTTACATTTATTGTCTTGAAATGCAAATGCTTTACAATTACATGGCAACCCTTTACGCAACCCTGTTTTTAATAATTCAGAACAATACAAAATATGTGACGACGATGCCGGATTTAAATGAATAATTGTATTCTCTCCTTCTACTATTTGTACTATTTCTACTTTTGTAACAGGTTCTTTAAGTTGTTTTGTAGATGATTTTAATTTTGCCAATTTTGCGGCTTCTTTTGCTTGTTGTTTTGCTAATTTAGCTTCTTCTTTGTTTTGAAGAAGTAATGCTTTTTGATATTTTTTTATCATAAATTTTTTATGTGAACAACAATAAAACTGAGTATCATTATAATTCTCTCCTTCAGTTGTTTGAGTGTTGATACAATAATTTATTTGAGTTCCTATTTTATTACATACTAAAAATTTATTATTTACAAATGAAGAAGAATTATTGTTATTTTCTATATAATTAGGATTTGGTTTTAAAAATTGACATACTTTAAAGAAAGTTTGATGGTGATATAATTTATTATTCAAATTCAAATAATTTACTCCATGAATTTTAGGCAACTCCATATCTGGATAATATGGCAAAATACCAAAACTTTTATTGCGACAATATGGACATCTAATTTCATTATGATTTAAATGAGTTGATTTACCTTCCATATTATTGAATATTTGTTTATGATTTTTAATATCATGGAATAATGGAATATAATTAAATTTGTGATTACATGGCAATTCTACAAAATTTTCTATCAAAGGTTCATTACTAATTAAACATATATTCTCTTCATTTGTATTATTTGTATTATTTGTATTATTTGAAATAAGAGAGATTTCATCTGTATTATTATTATTATTATTATTATTATTATTATTATTATTATCATCATCTAATGATTTATACAATTCTGCATAAAAATCTATATTATCTTCTATAATATAATTAGTCATATTATATTTATATTATATATTTGTTAAAAGTGTCTTTATATTTTTATATATTTATTATATAATGTCTCCTATTCAAATATGGGGTCCGCGCACATGGACTTTTTTTCATACTTTGATTGAAAAAATAAATCCAGATTTTTTTCAACAAATTGCGCCACAATTGTTTTTATTTTTTACACGTATTTGCAGACTATTACCTTGCCCGGAATGTGCAACGGATGCCATAAAATTTCTTGGGAAATTGAATCCATCTAATTACAGTTCCAAAATGGAATTTAAAAATACTTTTTATTTATTTCATAATTATGTCAATGTAAAAAAACGTAAACCACTTTTTAATTATGCCAATATAAACATGTATCAAAATTATAAATTAAATCATGTATTACAAAATTTCTTTGTTGCATATAATACAAAAGGAAATATGCAATTAATTTCTGAATCATTTCAGAGAGAACTATTAGTAAAAGAATTCAAAAAATGGTTCTTTGGGTCTTTAAGCGGTTTTCAAATAAAATATAAAATAGACCCTCCATTGAAAGAAATAGAATCGCCACCAACAAATGTATAATTTGTATTATATTGTATTATATTGTATTATATTGTATTATGTAAAAAAAAGAGCAAAATCTGTAAACTCTATTATGCTTCGGTAAATACACCGAAAGTATACTCGTTTTACATCATGCAAAATATTTCTCCACATTGATGATTATATATTATCATAATAAAAAAAAATATACAAATAAAATAATTACATGATACTTACATGCGAAGTTCAAAATAGACGTATTTATTTATTAGAATATCTTTATATATAAAATATTGTTTATGTAAAAAATTGGTTTATATATAAAAAAAATTGATTTATAAAATCAATTTAAAGACACCTACAAATACTATATTAAACACTCTCACATACAAAATGGATTTGAAACAACGTAAACTTAATAAATCTGAATGGAATGGAATTGAGGTTAAAGTGTCGCCTGCAGAATTGTCTGTTTTGCATTTAATTACACAAGGATATCATGATGTTAATATTAAAATTAATAATAATAATTCTATCTTTAGCTTTTTAAAGATAGAATTTTCTGAAAAAATGGAAGATTATTTGTATAATGTATTTTTCCGAGAAAAATGTGTATTGATTGAAGACCAAATATTATTGATTGACCCAACATATAAAAAAAATAAAATAATTGCCGATGTTAAAATTAAAACAGCTGATAAAATTCGGTTAGATAGATTCAGTCCTATTGAAATTGCTAGTTATGATATTTATGAATTTATGTTATTGAATTTATTGAAACATTGTCTCGCTTCTAAACAAATAGATGATTTAAAAAATTTCCATTATTATTATTATTCTCTCTATAAATTAATTAAAAATAATATTGCCTTTTTAAATAGACATGTTAGAATATTGACAGAAAAAATATTGAATTTATTTCAAGAGAGAGAAGAAGTTGATATTACGGTTATTATTGAAAATAGCGTTGAATATATTGAACAAAATGAAAAATTGTTGAAATATAGTGATATGCTGCTTTATGAACATCAAAAAGAGATTTTTACTTATTGCAAAATGAGATGTCCTAAATTAATATTATATATGGCACCTACCGGCACTGGCAAAACATTGACACCTATTGCCCTATCAGAAGAAAAAAAAATCATCTTTGTATGTGCAGCAAGACATGTTGGATTAGCATTAGCTAAGTCTGCCATTTCTATCAATAAAAAAATTGCGTTTGCATTTGGATGTGAAAGCGCAGATGATATTCGTCTACATTATTTTGCAGCAAAAGATTATACTCGGAATAAAAGAACTGGTGGAATTGGAAAAGTAGACAATAGTGTTGGGGATAATGTAGAAATTATTATTTGTGATATTAAATCTTATTTGCCAGCAATGTATTATATGTTAGCGTTCTTTAATGCAGAAGATATCATAATGTATTGGGATGAACCAACAATTACACTAGATTATGCCGAACACGAATTTCATACAACTATTCAAAAAAATTGGATAGATAATAAAATACCAAATATCGTTTTATCATCTGCAACTTTGCCTAAACGTGATGAAATTAATGATACTGTTTCGGATTTCTTAAACAAGTTTCCTGAGGGAGAAATTTTCAATATTGTTAGTCATGATTGTAAAAAATCAATACCTATTATTAATAAAGATGGGTTTGTAGTATTACCACATTATTTAAGCAACTCTTATTCTCAAATTTTGAATATCGTAACTCATTGCAATCATTATTTAACTCTTTTGCGATATTTTGATTTAAAAGAAGTAGTGGAATTTATTCGTTATATTAATCAATCCGGTTTTGCTAAATCAAAAGCAAGTATATTGAGATATTTTGACACACTTGATGATATTACTATGAAAAATATAAAAATATATTATTTATATTTATTACAAAATATTGTAGAAGAACAGTGGATAAATATATTTCAACATTTTGAGAGAACAAGAGTACCCAGAATATTTGAAAATACCACAATTGATACAAAAGGCAATAAAATTTCTAAAATAAAAAGTATTGGACCAGGTGTCATCACTTCAAGTTTAGGAGCACCACTTGCTAGACTCGCCAGTCAACAATTGTTGCCATTTCCTTCATTCATATCACAAACATTATCATCCCCAACATCACCAACATCACCAACATCACAACCATCACAACCATCACCCCCTCTCGGGTCATCTGGTATATTTGTTACAACAAAAGATGCATATACTTTAACAAGTGGTCCAACAATATTTATTTCGGATGATGTAGAAAAAATTGCAAAATTTTGTATTCAACAAGCAAATATTCCAAAAATAATGATGGATGAAATCATGAAAAAGATTGATTATAATAATATTATAAATGCTAGAATTGCAGATTTAGAAACAATTATTGATGATATTAAAGAAACAACAGAACAAAAAGTGAAAAATGATGTTTCAGGAGTTCATAATGGAATGAAGTTTAGTGGAAGAAATAAATCTTCAAAAGATTTAAAAATGTTGAATAGAGAGAATCCTAATGATGCCGAAGAAAAAGGTAAATTAGGCAAATTAACACAAGAAGTAAATTCTTTACGTGCAATGATAAAATTTGCTGCATTAAATGATACATTTGTACCTAATTCTCGTATGCATTTAGAAAAATGGGCAAATGATGCAACCAATATTAATACTACAAAAGCATTCACTAGTAATATTGATGAAACAATTGTGAATGATATTATGGCACTTAATGGCGTAGAAAATTCTTGGAAAATTCTCCTTATGATGGGTATCGGAGTTTTTATAACACATGAAAATATTACTTATACTGAAATTATGAAAAAGTTGGCAGATGAACAAAAATTGTATATGATTATTGCAACAAGTGATTATATTTATGGAACAAATTATCAATTCTGTCATGGTTTCTTAAGTAAAGATTTAAATCTAACTCAAGAAAAAATTATACAAGCAATGGGACGTATTGGTCGCACTAATATACAACAAAATTATACTGTTCGTTTTCGCGATGATGAACAAATCTTGAAATTATTTACATCAGATACAGATAAACCTGAAGTCGCAAATATGAATAAATTATTCTGTACTTTGTAATTTATAATTTGTAATTTATAATTTGTAATTTATAGTTTGTAAATAAAATTTTTTTATTTTTTTATATCTTTAAAGTTTGTGTAAGAGAGAGAATAAAAGATTTGCAATAATTATTTAAAGATATAACTTCATATTTATTCAATATATAAACAACCAAATAAATATGAAATTACATAATTCTTACAAATTAATTACGAGAGAAGACCCTTTTCATTCTCATAAAATCTTGGGCGGTTTATGTTTATTACATTTTATATATCGTTTTTGGTTATTAATATTTACTGGTTCTATGGAATTATATGCACCAAATGCAGTTGGGTTTGTTTGTTGTCATGGAGTTCTCTCTTTATCTAGTTTAGGATTTCATATTTCTAATGTGCGCAATAAAACAGCTCCTATGATTTATCCAGAATTTCGGTTTCATAGTATTATATTTGCATTACGTTCTATTGCATGTTTTGTGTTGACGTATTATGAATATTCTATTTTATATAGATTTGCGGTTTGTTATATTACTATGGGGTTGGCAGATGTTATTACTAAATATTATAAAGAAAAAAATCCAAATCAATCAACTATGCGAGCTATGCCATTTGGACCAAATATAACATTGGAAGAACAATATATGATTACAAGAATCCATAGTGAACATCAAGTAGTTGCTACTTTGTATATGTTAGGCAATTTGGAAAGTTGTTTCTCTCCATTGTTTGCAATACAATTTGCCGCATTTTTAATGACTCTTGTGCGTAAAAATATTATTGATTCTAATACATGGCATATATTTTATGCATATTCTCTCTTTATCAATATTCTTGATTATAAAAATTTTTCTATTGGATATATATTTGCTCATATTACTTTAATGTATTTATTTATTTTTTTAAGATTTCGGTCTTTAAGTAGTTTTAATAAATATATTGCATGGGCAATATGTTTTGGGTTGTTTTATTGGTATAATCATTATATTATTGTCCATGATATGGCAGTAAATGATATCATAAATATGTTTATGGATTCTTATACAGAGCGAATTGTAAAAATATCTATTATTATTTATTATCTAGCTTGGAATTATTCCAAAATTAAACCATTGATAAATTAATTTTTTAACAAATTTTTAACAATAATATTATATTAAATGTATTAAATATTATTTATTATTAAACAATAATAAATAATAAATAATTAATAATTTATTATGCGATTTTTATTCATTATTTTGTTATTTTATACAAAACAACGTTTTTACAAACATGTTATACAAATGAACCTTCTTAATAATGATCCATCCAGCGAAAATAAAAAAGAGAATATACGTCCAAAGGCTGCAGCACTTGCAATCCCGTTTCCTACTTTTATTGAAAAAGATGGCGAAAGAAAATTTGTGAGATGTTCTCTCTGTAAACATTATAATATAAAAAATCAAAAATGCAAATTGTTCAACAAAGATGCTTTAGCATCTAGATTAAATCAAGAGAATTGTGGATATGCTGCAAAATATTTTGAAAAAGATGGTGTTGGAAACAAATTAATGAAACTTGTATGGAATCTTTTTATAAGTATTTGTAATAAATTTGGATTTATTGAAAACTTATATAAATAAAAATATAAAAATAATATATAATGGAGGATCACGATTTTGTAGAAGTGCTTTGTACGAAAACTATGAAAAGACCATCAGGAGGTAGTAGACAAAAAAATAAAAAAAATAAAAAATGATTTATTATTTATTCAAATGATAATTATAAACTTTCTCTCTAAGTTGTAAATAATATTCATATCTATCTTTTGGCAATTCGGATTCGTACACTTTGCAATTGCCTGTTGATATAACTTCTGTCTTCTTTTTATCCAAGAGTGAATTTGGGTTATTTTGAATAATTGTATTATATATTTTAATTGTTTTCCAACCTTCCAATATTTTTTCAAAAATAAAAATAACTTCTTCGCCATTTGTAGAACGCTTAGTAATTCTTTTATTCTCTCTTCTGTCTTTTTTCACTTTCATAAATTTGTTTTTTTCTTTGTTATCCATTTAATAATAAAGAAAATATTTTTTAGATATTAATTATAAAATTGATTTAATATTTTTATTTGTAATAATATTAAACATAATAATGAATAAAACCGAAAAATTTATTGAAAAGGCAAGATTAGTTCATCCAAATTGTTTTCTAAATCGTATTGACCTAATACATTTTTGTATAATATTCATGAATTTCATGCGCTTTTTTGTTCCCGCTTTTATACAAAATAATTTAAATGTTTTTATATTTAACATAAAAAATTCTTTATTGTGTCCTCCTTTTACGTGTTCTGGTTGCTTTCCCTGTTGGGAAAGCGATTTTTTATGTGGGAATATAATTGGGATAAAATAAATAAATTAATTAAAACTTTTAAAAAAATTTAAAATTTATTAAATCTAATTCTAACATATTTTATTTTATACCGAGCTGTTTTTTCATTTCATTAGTATTTTCTAAAATTGATTCTTCAATAAAACGTTCTAATTTTTGTAATTTATCATAAGTATCATCGCCAATTTGAGTAAACGATGTAGCACATAATTTATTAAAAGTAAAAACATTTATCATAAATGTTTTTTTATTATGACCTCCTCTTTTTTCTTTTTTTTCATAAATTTTAGGAGTTTCTAAAATTTTATAGTGTTTATCAAGTGTAAAATGTTTCTCTAATTTTCGTGTTAGTGTTACTTTTTGTTTAACACCTGTATATTTCCATATATAATCTAAATCCATAATAAAGTCATTAAAAAATTTTTTATATAAATAAGGATGAAATGTGATAAAAAAATCTTTAATTTCTTTATTATCAAATATTTTATTTACTTTTTCAATAAATTGTGATTTATAAGTTTCACATAAATTAAACCCTTTAATACCATAAAATAATTCTACTATTTCGCTGTTATTCATTATACAATAATATCTAATATAGTTTTTATATTATTTTGCTTTATTATTTTAAAGCAAAACAATATATATTATCCTAAATCATCTGCAATTTGATTAATTTGTGCCAACTTATCTAATATACTTATTTTATTTGATTTTGTTCCTATAATAATTTTATTGGATTTTGGATGTTTTTCTATTTTGAAAAATTCTCTTGACCTAGTTTTTTCTGGATTTAACCATTCATGATAATAAACTACATATTTACTCATCATATCTTGTTTTATATTTTCTGGTAATGGTTTTGCAGATTTTTTCCTTTCTCTCTTTGTTCCTTCTTTAATACCTTTACTATTTTGTTCTTGTTCTTCTCTTGTTGCAATTCTAAGATTTTCACAAGAATTATTTAAAGGGTCTTGGTCAATATGGTCTACACTAATATTTTTAGTACCTTTTCCATTTCCATAACAACCAGTAATCACTTGATGTATAAATAATTTAGTTGTTCCTGCAATATATCCATTTTGTTGTTTAAACCAAGTTATTTTTTTTCCTTCATTATTCTCTTTTTCAAAATCTAATATTTTTTGATAACTTAAAGGACACAATTTAACAATTGTATCTTTTTCGCAATACATTAATATTGTTTCTTTATTTGTTTCTGGTTCAATTACTTTCCAAAAAGGATTTTTATATTGATACGCATTTGAACCAATTGTTTTATAATGACCTTGATTAAATAAAAGTATTTTATATTTTTGTTCTATTTGTTGTTTTGCATAAATAAAATTCATAATGAATTATTTTATGAATTTTATTTATTATATTTTAAATCAATTTTATTTTGTTATAATTTGCTTTTAAAATAAAAAAGCAAATTATAAATTTTTAACTATAATATAATTTTTAATAACACAATTTTTAATAACACAATTTTTAATAATATAAATGAAACAACACGCTTAATTGGAATAAGCACATTGAAAGTTTATTTTCATAAACTGATGGACTATACCTTAAAAGATCATAGAAAATTGCTAGTTTTCTCACCTCCATTCCATTGTAGTCTCTGAACCTTCACCATATACTTGCTTAGCGTACTTAGGTGCTTGGCTGCGGATTGTCCAATCTTTTTCGTTTTTACTATGCCCTAGGTCATTACCCCGGGTATTTGAAATGGTTTCCCATAACAAAGTAGTAGAAAAAGCTCTAAGGAGTTTCCCGCAATTTAGAAATGTCGCCTTCATTTGAAATAGTCAAACAAAGACTAGCTGGTTATATAATAAATTACTTAAAAAAGTAATATATATTTGCTTTACAATGTTTATCCATGTTAGTGAGCAAATAACTAACATGGCATCCAACTGTTCAGACCTACTAATTCGCAAATGCGTATTGTTTAGCCCCCCCATACCGCTCAGAATTCTTAGCACATTATAATTTGTTGCATATACACGAACTTTAGCTGTTTTTGTGCCTTCTACCGTCGCATTGGAGAGGACCAGCTGTAAAGTTGCGTTATCAATTCGCGAGAAGTTGCACGTACCTGAAGGCTGATGTTCCTCAGGCCTTAATGCAAAAGAGTATACATTGATTCCTTCATCAGGGTTGCGGGTGTGAGCTTGAAAAGGTTGAACCCAAGAGAAATAAGAACCTTCACGCTCAGAGAAACGATCCTGTCCATTAAGCTGCAACTTGGCAGTCACAACGGGGTTTTGTCCCCAGCAATGCATATCAAGAGATGTTTCGCTGAGAACAAAAGTTCCTGCATCAGAAACACCCGAATTTACATAAGGAGCATTTGCTTGTTCAGTAACATAGTGATTCAACTCAGCATTTCCAGAGGTCTGATTAATTTGTCCAGAAAGAACACTTGCAAGTGTAGGTCCTCCAAGATTAGGCTCATTGTAAGGATTAGAAGGTCCATGCCAATATCCAGTCCAGTTCTGGGGAGTATACATATCTTCAGCTCCAGCATCCGTAAAAAGACCAGCAGCATCAATAAATGCACGGGTATCATAAGCAACAGCATTAGGGCCACCAAAAGCATGAATAGCATTAGGAAGAGCATCAATTGCATCCGTGTAGTTGAAAGGTTGCGCACCAAGAACACGGAAAAGAGTAGCATCACAAGTCAAAGAAGAACAATAATCCACATTCTGGTCAGGCTGAACCACCCAAATCAACTCCTTAACGGGGTGATTGAAATTCAACTTAATCTTGTTGGAAGAGGAACCGACAGACTCATCACCAGTGAACTGCAACTGAGAAATCAAATATTCATGGGGATTCTGTGCCATTCTGCGACGCTCATCCGTATCCAAAAATACATAATCAACATAAAGGGAAGCAGCCACAAGCGACTGATTGTATGCAATTGTGGCAGGAACTGGGCGACCAACAGAATATTGACCAGTTGTACCCGTATAAGGATTAGTATTGCAATTTAAAGTAGTAACTGCCCATAAACACTCATCAATAGGACGAATATCAAGATTAATTTTAACTTCGTGATATTGAAGAGCAATCAAAGGAAGAGCAAGACCAGGATTGGTGCAAAACCAAAACTGAAGAGGAATATAAATGGTAGTCTCAGGAAGAGCATTACGGGGGGCACACACTTGGCGAGGTGCTAAAGAATCACAAGGGGACTCCACATCCGCAAAAGAAGGATCCGTAATAAAAGTAAGCTGAGTTGTGTTTCCAATCATCTTCCAGTATCCACGAAGTTGCTCAGATGTCATGGTAAGCTGATTCCAAATATGCATCCAATCTCCATATTGACGGTCAATTCGCTGGCCACCAATTTCCACCTCAACTTGGGCAATAATTTGCTCTCCAGGGTAATCCAACCAACGAGCATAAACACCCGTATTCATTCCAGTGCTGTAGTTTCCAAGTCCCATAAGCTGGTTAATTTCAGGAAGCGTAACCTGAAGATATGTGCGATAAGCAAGGTCACCATTTCGGCTAATCACACACTGTACACGGCGTCCAAAATCGGCCTGTCCATTAAAAGTTTGTTCAATAGATTCAATGGCAAAGTTAGTATATCGGCGATAAGTAACTTTCCAAAAAGTAATTTGAGGATTTCCAGTAAGATAGACATCTTGTGCGCCATAAGCGACTAATTGCATTAAACCACCGCCCATATTTTTATAATATTGCTAAAGAAAAAAAATTTGAGAATTTAAATTAATTAATCAAATAAATTAATTTAAATATAAAATAGAGAGAATCTACTATTTTCAAAAAAATGAGAATTTAAAACATCTATAATATATCATATATAATTAATAATTACTTATGATTATTCAAGCAAAAATATTCTTTAAATTTAAATTTAATTTCATAAACTTTAATAAATAGGATTCTTCTAAAACTTCTTTTTTGCCATCATGAGGTTTGGTAAATACATAAGAATTTTTATTTTTTTTTACAGTCCATCCATGCTCTAAAGAATTATATAAAAAATACATTTTTTGAAATGTAACAACATCCATTTTAATATCATTATTTTCTAAATCTTTTAAATTATCCAAATTTATTTTAATATCCATGAATAATTAATAATAATAAAAATATAGAAAACAATATGAAATATTTAACCTATCCTATAAAAATTGTATAAAAATTGTATAAAAATTGTATAAAATATTAAACAACTGTATAATCAAAAAAGATTTCTTCAATTAATTGCATACGGACTTTATGCCAATATTCTCTTCCTTCAATTCCTCCATTATTTGTTAATTGTTCTTCATGTAATCGGTAAAATAATAAAGGTTCGGGTAAATTATAAACAATTTTATAATATTTCAACATTCGCAATGCCATATGAAAATCTTCCACCATTTTTTTATGTTCTGGATCAAAATTACCAATTTGTAATATAGCCGTTTTGCGATAACATATAGATGGATGATTTAAAAACCAATGCGAAGGAGATTCTTTAAATTTCTCTAAAGTCATTGTTTGATGATTAGATGTATAAGTAATATTTTTAATTGAATCTTTAAAACAATGTACTTGACATCCACAAATCATTGCTTCTGGTGTGGCAATCATAAATTCTATTTGTTTTTGTATTCGGTTATAAATCATAATATCATCACTATCCATACGAAATATAAGTTCATTATTACATAAAATATTTCCTAAATGTAGTGAATATCCCAGACCCATATTGGTTTCATTTTTATGATAAATTAAAGAAGTAAATCGTGTTGTTTTTATAAAATTATCTAATAAACCTTTCAATAATTTACTTTGGAGAGAATCAGAACCATCATTGATCCAAACAACTTCTATATTATATAAACCTATTTGTTGTTTAATAGATTCTAAACATTCTTTAATATAAATTGTTTTTGTATTATAACTTGGTATTAATATACTTATACTATTTTCAAGGGGTGGACGCAAAAATTGGTTTGGAAGTTTTAACTCATTCATTGTATCATAACTTTGTTTGGTTGACCCCCAAGCTTGATATGCATAAATTTTACCATGTCCGCGATATTCTAATCCGGTCAGATGTATTGGAAGAAATGTATAACTAGGAAAAATATGCAAATCTTTAAATTGATTAGTATTATACATACGTGTTAAAAGTCCGGGACCAACAGATTGCCATGCCATCATATTTGCTTTTTGTTGACTAACTTCATTTTGTAATATCCAATCAATAGCATTTTTAACAAGTGGATGTTTTTGTGGAAATCCCATGGTGCCTGTTGCAATTAAACCTTTGCGAACTTCTTCTTGTTCCCATCCAGCAAAACATGATTTGTTTAATAAGATATCATCAATAGGTTCAACACAAATAGAATCTGCATCTAAAAACACACCGCCAAATTTGTATAAAATTTCCCATCGCATAATATCTGCTTTTCCATTTATTTCTTCAATATCATCAATCTTCTCTTGACATTCAAACACGAATTCTCTTTTTTTAATTTCGGTTTCATTCCATAAAATATATTCAAAGTCAGGATGTTTTTCTTTCCAACTATTCATTAAAGTAATAGGCGCTGGTTTTGTTCCAATCCACAATTGATGAATTATTTTAGGGATTTTAGCTTCTTTAAACATTAAACAATATATATTATACAATAATTTATTTATATTTATTTATATTTATTCTTATATAAATTTTTATAATATAAATATTATTTGATATTTAATAAATAAATAATGAATATTTTTACTCAAAACTCAATAATGACTTATTATATTAATTTGGATAAACGTTCAGACAGGGATTCTTGTGTAGTAGAAGAATTGAAAAAAATTGGGATTACTTCCCCGACCCGTTTCAAAGCTATAGAATTAGAAAATGGTGCATTAGGATGCAGTATGAGTCATTTAAAATGTTTGGAAAAAGCAAAAAAACAAAATCATGAGTATGTATTTATTTGTGAAGATGATATTCAATTTTTAAATCCTCAATTATTTATTACTCAATTAAATAAGTTTTTTAATGATTCCAATTTAAAGACAAATTGGGATGTGTTAATTGTTGCTGGAAATAATATGTTGCCATATGTGCCAATAAATGATTATTGTATACAAGTTATGAATTGTCAAACTACTACAGGATACATAGTTGCAAATCATTATTATGATATTTTAATACAAAATTATCGGGATGGGATTAAAAAACTTATTGCAGAACCAACAAATAATACATATAAAATAGATAAATATTGGTTTCGGTTGCAACGACAATATAATTGGTATTTATTAATTCCTCTTTCTATTGTTCAGAGAGAAGATTATAGTGATATAGAAAAAAAAGTTACTAATTTTCATAATTATATGTTGAATTATAATAAAGTATATAATAAAATGATAAAATGATAAAATGATAATGTAAATTTGTTCTGTAAATATATTAAATACTTATTTTTTTATTATTATTATATTTAAATACAATATGATTGAAACTTATACTATAGAAGAAAAATGCAAAATTGCAAATTCTATAAAACCAATTACTATAGACATTGTAAATGATGAATTCCAATTATTATTTCAATTATGTAAAACATCTGGAAATGAAATAGAAAATAAAATAGAAAATAAAATAGAAAATAAAATAGAAAATAAAATAGAAAATAAAAAAAGAGAGAAAAAAACGATTGATACAATAAATCCTCGTTCTCTCTTAGGAAATAATATAGTAGATTATTTTACTTTTGTTCAACGTTTAGAAACCAAAGGAAAATATAATTGTACTTTTTTTGAATTCTTACAAAATATAGAAGAATTTAAAAAGAAAACTTTTATTAATAATATGTTGCAATATTATGCAACAGTAAAAAATAAAAATAACAAAAAAAATATGTATAAAGTATATAAAGAAGTTTATAATATTTGTATTAGTGCAATTAACATAATGAAACCAATAAATTGTATAGAAATATATCATAAATATAATGCAAAAAAAGTTCTTAATTTTTGTGCTGGTTGGGGAGGTTCTACAATTGCTGCGGCGGCAATGAATTTAGAAACATATTATGGAATAGAAATTAATCAAGCATTACAAGTTCCTTATGAAAATATGTTGAAATACTTAAAAACAAAATCGGAAATAAAAACCAATTTTCACATGTATTTTTGTGATGCAGTAACATTTGATTATGCTACTTTAGATTATGATACAGTATTTGTATCACCACCATATTATTTTATTGAAAAATATCAAAATAATAAAGAATTTAAATCAAAAGAAGAAATGAATGAAAAGTTTTATTATCCATTATTTAAAGAAACATATATGAATTTGAAACCGGGTGGTTATTATATTGTCAATATTTGTTTAGAAGTATACGACAAAGTATTATATCCATTATTAGGAACTGCAACTGATTATTTTCCATTAAAAAAATCAAAACGTCAAAATGATCATCAAGAAATTGTATATGTATGGCATAAAACAACTTAAAGGTCTT